>JAABUX010006484.1_pt1 | contig 13955 bp, 13 predicted proteins | sample 5561851 | NCBI WGS metagenome assembly JAABUX01 (sample SAMN10711883, study PRJNA513361) | rock metagenome | isolation source: Antarctica rocks | place: Antarctica: Victoria Land, Richard Nunatak red sandstone | collected 2016-01-03 | reverse complement strand
CGCCAGGTTGGGCGTGGGCGGTTGCGCCGACGGTGGCGCGACCAGGGGGGCGTAGGCGGCGATCATGGGCACTCCTCCTCCCCCCAGTCTACGCCACGCCCACCAAAACCTAACGTTGTAGTATTAAGTGCCGGTCATGTGTTGATGTCGTGCCCGGTGTCTGGTGCTAAATTTTCCATATGGCCTTGGTAGAGGGCGCGCGCTTGACCACGCACCTAATGAAGGGCTGGGGGGGGTGCGACGCTCTCCTTCTTCTAGGAGGTGGCACCGCTGGTGGCGTGCCGTCGCTTGCATATTCAGGCACAATGGCACGCCTATCGACTCGGAATCGGGTTCCGAGAGTCGATGTTTGTGTTTGGGGCACAACATCGGAGAGAAGCTATGTCCATGACGATCACGCGCGACATTCTAGAGAGTTACGTGCACTGTACGTACAAGGCGCACCTGAAACTGGCTGGGGCACAGGGCAGCCCATCAGACTATGAGGTACAGCAGGGAGAGGCCCGGAACCGGATACGACGGGCCGCTGCGGACAAACTACGGGGCCGGCACAAGAATGAGGATATCCTGCAGGAGGTCGGCCTAACGCATTCCCTACTGAAGCGGGGCATGCCGCTGCTCCTAGACGCCACCGTCGAGGACCACGCACTGTCCATTCGCTTTGATGCGCTGCAGAAAGAGGCTGGTCCATCCCGGCTGGGTGACTTCCACTACATTCCAGTGATGTTCGACGAGGCGGAACGGCCCCGCAGACAGCAAAAGGAACTGCTCGAGTTGTACGGCGCCATCCTTGGTGGCCTCCAAGGGAAGCCGCCGGGCAGTGGGATGCTGATTCACGGTCAGGGCTGCACGGTCCGCAGGATCACACTGGCTCCAGGCGGTCAGCGGGTCCAGCGAGTTCTGCAGGAGATCAAGGAGATCCAGAGTGCCGGTGCGCCTCCGCAGCTCATGCTCAACAGCCACTGCCCGCTGTGCGAGTTCCGCCACCGCTGCCGGGCAGAGGCGACAGCGACAGACGATCTGAGCCGGTTAGGGGACCTCACCGCCAAGGAGATTAGAAAATACAACCGTAAGGGCATCTTCACGGTGACGCAGCTCTCCTGCACGTTTCGCCCACGGAAGCGGAGGAAGCGAGCGAAACAACAAAACCAGCCGCATCACCCCGCCTTGCAGGCGCTAGCCATTCGGGATTAAGAAGATCTATGTGTACGGCACGCCGCACCTGCCAGATGTCGCTACCCGGATCTACCTCGACATCGAGGGTGTCCCGGACCGCCAGTTCGTCTACCTGCTCGGCTTGATCGTCGAGAGAAACGGGGTGGAGGAGCGATACTCGTTCTGGGCGGACAGCCCGGCCGAGGAGTCCCGGCTGTTCCAGCACTTTCTTGATGTCGTAGGCCCCCTTGAGGATGTCTGTCTCTACACGTACGGTAGCTATGAAGCAGCATTTCTGCGGCGGATGATCAAGCACACGGGCCAGGACGAGCTTCGCACGCAGATCCTGGCGCGCGTGGTCAACGTTCTCTCGGTCATCCATGCGCACATCTACGTCCCCACCTATTCCAACAGCCTGAAGGACATCGGTCCGTATCTGGGCTTCCGGTGGACAGACCCTGATGCCTCTGGCCTCCAGAGCATCGTGTGGCGGAAGAAGTGGGAAGAGACCGGCGTGGCCAGCTTCAAAGACACGCTCACAACCTACAACTTGGAAGACTGTGCCGCCTTGCGGACGGTGACGGAGTTCGTTTACAGCATCTGCCTCGACCAGCCCGCGCTGCCTCCATCCCAGACCGAGACCCCCGCAGCCCATCAGGTGTCTCGCGTGCAGGACATCACTCCGCCATCAAGCCGCCGCGAATGGTGCCGGCCGGAGTTCGCCGTACCGGACTTCGCGTTCATCAACAAGCGGGCTCATTTCGACTATCAACGCGATCGGGTGTTCATTCGGACGAACACGACGTTAAAGCGGCGCATGCCCCGCAAACGCAGCGAGCAGCGAAACAAGAGCCTGCAGGTGAACCAGTCCCTCGTCATCACTAGCGAGGCATGCCCGGATTGTGGGGGTATAGAGTTGACTCAACGCCCGGATGCGCGGCTCGTCCGCTTGGCATTTGACCTCCGGTTCACGCGGAGTGGCATCCGGCGATGGGTGACACGGTACACAACCCTCAGGCATCGGTGTCATGGATGCAATAAACAATTTCTGCCGCGCGATTACCTCCGCCTGGACACGTATTGCCATTCGTTGAAAAGCTGGGCTATGTACGAGCATGTGGCACACCGGACTAGCTTTGCGAACATCGCAGAGAAGCTCCACGACTACTTCAGATTGCCCTTGTCTACGCCTGACGTGTACATGTTCGAGGTGCTGTTGACGCAATACTATGCGGAAACCTACCAGCGACTCCTGCACAAACTGGTCAGCGGGGCCATCATGCATGCGGACGAAACCAGCGTCCACGTGAGAGGGGAGGGTACCGGATATGTATGGGTCTTCACGAATATGGAAGAGGTCGTCTACATGTATCGGCCATCGCGGGAGGGCAACTTCCTGCACGACCTGCTCAAGGACTTCCGTGGGGTGCTCATCTCTGACTTCTATGCTGCGTACGACTCCCTCTCGTGTGAGCAACAGAAGTGCCTGGTCCACCTCATCAGGGATTTCAACCACGATATCCAGGCCAATCCCTGGGACGAGGACCTCAAAGCCCTCGCCTCCGCCTTTGGCCAGTTGCTACGGACAATTATGGCCACGGTCGACCAGTATGGCTTGAGACAGCGACATCTGCGGAAGCACCAGCGGGACGTGGAGCGTTTCTTTCGGACCACTGCGGGAGAGGCGTACCGCTCAGAGGTGGCTGAAGGTTATCGCCAACGGCTGTTGCAGTACAGGGGTAAGCTGTTCACCTTCCTGAACCATGATGGCGTGCCGTGGAACAACAACAACGCGGAACATGCCGTACATAGGTTTGCGTATTACCGCGAGATGACCGATGGTCAGCTCACAGAGGCTGGCTTGCACAAGTACCTGTTGTTGTTGAGCATCTATGCGACTTGTCGGTATAAGGAGGTGAGTTTCCTCCAGTTCCTCCTCTCACGAGAGACGGACATCGACACGTTTTGTACGAGCCCAAACCGGAGGCGACCGCTGCCGACGATTGAGTTATGCCCCGAGGGGTTTATAGTCTCCCGTCGGAAGTGGAAAACCGAATAGAGGATCACGGGGCAATGACATGATGTGACCTGTAGTTCCGCTGGGTCCAGCATTTGGCCGTCCGAGCCCTCAGATTCCTGGTCTGAGCCCGCGATCCAGCCCATCGTGGCGAGCGGCCGCCGGTAATGGTCGACGTTGCTGAAAGCCCCGGTCATGGAGACGCCTATCGAAACCCCTCTGTGGATAACCGCAGCGAGGGTTTGCACGGAAGTCAGCGCACATTTCCTCAAAGGACGGCGGCCTTAGGATGACGCCCCGACGATGGTCCCGGTCGGGCTCATGAGGCGAGACATCCGCCCTATCGGAAGCTCTCTGCATTTGTTTCGGGGCGAGCGATGATACTGAGACTATTGGGTCGTGGTTGCGGCCCAACTTGTGGAGTAGGATGAGGAAACATCCCGGGTCGGGACACGCTTATTAAATAGGATAGGCCCAATAAAAATAGGGCTGATGTAGGATAGGCCCAATAACTTCGGAATGCAGGCCCAATAACTTCGGAATGAAGGGGGCAAAGGGGGCTTCCAGGCCCAATAACTTCGGAGTCTTACAGATGTGTGTGAGGCCTGGCTATTGCAAACGTCGGAGCGATGCGACGGTGTGCAAGACAGCGCCCATGCTCTCGCCGTGGACATCAATGCTGTAGACATACGCGCCAACTGGCCAGCGGAGGACGATTTCCGGCGCGTGCTGACCGACGAATAGTTGCGCGTGGGGCAATTTCCGCCCGACCCATGCCGGTAGCGGCTGGCTGATGCGCGGCCCGTCACGTAGGCAGGAAGGGGACGGGCACTGTGGCGAGGGATAGTCCTCTGTGAAGGTGATTGCCGCCTTGTCGCCGATGTTGAAAAGACGGTTTTCCTGATAAGTAACCCAGTATGTCCACACGCGTCCCCCACCCCCGTTAGCGTAAGAGGGGTCCACAGCGGCGATATTGGCGGGGAGCCACGTCGGCGCGAACACGGCGACATGCGAAGGGACTTGTCCCTGCATGCGCACCCATGCAGCAGTCGATGCCGCACCCATGCCGGAGGATGATCGCTCATGTGCGGCGACCACCCCGCGTATCCCAAGGGTTATCACGATCAGGACAAGCACGCCGAAAATTAGCCCCATCATGGCGCCGGGAGCGCGCCCAAGGTGTTTGAAACGAAGATCAAGCACGGTAGCCTCTCCTCGATCAGTATATCCAGCATGTCAAAATCCGCTGGCGCGTCGAGTCGCCGCCGCGCCACCCTATAAATGGCGCGGCGGCAAGCGTTCGAACGTGGGGCTTAGGCTCCGCGACCGGCGCGACGATATCAGTAGTTCGCCGTGGCGTCGACAGACAGGTATGGGTAACCGGCGCTGTTATTCGGCGTCGACACCTTGCCTTGGACGGACAGCTTCCGCACTGACGACGTAGAAGCCGGTGCCGGTGGGTGAGGGCGGTGGGATTCGAACCCACGGCCAGCGGATTAAAAGTCCGCTGCTCTACCACTGAGCTACACCCCCAACGGGACTGGCATCCCATCGAAGTGTACTAGGTTTTGCGCCGCTCGACTATGCTCGCGCAATTTGAGACAAGGCTCGTGAATTATCCGCGGGACCAAAGCGCCTGGCGCTGCGTAGAGGCGTATTACAAACGCCCCCGCGCCTTCGAACACGGGGGCGTTTGCAATAGCAATACGCCCCTACAATAGTTTACGCGCCCTGTAATTCAAGAATCGGGTTTGGACACGGGCGAGTTACGGGCGCATCGCGGGGGGCGGATTTGCCGCCGACCCGCGAGAGATCGTCGTCGTGACCGGTTTCTTACCAGGATGCCGCGAGCGAGCCGGACGGCGCGGGCGCAGGCGCGGGCGCAGGCGCGGCGGCGGCCAGGTCGGCGAGGTTGCCGTCGGGGTCGAAGGCCACGGGGGCCGGGTCGGCGACGATGCGCAGCGCCGGGTTGGTCCCCACCTCGTCGAGCAGCGCCTCCGAAACGGCGAACTCACCCAGACTCAGCGTGTTCTTGAGGCGCAGCAGGCGTGGCTCACGCCCGACCGCGTTGCAGGTCAGCAGGGCGGCGGCGAAGGCCAGGCGGTCCGACGGTAGCGCCATCGGTAGGGCCACGGGTCGCGGCACCGTCGAGGTCAGCGCGTTGGGATAGGTGGCGCCGAAGCTCATCTTGCTCGCCGCACGCACGGTCGTGAAGTCCGCCGTGCCGATGCCGTTGGCGTTGCCGCCCGTCGCCGTGGTCAGGTCGAGCACGACCTGCTTGTTGACCTGGGGGCCGCCGCTGGCGTCGGGGGTAGGGTAGCGTCCCGTGATGTTGGGGTCGGCGCCGTCGCCGCTGATGTTCTTGCCGATCTCGTCGATCACGAGTATGTCGAGCGCGTCGAACGGGAGGCGCGGCATGGCGCGTCGCGCCTCTTCGAGCAGGGCCGGCTCGTCGGACAGGATGCGCGGCGCGGGGACGCCGACGAGCTTGTAGGGCTGGTCGTGCGCGTTCTCGAGCACGCCGAGGCCGAAGAGGATCGGGGCCTTGTCGAGGGCCAGCGCGGCCATCTTGGGCACCATCTCGGCCATGTGGCCGAAGCCGCGCGCGTGCGTGAGGGCCGCGCCGGACTGCTTGCCGAGGCCGATAGCGATCATTTTGGCGAGGCCGCTCTCGTAGCGCCCGCGGAAGGCCGTGTGCGGCTTGACGCGCGCGACGAAGACGATGCCGTCGGCGCCCATGGCATTGCGGTCGACGCGCACGGGCGTGCCTTCGTCGGTCTGGCCGACCTCGACGGTCTCCATGCTGGAGAGGATCGGCGCGCCAACGCTACCCTCGGTCACACCCAGGTGCTCCAGCACCTCCTGCTGGCCGCCCGCCGTCGCGCCGCCGTGGCTGCCCATGGTGGGCACGATGAAAGGCTCGGCCCCGAGCGCGCGCAACTCGGCCACGAGGGCGGCCACGATCTCGGGGAGCCGCCCGATGCCGCGGCTGCCCACGCCGACGGCGATGCGCTGGCCGCTTTTGATCAGGGCGGGTGCGCCGGCCGCCTGCGCCTGTTCCCTGACCGCCGCCGCGATGTCGTCGATGGGGGGCGGCGTGACCATCTCGTAGCGGACGCGGGCCATCCGCGGGATCGCGACGGGGTCGAGCAGGTGGTGCAGGATGTCCTCGGGGACCTCGAACTCGATGCGCATGGCGGACTCCTCCTCGATTACAGCCGGATCGTGACGCCTATGATCTCATCCAACCGCGTGCTCCCACCCCATCATACTCCATACACTGTGCCGTCGTCGTGCCGTCGTCATCGACCAAACCTATCGCTACAGGGCCTGTGAAAAGTCGCCGTTACCGCTCCTCGCCCCCTCCGCCCCTGGCTGACTGGCTCCTCTCGCCCCCTCCGCCCCTGGCTAACTGGTCTCCCGGACCCTAACCGCGGGTCCGACATTGGGGCGCGCCTCCGGGGGAACCTGGGGAGATGCCTCCCCCCAGACCCCCGCCAACGACGGGGCGTGCGGGCAAACGGGCTCGGCTCCCCGACAATGCACAGACCCTGCCTGGCGACCGCCCGGGACGCGCTATCAAGGTGATACGGTGGTATCCTGCCGGTTCGCGTTCGACGATGGCGCGTATGTGACCTACTATGGAAGCCTCGATTCGCCGGGCGTATCACGTTCTGGTCAGGCGTCTGGCGTATCGAGTGCGCAGAGGGGGCGCTCCACCTCGCGGATCCGGGCGCTGGTTATGGCGTTTACCGCAGCCGCGCGCCCGACACGATCGAGCGCATCGCGCCAATCGCAGCCGATGGGCGGTCGCAAGAGCCGTCCCTCCCTGGAACCCTGCGTGAGGTCGTCGCTGCGCTGGATGAGGGGCGGCGCCCGCAAAGCGACGCCCGTCGCAATCTCGCGCTGGTCGACACGCGCGCCGAGCCCGTGCCGTTCGTCGATCACGAGATCGCCGACGAAGTGGCGTACTGCTCTGGCGCAGGCGCGGCAACGGTGGCGCGTGACCGGCGAGGAGGCCGATTCGGTCACGCGCGTGGCACGTATCATGACGCCGTTATTTGCGTGATATTGAGGTGGGCGCCGATGTCCCTACACCTGATTGGCGTGTCCGTCGTCTCAGCGGGGCGGGCCGATTGTTTGGCGGTCCCGTGCCGGGGCTGGATTTCCCGACCAGATTCACTCGCCGGACGCGCCTCCGCCCACCCCCATAGGGCGGATCGTTATGAACCGCATGCCCATCGCGGCATCACCTGTCGCCCCGCGCCCCAAGCCCCGAATCCCGAGCCCCACCGGTCGCAGCCCGCTGCTGCGCCGTACCTGCGAGATCGGCCAGGGGCGTGAGAGGTCCTGAGCGGCGGTGGGACGCGCGTCTAAGGGCCACGCCAGCGGACTTACGAAGCCAGCAGACTTATGAAGGAGAGAGGTCTATAGTAATGGACGTCAAAAAGGCCATCACGATCAACCGATCGCCCGCGGAACTCTACCAGTACTGGCACGACTTCGAGAATCTGCCGCGCTTCATGAAGCGCCTCGCGTCCGTGCAGACGACGGGGGCGGGACGGTCCCACTGGACAGCGAAGGGGCCGGCCGGGACGACGGTCGAGTGGGACGCCGAGGTCGTCGATGATCGGCCGAACGAACTGATCGCCTGGCGTTCGCTCCCGGGCGCAACGGTGGACAACGCGGGCTCGGTGCGCTTCGCGCCGGCCCCAGGCGACCGCGGGACAGAGGTGCGGGTGGAGTTGCGCTACGACCCACCGGGTGGGGCGCTCGGCGCGACGGTCGCCAAGCTCTTCGGTGAAGACCCGACGCAGCAAATTCCCGACGACTTGCGCCAGGTTCGGCGCAATTATTCCGCTGCGAACAGATAACCCACGCCGGGCTCGCTCAGGATGTAGCGCGGGCGCGCGGGGTCGGGCTCGATTTTGTGGCGCAGGTAGCGCACGTAGGTCCACAGGTAGTCCACCTGGTCGCGGTATTCCGGGCCCCAGACGCGCCCGAGCAACTCGCCATGCAGCAGGACACGGCCCCGGTTGGTCGCCAATTCGTACAGCAACTTGTATTCGGTCGGGGTCAAGCGGATCTCCCGCCCTTGCCGCAGGACGCGTCGACGGGCCAGGTTGATCGTGAGGTCGCCGACGACGAGCGTTGCGGGCGCAGGCTCGGTTCCCGGCGTCCGGCGTCGCAAGGCGACGCGGACGCGCGCGAGGAGTTCGGCCGGCCCGAACGGCTTGGTGAGGTAGTCGTCGGCCCCCAGGTCGAGGCCCTGGACCTTGTCGCGCTCCTCTCCATTGGCGGTGAGCAGGATGACCGGGAGGTCGCTGAACGCGCGCAAGCGGCCCAGGCAGGTCAGGCCGTCCATCACGGGCATCATCACGTCGAGCAGGATCAGGTCCGGCGCCTCGATCTCCATGCGGTCGAGCGCCGCGGCGCCATCGGCGGCCGTGTCGACGCGGTAGCCCGCGCGCTCCAGGTTGGCCCGCAGCAGCCGCTGCATGCGGGGATCGTCGTCGACCACCAGGATCGCCGGGCGGTCGTCGCCGCGCCGCGTCAAGCGTCCGTCCATGCGCCCTCCTCGTCCGCGTGATCCGTCATCGCTCGGCCGCCGCGCCGACCATCCGCTCCGCCGCGCCGGTGGACCGATCTGCCGCGGCGATGGGCAGCGTGACGGTGAACGTACAGCCTTCTCCGGGCGTCGCATCGACGGCGATGTGGCCCCCGTGCGCCTCGACCACCGCGTGGCAGAGCGCCAGGCCCAGGCCCGTCCCCTCGGTCGCGCGCGTCAGCCCCGAGTCGACGCGGTAGAACTTGTCGAACACGCGCGCCGCCTGCGCGGGAGTGAGGCCGGGCCCCCGGTCCCGCACGCTGATCTCCACCGTGTCCCCGTCCGCGCGGCCCTCGACCACGATCGGTGTGCCCGCGGGGGCGTACTTGGCGGCGTTCTCGAGCAGGTTGAGCAGCACCTGGCCCAGGCGGGCGCCGTCGGCCTCCACGTAGGGAAAACGCATCTCATAGGGGTGCGCGGGAAGGTGCGCCTGGGCGCGGATGCGGTGGACGACCTGTGCGGTCAGCGCGGGCAGGTGGAGAGGCTCCCGGTCGAGCGGCAGCGTGCCGCCACCCAGGCGCGCCAGGTCGAGCAGGGTGTCGATCGTCGCGGCGAGGTGGTCGGCCTCCTCGTCGATCACCTGCAGGAACTCGCGCTGCTCCGCGGGCGCCCACCCGGCATCGGGCAGCAGCAGCGACGCGGTGTAGCCCTTGATCGAGGCCAGGGGGCGGCGCAGTTCGTGGGACACGCCGCCGATGAACTCGTCCTTCAGGCGATCGACCGTCCGCAGCGTGTCCGCCTCGCGCGCCCGCGCGCCCAGGTCCGCGATCTCGCGCATCTGCCGCCCAATGCGCCGGGAGGCGCCGCGCACGATGGCGAAGAGCAACAGGAACCCGACGGCGATGCTGCCCCAGACCGTGCGGCGGGCCGTGTCCAGCCGTCGGGTGAGCGGACCCAGGTCGGAGTAAGCCTCGTAGGCCCCGATGATCCGGCCGCTCCCACCGACGCGGATGGGGATGTACGTTTGCAGCAGCGCGCCGCGCGCGACGGGATCGCCCGCGTTCTCCGCCCCCGTCAAGCGCGAGATATTCATGGCCGGGTGGCCGGCGAGGGCGGTGCGCAGGTCGTCGTCGATGGGGAAGGCGCGGCCGATCTGCGCGGGGTTGTTCGAGTAGATGATGCGTCCGGACAGGTCCCAGACCTTGATGCGCACCAGGTGCGCATCGGCGGACAGGAGGTCCTGGGTGAGGCCGGCCCACCAGGCGCGCGCTTTTGACCGCGCGGCGGGCGCGAGGCGCGTCGTCGCGGTCACATGACGGCCGAACACGCCCTGCACGACGATCGTGACCTCGTCGGCTTGCTGCTGTAGGGCGTCCTGCGTCATCTCGCGCTCCAACACGGTGGCCAGGCCCACCGCGATGAGCGCGAGCGCGACCATGCTCAGGAGCGAGAAGCGCAGCAGCAAGCTCCCGCGCCCGAGCCAGGCGAACCGCGTCGTCGTCATCGCGCCTCTTCGCCGCGCCCCCCCGCCCATCATGCCCTCCCCTCGACCGACCCCGGCGTCGTCGCGCGACCTTTGTTCCACACGAGTATACGGCCCGGCGCCCCGTCCGGGGGCTGCCGGCGCGCCCGGCGGACAATTCTCAGGCATTTCTCAGGGCGCCACCGCGCATTTTCGGCGCTTTCTCAGGCGCCCTGTGGTCCACTAGGATCAGGGAGGAGCGGCGCACAGGATCCGGGAGGGTGACGACCTGAACGGGATCGCGAGACGCCACCCGCCCATCACACACGGACAGTCACACGAAAGGACACACCACGATGCGACGCTCGACGCGCCTGCCCCTCTCTCTCGCCCTCCTGGCCGCCCCCGCGCTCCTGGCGACACCGCTCATCGGCGCCCGAGCCGCGGTCTCCCACGTTCAGCCGCACGCGACCGTGCAGGTCGCGATCCAAAACTTCGCCTTCAGCCCGCGCACCCTCACGATCGCGCCCGGCACGACGGTCGTCTGGACGCAGCAGGACAGCGCGCCGCACACCGTGACCAGCGACACGGGCGCCTGGACGGCATCGGCCGACTTGCATGCCGACCAGACGTTCTCCCACACCTTCACCACGGCGGGGACCTTCGCCTACCATTGCGCCGTGCACCCGAACATGACCGCAACCATCACCGTGGCGAGCCACGGCGCGTCCGGCGCGTCCGGCGGGACGGGCGCGGCGGCAGGCCCGGCAAAGGCGCCCACCTGGGTGACGACGACGGGCAAGGTGGCGCATCTGACCCTGATCTCGGGGTGGAACAACGTGAACGCGGGGTTCAACTTCAACGGCGCGGCCAAGGGCCGCATGGTGGTCACGGTCCCGCTGGGGGAGAAGGTCGTCGTCGCCTACACGAACGCCGTGTCCATGCCGCACAACGTCGACATCGTCCGCTACCAGTCGCCCCCGCCCAGCGAGGGCGCGGCGCCGGCGTTTCCGGGGGCCACGACGTTCAAGCAGGGGGCGTCTGCGCCGGGCAAGGGCGTGCGACAGACGGCGACATTTGTCGCCGACAAGGCGGGCATATACATGATCATCTGTGGGGTACCGGGGCACGCCGCGGGCGGGATGTGGGACACCTTCGTCGTCTCTAAGTCCGCCAAGGTCGCCTCGGTCACCTTCAAGTAGAGGCGCATCGCGGGTCGTGCGCGCCGACCGGTCTCGCGCTCCAAACTAATGCACTGGTCGCGGAGCCCCAACAGGCCGCCGTGGTGTTCGCCGGTACCACTGATGGCGTCTGGCGCTCCAGCGACGGCGGTGCCCACTGGACGCGCGCGGGCCGCGGGCTGCGCGGCAACCCGATCGTGGCCCTCGCGGCGGGCGCGGTGGGCGCCGCCCTGTTCGCCGGCTCCGAAGATGGCGCGGTTTACGCACGCGACACGCGCCGCGACGGGTCCTGGCGCCGCGCGAGCCCCTCTCTCGCCGGCAATCCCATCTTCAGTCTGGCGGTCTCGCCGGATGGACGGGGAACGCTGCTGGCCGGGACCGTCGGGGGCGTGTACCGCGGCACGGCCCGCGGGAGCGGGTGGCGCTGACGGCGTGTCGCGCGCACGGGCGACGCCGCAGTCTCCGCCATCGTCTGGTCGCCCACGGACGCGGGGGTCGCCTTCGCCGGCGTCTTCGGCGTCCGGCCCCCGGTCCTGGCGCCGCGCGATGGCGGGAAAACGTGGCGCGCCGCGGACGCCGGCCTGCCAGCGGTGTTGCCCACACAGGCGCTGCTCGGGCCAGCCCCTCGCCGTCCGCAGGTCATCTTGACGACCATGGAAGATGTCGTCTGACCGCCTACAAAAAGTGCTCTCAGACGTAGTTGCCGAGCAGCCGGGCCTCGCGCGTGAGGACGATGCCGTCGCGTCCCTCGCTCGGCTCAGCTCGGCGCGCGACCAGGCTACGCTCAGGAGCAGCTTCTTGACCTGATCCTCACTCATGCTCATCCGCCCCTCGTGACCACTTGTCTACGGCGACGTGATCCTTCTCGTCGCCCGTCGCACAACCACTGTCGTGTACCGCATCCCTCATCCCTTCATGATCCGGCACGCCTCCTCGCTTGTGTTGGGTGACGCTCTGTCGCCGCTTGCCTTGATCGCGTGACCTCACATTTTGGGCAGGCGGGGCGTTTACCTATTGTGACCTGGTCACGCGGGCACGACGAATGACGAGGGTGTGGATAGACGAGAGGAGTATGTCATGACCATCGAGCGCCACAGGGGAGTGTTGGACGGCGCGCCCGCCACGCACGTGTTCGCGGTCACCACGGCCGCCTGCGCCGCCGTGGCGCTCCTGACCACCGCCGCCGGCCACCACGCACCCCACCCGCCGACCCGGACCCGCGTATGACGAGTATGACGAGTATGACGCTGCCACCTTTTGAAGAGCTCGTGTCCACGCATGGGCCGACGGTGCTCCGTGTCTGCCAGGCCGTCCTCGGGCCAATGGAGGCCGAGGACGCGTGGTCGGAGACGTTCTTGGCCGCGTTGCGGGCCTATCCGGCCCTTCGACCGGGCAGTAACGTGGAGGCGTGGCTGGTCACGATCGCCCATCGCAAGGCCATCGACCAGACGCGCGCCCGGGCGCGTCGCCCGATCACGGTCGACCACCTTCCGGACCGCCCCTCCCCGAGCGGCTTGGACCGCTGGAATGAGGACCTGGGGGCCGCCGTGCACGCCTTGCCGCTCAAGCAGCGCGCGGCGGTGGCGTATCACTACCTCGCCGGGCTACCGTACGCAGACGTCGCCGCCATCACTGGGGGCAGCCCGGACGCTGCCCGTAGAGCGGCCGCCGACGGCATCGCCACCCTACGCAAGACCTATAGAAAAGGAGGTCCCCAATGATGACCACACACGAGTCACACGAGCTGCACGAGCTGCACGAGCTGCACGAGCTGCACGAGCTGCACGAGCTGCACGAGCTGCACGAGCTGCACGAGCTGCACGAGCTGCACGAGCTGCACGAGCTGGAGGCGGGCGACCTATTCGCCGCTCTGCCGCCGATCGACGCGGAGGCGGCCCGCCGGCTGCACGCCCGACTGGTTCGCGGGGCCGCGCAGGCAGGGCTCCTCGATGTCGCCTACCGCACCATCGACACGCCCGTCGGCACGCTACTGCTCGCGGCGACCGCGCAGGGATTGGTGCGTGTCGCCTACGAGCGCGAAGACCACGCGGCGGTCCTCGCGCGCCTGGCCAGGGACATCAGCCCCCGCATCTTATACGCGCCAGCGCGCCTCGATGCGGTGGCGAGGGAAATCGACGAGTACTTCGCCGGCCTCCGCACCGGGTTCGACCTCCCCCTGGACTTCAGTCTGTCCCATGGGTTCAGGCGCCTGGTCCTACGCCACCTGACAGACATCACCTACGGCCACACCGCAAGTTACGCCCAGGTCGCGACAGCGGCGGGCAACCCGAAGGCCGTGCGCGCGGTCGGCAGCGCGTGTGCGACGAACCCGCTCCCGATCGTGGTCCCCTGCCACCGCGTCGTGCGATCCGACGGATCGGTCGGCGGATACGTCGGCGGGCCTGACGCCAAGACAACATTGCTCATCTTGGAGGCGGAGGCAGCGGCATGACACTTAATCAAAGGTATAGTGGAGCCTCCCGTGTCAAGGGGGCCGCGCCAATATTGTCTCCCCTTGCCATCAATAGTACGTCGTGCGCTGTCCCTTCCGTGCTCCGCGCGGTGTCGCCCAGCCCGCACCTCTCGGTCACG
>JAABUX010006482.1_pt1 | contig 13956 bp, 11 predicted proteins | sample 5561851 | NCBI WGS metagenome assembly JAABUX01 (sample SAMN10711883, study PRJNA513361) | rock metagenome | isolation source: Antarctica rocks | place: Antarctica: Victoria Land, Richard Nunatak red sandstone | collected 2016-01-03 | reverse complement strand
GCTGTTTCCACAACGGCCGGCGCGGGTAGGGGCACCGATCCTGCACTTGAAGGACGCGGCCTTCGATCCGGTGATTCCGCGCGCCGGATGGCAGGCACCGGTGAAGGTATCCCTGACCGTTCATGCTGGCGAAATCGTCGGCTTGGCTGGCCTGATGGGAGTCGGGCGCACCGAACTGCTGTCGGCGTTGTATGGTTTCGGCGTAAAGGGTCGCTGGCGCGGCACCGTTGAGATACGTGGCGAACCGGTACGGCTGGGCACCATCCAAGGCGCGCGACGGGCGGGCATTTCCTATGTCACCGACGACCGGCGCGGCACCGGCCTGGTGCTCCGTCATACCGTGGCCCAGAACGTGGTGATGTCCACCCTGAAGCGGGTCACGCCGTTTGGCTTGGTTTCGCGTGTCTTGGAGCGCGCAGAGGTGGCGCGGGCGCTCGACGATTACGACGTGCGGCCCCGGTCGCCCGATGCGCGTGTCGTCAACCTGTCCGGCGGCAACCAGCAGAAGGTGGTGTTCGCCAAGGAGTTAATGAGCGGCCCTGGCCTGCTGCTGCTCGACGAGCCGACACGCGGCGTCGACGTCGGCGCGAAGGCCGAGATCTACCGTCGTCTGCGCGGCTTGTCGGACAGCGGTCTTGGCGTGCTTGTGGCATCGTCTGAACTGCCGGAGCTGATCGGCCTTTGCGACCGCATCATCGTCATGCACGCTGGGCAAACGGTGCGCGAGTTCGGTCCCGATGCCAGCGAGGAGCTGGTGCGGCACTGCAGCGAACATCAGGACTGGGCCGCATGAGTCACGCGACAGCGTTTGCCACCGCTCGCCGGCGTCACCCGCTTACCTACCTGGTACGCTTCCAAAGTCTGCTCGGGCTGATCCTGGTCGTCATTGCCGGCGTGGCGTTCTCGCCGCACCGGCACGGCCACATCCTGTTTCTCGCACCCGACAACATCGCCAACATCATTCGCTCCATTTCCGAAACCGGCATCCTGGCATTGGGCATGACGTTCGTGATCATCGCGGCAGGCATCGACCTGTCAGTCGGGGCGGTGCTGGGCCTGTGCAGCGTCATGACCGCGACATTGCTGGTCAACAGCGGCTGGGGGCTGGCATCGACGCTGCCGCTGGTGATCGTCATTGGAGTGCTGTTCGGCGCGGCCCAGGGAGCGATCTCGACCCGGTTCCGCATCCAGGCTTTCATCGTCACCCTTGCCGGCCTGCAGGCCGCACGCGGGTTGTCGCTGATCGCCTCCAACAACGCCTTCATCAACATCAATTACGGGGATGGCCCGGGGAACGCGCCGCCCGCCTTCGCCATCCTCGGCGAGCGCATCGGCGGCGTGTTCCCGGTCACCACGCTGGTGTTCCTGGTGCTCGCGGCCATCGCCACCTTTACGCTGAACAACACGCGGTATGGCCGCTACGTGTTCGCGGTTGGCGGCAACGAAAAGGCCGCACGGCTGTCCGGCATCCCCGTCGAACGGATCAAGATTTCGGTTTACGCGCTGACCGGCCTTGCCTCGGCCATCGCCGGGATCGTTCATGCCGGGCAGTTCTCCTTCGGCAGCCCGAATGACGGAACCGGCTATGAACTCAACGCCATTGCCGCCGTGGTGATCGGCGGCACCGATCTGTTCGGAGGCGCCGGCAGCATGGTCGGCACCATCGCCGGCGCCGTCATGCTGGGGGCGCTGGCCAATATATTGCAGCTGAACGACGTCAGCGCTGCAATGCAGTTGCTGGCAACCGGCGGCATCATCGTCGTTGCTGCCGCGCTGCAAACCTTCGTCGGCAAACGTGACGCAATGTCACGCTGAAAATGGAACTAGGGAAATGACCAAGACAATCGCGCTATCCACCCTGCTCATCATGAGCACCGCTCTGTCCGGTGCGCCCGCTGATGCGGCCGAAGGTAAACCGCTCTCGAAAACCTGCGGTCCGAACAACGAATACGTGATCGGCTTCTCGCAAGCTAATTTCAAGGAACCGTACCGCGAGCACGTCGACCATGAGCTGCAACGGCTGGTAAAGAACTATCCGCAGTTCAAGCTGGTCATCGCCGACGGCCAAGCCAACGTGAATACGCAGGTCTCGCAAGTAGACAACTTCCTCACCCAGCAGGTCGACCTGCTGTTTATCTCGCCTTTCGAAGCGGCGCCGCTTACGCCTGCGGTGAGCCGAGTGTTCCAGGCAGGCATTCCGGTGATCGAACTCGACCGGCAGACCACGGGTGACAACTACACAGCGTTCGTCGGCGGCGACAATCGGCAGATCGCCACCGAGGCGGGGCAGTATGCTGCCAAGACGCTGTTGCCGGACGGCGGTGAAGTGGCGATCTTGGAGGGCTTGCCGAGCTCATCGCCGGCCATTGAGCGGCTAGAGGGATTCAAGGCCGGCATCGCCGAAAATCCCAAGCTGAAGCTCGTAGCGACACAACCGGTCGACTGGATGCAAGACAAGGCGGTCACCGTCTTCTCGGCGATGTTGCAAGCGCACCCGGACATCAAATTGGTTTACACCAGCAATGATTTGGCGGCCTCGGGCGCCTACATCGCGGCCAAGCAGGCCGGCAAGCAGGACCAGGTCAAGATCATTGGCACCGACGGCCTGCCTGGCCCGTCGGGCGGCATGCGGTCGGTGGCGGATGGCCAATGGGCGGCGACTTTCACCTATCCGACCGGGGCCGCAGAAGCACTCGACCTCGCTAAAAAGATCCTGGTCGACTGCGCGACCGAGGTGCCGCGCAAAGTGGTCGTTTCATCGCAGCGCATCGATGCCCAAAATGCCAAGCAGCTATACAACCAACAACAATTTTGACAGGCGATCTACTGGGCACAACAGCAGTGGCATCGCCATAGGTTTTGTGTAGTAGTCGATAGAGACAGTGGGTGAAATTGTGCCGTGCCTTCTTCTAGGAACGGTCTAGGATAGTATTTTGAGAGTTCTAACTTGAGATAGTTGCCAAGTTTGGTAGATTTGGTGACCTGTGTGGTTTTGGGGCTGCCAATGTCCGCGGATGGTCTGTGCTGCAAGAGCGCCGTTTTCTTATAGCGGGTTCATGGGTCGAGCCCTTTGTTGAGATTTTGCATTGGGGATGGATGGCTCTTGTCGGATCATGGTTCTCTCCGCGGTCGGCGTTTGCCGCCGCAACACCTGGTCCGAAGCACAGGCGCTGCAATGTCCACAACGGCCTCGCGTGCAACCCACGCGGCCTAATGGCCTCCCTCGCAGCTAGCCTGCAGCCTCGCCCCAGGGGGCACCCTTACATCCGAGCTGACGCCCGGAGGCTCGCCCACGATCACCGTCACCACGTCACTCAAATTGGCCGGCAGCGCGCTGAATGGCACCTACGGCGTCACCGACTTCGCAGCCGACGCGAACTCGGAAGCGCGCATCTTCGCCGACCGCTTTGAGCAACTCTACAAGGAGAAGCCCGACGTGAGCGCGGCGTGGACCTATGACGGGCTGATGGTCCTCGCCAGCGGGATCAACAAAGCTGGCAGCACCGACCCCGAAAAGGTTCGGAACGCGGTTCTCGCGATCCGAGGCTTCAAGGGAGTCGAGGGGGAGTACAGGTTCGATGAGAACGGCGACGGCCTGCACGGATACAACATCGTGCGGAACGAGAATGGCCGTATCCTATTTGACCACGATATCGAGTTCACCGACTGAACCAAAGGCTGACCCGACATTCGTGCTGTAAGCTGCAAAATAGCATCGTCTTGCTAAGCCATATCTCAATAATATATCAACACGAGACACTTTCCACGTCTCGCATGAGGCATTTTCCAACTTCCGAGACGTTAGCGTGAGCAGGTTCAGATCCTAGCGAGACGGAGTGCCCCTTTTTCATGTCCCTCTACGGCTACGCCTGCCCTGAAGACTCGCCAGCGGTATCGCTCCCCTACCGCCGGCCGCACGTGCTCCGGAAATACTCGTAGAGATCGTCGAGCATCGCGCCGCCACGCTCGATCCGGGCCTGGTCATCCTGGTTGGCTGTCGAGAGAACTTCAATGAGGTGCGCGATGCCGCTCGCCTCGGCGCGGCCGAACTTGCTATCCTTGAGGTCGATGTCGTGCACGATCTCGCCGATGGCGGCAAGCGCCGGGTCGGCCAGGCGCGCGCGGGCCAGCAGCACTTCGAAGGTGCAGCGGTTGCCCTCGTGGGTGAATTCGGCCTCGAACATGTCGAAGCGCAACTCGCCCAACTCTGGCGCATAGCCCTTGGCGGGCACGAACTTGAACCGGGCCTCGGGGTCGATGAAGCGGCGGATCAGCCAGGCTGAGGCGATCCGGTCCATGTGCACGCCGGCCCGCGTCACCCAGACCCGTCCCGTGGGCGCGCCACCCCCCTCGCGGCCGATCGACGTGCCTTGCTGGAGCGCCGTCATGGGTCCGTTCTCCTGCAGCAGGGCGTCCAACGTCGCGAGCAGCCCATCCAAGGTCTCGCGGCCGTTTGCCCCAAAGAAATCGACGGCCACGATCCGGGCCGCATCCGCTTTGAGCCGCCCGACCCTCGTCCGAGCGTCAGCGCGGGCCGTCGGGCTTGTGTCTCCGGCCAGCAGCTCGCCGAAGCCACGAGCCTCCTTGGCGAGCGTCTCGTAGTCGGCGTCTCGGGCCTTGTTGAACATCGCCCGCACCTCCTCGTCGGACAGGCCGCCGACCAGCCGAGCCTCGCAGATCAGCCCCTCGCCCCCGCCCTCGGTGGCTTCCTTGAGCAGCCACTCGAAATCTTCCTGCGCCTGCTCGCCTGCCGGGAGCGCGTAAACGGCGTTCTTCACCGCCACCGCCCCGAGCGCCTGCAACCGCCGCCAAACCTTCACACGCTGGTAGGCGGGCTTGGCCGGAAGCTGGTGGATCAGCAGCAGCCAACGCGCGCGGGTCATGGCGCCGAAGGGCGTCGCGGGGTCGTCCATGCGGCAAGCCTAGCACAAAGACGGACTGAGAGCTTGTATCTTTGATTAATTCACATGTATCAAAGCTCGGCCGTGTGGAAAGGAAACAGCCATGGGCACGCAGTCCACTTCGCCTTTCACCCTTCGGCCGACGTCCCCGTCGGCCACGCCACGCTGGCGCAAGGCATAGTGATCCACGACGCCCTCTGCACCTCGTGCGGCGACCTCCGACACGAGGTTCACGACTGGACGCCGGCAGCGGCTGCAGCGGCAGCCACGTCGGTTGCGGCGTCGTGAGCGAGGCCTTCCGCGCTGCGGGCCGCGTCGCAGACACCGCATCGGCACCTGGAACGACTACCGCGGCCGGGCACGGCGTCTCCTTCGCCGAGGCGTTCCGGGTGTGGCTGCGCGTGGCGGCGCTCTCGTTCGGCGGGCCTGCCGGGCAGATCGCGGTCATGCACCGCATCATCGTGGAGGAGAAGCGCTGGATCGGCGAGGCGCGCTTCCTGCACGCGCTCTCCTACTGCACGCTGCTGCCCGGTCCCGAGGCGCAGCAACTCGCCATCTACATCGGCTGGCTGATGCACCGCACGCGCGGCGGCGTCATGGCGGGCGGGCTATTCGTGCTGCCGGGCGTCCTCGCCATCATGGCGCTCAGCGTCATCTACGCCGGCTGGGGCCAAATGGGCGTCATCGCAGGGTTGTTCTTGGGCCTCAAATCGGCCGTGCTGGCGGTCGTACTCCAGGCCGTGGTCCGCATCGGTTCACGGGCGCTGCGCAACCGGGCGATGCTCGGTATCGCGGCCGTCGCGTTCGTTGGCATCTTCTTTCTCGGCCTGCCGTTTCCGCTCATCATCCTTGCCGCCGGACTGACTGGCTGGCTTGGCGCCCGGGCCGGTTCCCCCCTGTTCAAGGTCGGCGGCCATGGCACCAGCGGCGCGAAGGGGCTGGTGGAGGCGGACAGCCTGCTCGGCGAGGACCTGCCCGACCATGCACGCGCCACCGTCGCAAGGGCCCGACGCGCCGCCGCCGTGTGGCTCGTCCTCTGGCTGGTGCCGGTGCTGGCGCTGCTTGCGATGCTTGGGCACGCGAACACGTTCAGCCGCATCGCGGTGTTTTTCAGCGAGATGGCCGTCGTCACCTTTGGCGGCGCCTATGCCGTGCTGGCCTACGTCGCCCAGCAAGCCGTGGAGCACTACGGCTGGCTGCGCCCGGGCGAGATGCTGGACGGGCTCGGCATGGCCGAGACGACGCCGGGGCCGCTGATCATGGTGACGCAGTTCGTGGGCTTCATGGCGGCCTACCGCGACCCCGGCGCGTTGCACCCCATGCTGGCCGGCATCTTGGGCGGGCTGCTGACCACCTGGGTCACGTTCACGCCCTGCTTCCTGTGGATCTTCCTCGGCGCCCCGTTCATCGAGCGCCTGCGCGGCAACAAGGCGCTGAGCGGCGCCCTTTCCGCTGTCACCGCCGCGGTCGTGGGCGTCATCCTGAACCTGGCCGTGTGGTTCGCGCTGCACACTTGGTTCCGCGAGACGCGCCCGGTGCGGGCCTTGGGCCTCGCGTTCGACGCGCCCGTGCCCGCCAGCCTCGACCCGTGGGCGCTGACCCTCTCGGTGACTGCCCTCGTCGCGATGTTCCGCTTCAAGGCAGGCACGATCCCGACGCTGCTGGCCTGCGCGGCGGCCGGGATCGTCCTGCACGCCACGGGAGCGGTGCGATGAGCAGGCCGGCGCTCATCGGCGTCGCACGACACGCCCGCCCGCCTCGGCCGGGCGCCGAATGCCTTTCAGGAGAACACACATGCGCTTCCCCCACCTGCTCGCGACCACCGGCCTCGCGCTAGGGCTTGCCCTGCCGAATGGCCCCACCGCCGCCGCCGACTGGAGCGCCGACTGGAGCGCCGACTGGAGCAAGGTCGCCGATGCGCTTGGCAAGTCCGGCGTCGAGATGCCGGGCGGGGTGTATCGCGTCGGCCTGCCGCGCACCGACCTGCACGTGAAGCTGGACGGCGTCGACATCAAGCCGACGCTGGCACTCGGCTCCTGGCTCGCCTTCCAGGGCAGGGGCGACGCGACGATGGTCATGGGCGACCTCGTGCTGACCGAGGACGAGGTTGGGCCGGTGATGAAGAAGCTGGCCGAGAACGGGATCGAGATCACGGCGCTGCACAACCACCTGCTGCGTGCGCAGCCCTCGACGCTTTATATGCATGTGCTCGGCCACGGCGACCCGGCCAGGCTCGCGGCCGCCCTGCACGACGGCCTCGCGATCAGCAAGACGCCGCTTGGGAACGCGAGCGCATCCGCCAGCCCGCAGGCGCCCGGCGCCGGAAGCGAGCAGCCGGCGCAGCTCAACCTCGACACGGCGATGATCGACCGCACTCTCGGCGCCAAAGGCAAAGCCGTGGGCGGCGTCTACCAGGTCGGCATCCCCCGCGCCGAGACGATCAAGGACGGCGGCATGGAGGTTCCGGTCGCCATGGGCTTGGCCGAGGCCATCAACTTCCAGCCCACGGGCGGCGGCAAGGCGGCGATCACCGGCGACTTCGTGCTCACGGCGGCAGAGGTGAACCCGGTGCTGCGCGCCCTGCGCGAGGATGGCATCGAGGTCACGGCGGTGCACAACCACATGCTGGACGACCAGCCGCGGCTGTTCTTCATGCACTTCTGGGCCAATGACGATGCGGCCAAGCTGGCGAAGGGCCTGCGCGCGGCCCTGGACCAGGTGAACCTGGCACGGAGCTGACGGGCAGGCCGGCGATGCCCATCGGCGCCGGGGCGCTCGCGCCCATCGCCCTGCTGTTTGTGCTGCTCAGCCTGGCATCCGGGACGTCCCGGGCCGCGGAGCAGGGGCCGCCGCTGGTGCTGGAGCGCACGATCCCCCTGCCGGACGTTTCGGGCCGCATCGACCACATGGCGGCCGACCTGCGGCGCGGACGCCTGTTCGTGGCCGAGCTGGGCAACGGCAGCGTGGACACGGTCGACTTCGCGCCCGGCAAAGCGGTGCAACGCATCTCCGGGCTGAAGGAGCCGCAGGGTGTCGGCTACGATCCCGGCACTGACCTGCTCGCGGTCGCGAGCGCGGGCGACGGGTCGGTGCGCTTGTTCCGGGGCACCGATCTGCAGCCGGCGGGCGCCGTCGCTTTGGGCGAGGATGCCGACAACGTCCGACTCGACCCGCGTGGCGGCCACCTGGTCGTGGGCTACGGCGCCGGCGGCCTGGCCACGCTCGATCCGACTCGGCAATCCGTCGTGGGCACCGCCAAGCTGCCCGCCCATCCCGAGGGGTTCCAGCTCGACCCCGAGGCCGGGCGCGCCTACGTGAACGTGCCCGATGCCGGCCAGGTCGCGGTCCTGGACCTTGCAGCCGGCAAGCAGGTCGCAAGCTGGCGCGTGCCGGACGGTCTTCGCGCCAACTTCCCGATGGCGCTCGACGCCGCCGCCGGCGTGCTTGCCACCGTGTTCCGCAGCCCGGCGCGACTCGTCCTGCTGGACACCCGGACCGGGGCCGTGACGGCCAGCCTTCCCACCTGCGCCGACGCCGACGACGTGTTCTTCGACCCGAAGCGCCGGCGTCTTTACGTCAGCTGCGGCGAGGGTGCCGTCGACGTCCTGCAGCAGGACAGGGCCGGCCACCGCTTGCTCGCACGCATCCGGACGCAGTCCGGCGCGCGCACCTCGTTGTTCGTCCCCGAGTGGGACCGGCTGTTCGTCGCCGCCCGCGCCGGCTTGTTGGGGACCAACGCCGCCATCCTCGTGTTCCGGCCCGCGCCTTAACTCCGGCGCGCCTCGCGCCCATCCGGGGTCGGGTCGGAAAACATTGCCCTTGCACGATGGTCCAGGCGGGGCCGTGCCCTGGTGGGCGCCGCTCGCGGCTTGGCCGGCTTCGTGGTGCCGATCGCCCGGCGCTATGCCGCTCGAAGCCGCGCGCGCACTCCGCACGGTTTCGCCAGTCGCTGTCCAGCGTGTACGCGAGCGACACAAGCTCAGGATCGCCCGAGTTCCAGCCATCCTTGGCGGCGCAGACTTTCTGGACCGCGGTTTGGCGCGTGAAGGGTGGCAGCGTGTGAATCGATGTCCGGCTTTGACCCCGGCGGCAACGTCGGCTTAGGCTCCGGCAACGAACGAAAGGTTCGACCTTCCGCAACGCCGATGCTGGAGGGAACAACGAATGGTGGGGAAAACAGGATATGAACGACATCGAGAAGCGAACCATCAACAAGGTGTTGTGGCGGCTCATACCCTTTCTCATCACCTGCTATTTCGTGGCGTATCTCGACCGCGTCAACGTCGGCTTCGCCAAGCTGCAGATGGCGTCGGCGCTCGGTTTGTCCGAAGCGGCCTACGGTTTGGGCGCAGGACTGTTCTTTATCGCCTATTTCCTGCTGGAGGTGCCCTCCAACCTCGCGCTGGACAAATTCGGCGCGCGGCTGTGGATCGCCCGCATCATGATCAGCTGGGGCATCATCTCCGGCCTTTTCGCCTTCATCGGTCCGATCGCGGCCTGGACCGGGATGTCGACCCAAGGGGTGTTCTACAGCCTGCGCTTCCTGCTCGGCATCGCCGAGGCAGGATTTTTCCCCGGGATCATCTTCTACCTGACCCTGTGGTTCCCGTCGATCTATCGCGCCCGTGTCGTGGCGCTCTTCATGCTGGCGATCCCGTTCTCGTCCATCATCGGCGCACCGGTCTCGGGCACCCTGCTGAATCTCTCCGGCGCAGGGCTCGATGGCTGGCAATGGTTGTTCATCCTCGAGGCGGTACCCTCAGTCCTGATGGGGTTCGGGGTGATCTTCTACCTGACCGACCGGCCGGCGCTGGCGACCTGGCTCGAAGGCGATGAGAAGAGCTGGCTTGAAACGCGGCTGGAGACGGAAAAGACCAAGAAGCAATCCGCCGGGCACATGAGCATCGGCGAAACGCTCGGCGATTGGCGGGTCCTGGCGTGCGCGTTCGTGTATTTCTGCCTGAATGCTGCGAGCTACGGCGTGGCGTTCTTCTTGCCGACCATCGTTAAGGGCTTCGGCGTCAGCAACGTCCAGACCGGCTTCCTGTCCGCCCTGCCGTTCGTGTTCGGCGCGGTCGGGATGGTCTTGCTCGGCCGCAACTCCGATCGCACGCTGAAGCGCCGGGAACACGTATGCTTCGCGATGCTGCTCGCCATGCTCGGCGTCGGCGGCGCGGGCCTCGCCTCCTCCCCGGTCATGGTGCTGGGGCTGCTCTGCCTGGGCCAGATCGGCGTTTCCGCGATGCCTCCGCTGTTCTGGCCGATCCCGAGCACGTTCCTGACCGGAAGCTCGGCCGCGGCGGGGATCGCGGCGATCAACTCGCTCGGCAACCTTTCCGGTTTCGCCGGTCCCTTCATGATGGGATACCTGAAGGACCTGACCGGCAACTTCACGGCCGGATTGCTCATCCTGGGCGGATGCGCCCTGGTCGGCGGAATCGTCGCCATGATGCTGAAGGTCGACACGCGGCTGGAACTCGTCGAGCCCGGAGAACCGATCCTGGCACACTGAGGTCGGCGCGCGGCCTCGGGCAGTCTTGAACCATCGCTATCCCCGCAGGTTGCGCACCGGCACTTCCTCCAGCTTCAGTTGCATGACCTTGCCGCGTTGCCAGGAGTTCGCGACGGGATCGACAGCCGGCTCCGCGATGTCCGACCGGTCCTGCCGCATCCGCTCGAACGAGGCGTCGAACCGCTTGTCGCGGTCCTGGAGCTTGGCTTGGTCGATCTGGCCATCCTTGGTGAATCCCATCATCAACTGGGGAATGCCTATCGGGAAATTGGCGTCACGGTCGATCTGCCAGGTATGCCATGTCTTGCCGTAGGTCGTGACGAGATCTTCCATGAACGCGTGACCGGCCAGTTCAGGAACGCCCGGCGCAATCAGCTCGCCCGATTTCACCTCGTAACCGTGACTGTGCCAAAGCCGCTTCTCATCGTCCGGCAGCGTCTTGAACACCCGTTCGCTGACGATGTACTCGATCCCGATCAGCTTCGCCGTCGACAGGTTGGAATCGTAGATCACGCACTGATGGAAATCCTCGCTCAAATGCGTGCAGAAATGATTGGCCTCCACTTGGCGTCCCATGTCGTCGGCGTAAAAGTGGAATCCGTTTAGATAAGCGCTCATCGCGTCAACCGGTCGCTTGACCTGGACCGCGTCGGCCGCTGTGTCGAGCATATGGCTTCTGGTCGACACCGGACTGCCCGGGACAGGAGCTGATTTCTTATCCTGGGCCACCGCTGTGCGCCCGAGCATCGCTGCGATCGGCGCGACGACGGCCGTCGCAACGAGCGATCGGCTGAAGCAGCGGCGGCACGACAGATTGTGGAGCAGCGTCATGTCAACCCTCCATGTCGGGGGAGTTTTCCTTGCGAGTCACCAGCGCCTACTGCGCGGCGCCGACAGCGACCTCGACGTCCTGCTTGCCCGCGTCCCGGAACGTCATGCTGCAGGAAAAGGTCTCTCCGCCAACCAAATCGCGACCGACCTGGAGCAGCATCACGTGGTAGCCGCCCGAATTGAGTTGGGTGACGCCGTTGGCCGCGATCGGGATCGACTTCACCACTCTCATTGCCGGAGATCCCTCGCCATGGTCGACGGTGTGCATCTCCGAAAAATTCGCGGCCTGGCAGCGGGTTCGAAGCAGCATGTCTGCCGCGCCAGTGTTCGTGATCGTTATGAAAACCGGCGTATCGGCGCCTCGCGGCGCGGGAGCCACCCGGGTTTGCGAGATGGCGAGCGTGTTTTCCCCGGCTTTGACTGAACCTGTCGCGAAACCGACGAAAAGGCCCAACAACATCAGAATGCGAGAACTCGGCAATTTGTTATCTCCCATCAACCCGTAGCCTTCGCACAAAAACGCGGCCGGCGCCCTCCTCGTTCCCGGACTGCGGTTCCGCGTGCCGCGCCTGCTTCGGAAAGCTAGAGTTTCCGGCCTTATGTAGCTGCTGCCGCTATTGAAGACGCCTTGGGCTGGGGTTCCACGTCCATGATCTGAATTGTGCACCAAAGCCTTCAGGAGATAGCTTCCAACTTCCTCACGCTGTCCGTCCTAATTTGTCAGGTTCTGCCCATGCCCGACGCCCCACAGCCTTTCACCCTTTCCGTCCCGGACTCGGATATCGGCGACCTTCGAGACCGCCTGGCGCGCACGCGCCTTCCCGACCAGGCGCCGGGTCCGCCCTGGGCGTTCGGCACGGATGTCGCCTACCTGGGCGACCTCGTCTCCTATTGGCGCGACGGGTTCGACTGGCGCGTCCAGGAGGCGACGCTGAACGCCTTCCCGCAATTCACCGTCGACCTGCATGACGCGCGGGTGCATTTCCTGCATGTGCCCGGAAAGGGCCCCAACCCGATGCCGCTGCTGTTGATGCATGGATGGCCCGGTTCCGTCTACGAGTTCCTCGACCTCATCCCGCGCCTGACCGACCCGGCGCGCTTCGGCGGAGACCCGGCCGATGCATTTACCGTCGTCGTCCCGTCCTTGCCGGGCTACGGACTCTCGTTCCGACCGGGCCAGAAGCGCTTCGGCGTGCCGGAGATCGCCGACGTGCTGCACGCGCTCATGACGGAGGTGCTGGGATATGGCCGCTTCGCCGCGCAAGGCGGCGACTGGGGGGCGCATGTCGCAACCAGCCTGGGCGTGCGGCACCCCGGTGCGTTGCTGGGCATTCATCTGAACATGCTGTCGCTGCGGCCCGACGCGCCGCCTCCCGCGCATCCGAGCCGGGACGAGCAGGCCTACCTCGACCAGATCAAACACTGGACCGCCGAGGAGACCGGCTACACCTGGATTCAAGGCACGCGGCCGCAGACGCTGGCTTTTGCCATGACCGACAGCCCGGCCGGCCTTGCGGCCTGGATCGCCGAGAAATTTCACGCCTGGTCGGACAACGACGGCACGATCGAGAGCGCGATCGACCGGGACCGCATGCTGGCGAACATCTCGCTCTATTGGTTTACAGGGGCGATCGGCTCCTCGTTCTGGCCCTATTATGCTCGGATGCACGGCGATTGGCCGATCCCGGAAGGCCGGACGGTCGACGTGCCGGTCGGCTACGCCGCCTTTCCGCGCGAAATCCGCCGTCCGCCGCGGAGCATCGCCGCCCAGTCCTACACCGACATCCGCCGCTGGACGCCGATGGCACGCGGTGGCCATTTCGCCGCGCTCGAGCAGCCGGCGGCGCTTGCGGCCGACGTGACCGCCTATTTCACCGAGTTGCGCGGCCAGGCGGAAGGGGCCGGGCACGTTGGAGCGGGAACATGACGCGGCAGCAGCCCCCGTGAGGTCGTTAGGTTGTCACTTTCTTCGCAATGGTCAGCTTTCAGCTGAGACCTGGTCGGCGCTGGAACCGGCCCGACGCTGACCTCCTGGGATGGGTCCGCTGGTTCAGCAGCGCCATGGGCCTGTTGCTCGTAATGTCCTGCGTGCCGGTTCTGTTCGGATAGGAACCGGCCGCTGTGTCCCGGGTGTGCCGGCATGGCATGGTGGAACACGTGTCCAGCCTTACGTAGCTGCTGCCATCTCTGCCGTGTTCGCGACGCGGTTTCCCCGGCCTACTCTCCTGGCCATTGATGTTTCAGGAGAAGGCCCAGTCACCTCATAGGACGGAAAGCGGCTAACTTGCAGAACGAACGCCGAACATGTCGCAAGGCTCTGTTGCAGTGCAACATCGATGGGCAACAGTTTAATGCAACACGCAAGTAATTGTTTGCGTTGGAGACGCTTTATGTCGCTCAAACGACCAGATGCTGTTGGCGAAGTCGGCAGCCTGACGCGGGCGGCGGCGTTGGGTAGGGTTTCCGCTTGGAGGCCCGTTCATGTCGCTCCACCCGCAGCCGTTCATCCTGCCGGTGCCTGATGACACCGCCCGCGTAGCCCGAGCTGCGTTCCGGCGCGGCAATCCCTGCCTGCTGCTGCGCGACCGGTTATGTCAGGTCTCGTGCCATCAAGTATTGCTTGGCTGCTGCTTGAGCGTAGGTTCGGTCAGGCCGCTTCCAAGATGGCCAGCACCGTAGCGGTCCGACGGAGAAGGCGTAGTCTGCGATGAT
>JAABUX010006481.1_pt1 | contig 13957 bp, 12 predicted proteins | sample 5561851 | NCBI WGS metagenome assembly JAABUX01 (sample SAMN10711883, study PRJNA513361) | rock metagenome | isolation source: Antarctica rocks | place: Antarctica: Victoria Land, Richard Nunatak red sandstone | collected 2016-01-03 | reverse complement strand
GGGCGCGGGGGCCGGCCCCCCCCCCCCCGCGGCCCCCCCGGGCGCCGCGCCCCCCCCCCCCGCCCCCGGGTCCGACAATTAACAGACCCGCAAAGTGACGCGCACGGACGATCAATAAGTAGTGAGCCGTGGATGTGGAGGCCGTGACAATGGCTGGGAAGAAAATCGTGCTGGTCGGCGCGGGGAGCGCCGTCTTCACCCGTGGCCTGGTGGCCGATCTGATCCTGTCGCCCGACCTGGGCCCCTGGGAGGTGGGGCTGGTCGATCCCGACCCCGCGGCTCTGGCCACGGCGGAGGGCCTGACCCGCCGGATGGTCGCGGCCCGCGACGCGCCGATGACCGTGCGGGCGTCGACCGACCGGCGCGCGCTGCTCCCCGGCGCGGATGTCGTGGTGCTGACGGTCGGCGTGGGCGGGCGGCGCGCCTGGGAGGTCGACGTGGAGGTCCCCCGCGCGTACGGAATCTACCAGCCGGTGGGCGATTCGGTCATGCCCGGTGGGGTCTCGCGGGCGATGCGCGTGATCCCGGCGCTGGTGGATATCGCCCACGACGTCAAGGCGCTGTGTCCCGACGCGCTGTTCTTCAACTACAGCAATCCGATGACGGCCAACTGTCTGGCCATACGCAAGGCAACGGGGTTGCCGGTGGTGGGGCTGTGCCACGGCCTGTTCCACGTCGAGCGGGAGCTGGCGGCGTACATCGGCGCGCCGCACGAGGAGGTGACGAGCCTGTACGCGGGATTGAACCACCTGACTTTCATCTACGACTTCCGTTGGAAAGGACGCGACGCGTGGCCGCTGGCGCGCGCCAGGATCGCGGAGGAACGCCGCCAGCCGCCGCGCACTGACGGCCTTGGCCAGACGTTTGGCGGGGGACGCTACGCGGCCGATAACCCGTTCTCGTGGTCGCTCTTCGAGGCGTACGGCGCCTATCCGTCCGCGAACGACCGGCACGTGGTGGAGTTCTTCCCCGAACGGTTCCCACGGGGCGCGTATCACGGCCTGACGCTGGGCGTGGACGCCTTTTCCATCAAGGAGATTATCACCTGGGGCGACGCGCGCTACGAGGCGATGCGCGCGCAGGCCATGGGCGAGGCGGAGCTAGACCAGGACATCTTCGACCACGAGGTCGGTGAGCACGAGCAACTGGTCAGCATCCTGCGCTCTATCGCGGGCGACGAGCGCCGCATCTTCAGCGTCAACGTCCCCAACCACGGCGCGGTACCCAACCTGCCCGACGGCGCCATCCTGGAGTTGCCCGCGGTGGCTACCGCGACCGGACTGCGACCGATCGGGCTGCCTGACTTCCCGGACCTGCTGGCCGGCGTCATCGCGCGCAAGCTCACCCCCGTCGAGGTGACGGTCGCGGCGGCGCTGGGCGCCGATCGCGCCCTGTTCGCGGAAGCGTTGCTGGCCGATGGCGCCGTGACGGACCGCGCCATCGCGACCGCGCTGACGGAGGACCTCTTGCGGGCCCAGCGTCGTTACCTGCCGCGCTTCTTCCCCGGTGACGGCGAGGGTGTGTAAAATGGCGGCGCACGACGATGAGCCCGTCCACGTCCTGAGCACCATGTCCTTCCCCGACGAATGGCTCGACCGCGTGCGCGCCATCTCGCCGCGCCTCGTCGTCGAGCAGCACAGCGCCGCGACGCTCGCCGAGCTGCCGCCGCGCCTCCTGGAGCGCGTCGAGGTCCTCTATAGCGGCGCGGTGTTCCCCGATGCCACGTGGGCGCCTCGGCTGCGCTGGGTGCAACTGGACACCTCGGGGGTCGACCATGTGGTGCACACCCCCCTGTGGCGCTCCGACGTCACGATCACCACGCTGGGCGGCGTCGCCCCTCCCACCATGGCCGAGTACGCGCTGATGATGATGTTGGCGTTCGCCCACCGCCTGCCCCTGATGGTCGCGCATCAGGCGCGCGCGGAGTGGCCAAGCCCGTCCGAACGCTGGCGCCGCTTCATGCCGCGCGAGTTGCGCGGGGCCACGGTCGGTATCGTCGGCTTCGGCAGTATCGGCCGCGAGGTGGGCCGCGCGGCCCGCGCCTTTGGCATGCGGGTGCTGGCCCTGCGCCGTGGGACGCCGGCAAAGCCGCCCTCCTACCACCTGCCCGTCCTGGCGGACCGCGATGGCTTCGACCCCGACGGGTTGTATGACCCCGACGGGCTTCTGGAGATGCTGGCGCGGTGCGACTACGTCGTGCTAGTGGTGCCGTATACCCACGCCACCCACCACCTGATCGATCGGGCCGCGCTGGGCGCGATGAAACCGACGGCCGTGCTGGTCAACATGGCGCGGGGAGGGGTGGTGGACGAAGACGCGCTGGTGCGGTCCTTGCGCGAGGGCCGCATCGGGGGCGCAGCCCTGGATGTCTTCGACCAGGAACCGCTGTCGCGGGACAGCCCGCTCTGGACAATGGAGAACGTCATCATATCGCCGCACGTGGCCGGCTTCACTCCCGGCTACCACGAGCGGGTGCTGGACCTGTTCGGGGAAAACCTGCGGCGCTACCTGGCCGGCGAAGAACTGCTCAACCAGGCGCTACGAGAGCGGGAGTATTAGCAGCGTCTGAAAAAATCGGTGTGGCGCAACGGTTAGGGACCTGCCTGGGAGCGCGGGCGTCTCGCCCGTCCCCCGTCGTGCGTTGGGACGGGCGAGACGCCCGCGCTCCCAGGACCAAATTTTGCAGGCCCTTGGAGTAGTAGGTGGATAGGGAGAAGGGAGCGCGCCAGTGGAGTATCGGTACATGGGCCGGACGGGCCTGAAGGTCAGCGAACTGTGCCTGGGGGCGCTGACGTTTGGCCGCGAGAGCAGCGAGGAGTTGAGCTATCGCATCCTCGACCGCTTCGTCGAGGCGGGCGGCAACTTCATCGACACGGCCGACACCTACTCGTTCGGCGGCTCCGAAGAGGTCCTCGGGCGCTGGCTGGAGCGCCAAAAGCGCGACGAGCTCGTCATTGCCACCAAGGCGCGCTTCCCGATGAGCCGGGATCCAAATGACGTGGGGTTGAGCCGTAAACACCTCCTGGCCAGCGTGGAGAGCAGCCTGCGCCGCCTGCGCACGGACTACATCGACCTGTATCAGGTCCATTGCTGGGACCACAAGACGCCCCTGGAGGAGACCTTGAACACCCTGCAGACGCTGGTGCAGAGCGGCAAGGTACGTTATATCGGCGCCAGCAACTTCAACGGCTGGCAGCTCCAGAAAGCGATTGACCTCAGCCGGCACAGAGGCTGGGAACCCTTTACCTGCCTGCAGCCGCAATACAACCTGCTCTGTCGCTCCACGGAGTGGGAGCTGATTCCCGTGTGCCTCAACGAGGGCCTGGGCATCATTCCCTGGAGCCCCTTGCGCGGCGGGTGGCTGAGCGGCAAGTACCGCCGCGGCATGACCGCTCCGCTGGCCGACACCCGCATCGCCGCGGCGGGAGAGCAGGGCTGGGGCGAGTCGTGGGATGCCTACAACAACGAGCATACATGGAGCCTGCTGGACGAGCTCGTCGCGGTGGCCGAGGAGGTCGGCAAGGAGCCAGTTCAGGTCGCCATCAACTGGCTGTTGCGGCGGCCGGGCGTCACCGCCCCGATCATCGGCGCGCGCAACCTGGAGCAGCTCGAGGCCAACCTCGGCGCCAGCGGTTGGGCGCTGGACGCCGCGCAGGTGGAGCGGCTGGATAGGGCCAGCGACCCCGGCCTGCCCTACCCTTATAATGACATTCTTGAAGCCGAGCAGAGGCGCTGAGGAGGGACAGGTGGTAGACAGATGGTAGAGAGAAATCTGGCCGGACGGATCGCCATCGTGACGGGCGCCGCCGAGGGCATCGGATTCGTCACGGCGCAACGGCTCGCGGCGGCGGGGGCGCGAGTTGCCATTGCCGACATCGACGGGGCAGCGGCGGGTCGGGCGTCGGAGCAGATCGCGCGGGAGCAGGGGGGCGAGGTCGGCATGGGAGTTGCCGTGGATGTCTCCGACGAGCAGGCCGTGCGCGAGATGGTCCGGCGCGTCAGGGACGAGTGGGGCGACGCCGAGATCCTGGTCAACAACGCGGGCATCGTCGGCGACACGAACGATGTGCAGGACTTCGACATCGACGCCTGGGACCGCACGCTGGCCATCAATCTGCGCGGCGTCTTCCTGTGTTGCCGCTTCGCGCTGCCGGGCATGCAGGCAAGAGGGCACGGACGCATCGTCAACGTAGCCTCGATTGCCGGTAAAGAGGGCAACCCGCGCATGTGCGCGTACTCCGCCTCCAAAGCCGGCGTGATCGGCTTCACCAAGTCGCTGGCCAAGGAAGTTGCGCGGCAAAACATCCTGGTCAATGCGATCGCGCCGGCCGCGATCTCGACGCGCCTCACGGACGAGTTGCCACCGGCTGTGCTGTCCTATATGGTCGAGCGCATCCCGATGGGACGGATAGGGCAGCCGGGCGAGGTGGCGGCGCTGATCCACTGGCTCTGCGGCGACGAGTGCAGCTTCACCACCGGGCAGTGTCTGGACATCAGCGGCGGCCGGGCGACCTACTAACGATGCTGAGCGAACTGCGGCAAAAACACTTCTTGAGCTACCTGGCGGAGCGGAAAGCGGCTCAAATCGGCGAGTTGAGCGCCGCCTTCGGTGTGAGCGCGTCCACCGTGCGGCGCGATCTCCAGGATATGGAGGTCCGGGGATTGGTCCGTCGCATCCACGGCGGTGTCCTGTTGCCGGATGACGACTGTGACGTCAGAGAGGCGGTGGTTCTGGAACGGGCCGCGCAGCATGCCGAGGCCAAGGCGCGCATCGGGCAAGCCGCGGCCGCGCTGGTGCGGGACAACAGCACCATCATCATCACCGCGGGCACCACGGTGGAGGCGATGCTCCCTCACCTTGGCGGCAGGGTTGGCTTGACCGTCATCACAAACGCGGTCAACGTCGCCTCCGCGCTGGCCAGGCGCCCATCGATCGACGTCATCGTGCTCGGTGGTTGGCTGCGCCACTCCGAATTCTCGCTGCTGGGCCATCTGACGATGCAGGCGATCCAGGACCTGCGCGCGGATCAGATATTCCACGGCATTTTCGGCATCCATGTCGAGCATGGCCTCAGCGGCGCCTACATCCAGGAAGTGCAAACGGATCGGGCGATGATCTCGGCCGCGCGCGACTTGATCGTGCTCGCCGACCACTCCAAGTTCGGCCGCATCGGGCGGGTGCGCTTGCTGCCCGTCGACGCCATCCGGACGGTCGTGACCGACCTGGAGACGCCTGCCACGGACGTAGAGACGCTGCGACAGCGCAACATCGCGGTCATCCAGACCGGAGAGACGCCCTGACCGCAACCCATCCTGTTCAGGCCGCATTATAGTAGTCCCTGTGCGACCTCTCGCGCTGGGCTACACTGCAATGTGAAGTGGGAGAGATGATGGCGGTCGGGGCGGCATCCTGATCGTAGGAAGGGGACGAGAAATGGGCGCGACAGCACGCGGGGGACTATTGATCACCGGAGCGCGGGTCTACACGGCCGACCCCGACCGCCCGTGGGCCGAGGCGATCCTGATCGACGGCAATCGTCTCCGCTACGTGGGGACGGAGGCCGAGGCGCGCGCGCGGGCTGGGTCGGGGACTGAACAGATACACCTGCCGGCCGCCCTGGCCATCCCCGGCCTCAACGATAGCCACATCCACATGAAGCTGGGCGGGGAGGCCCTTGGCATGCTGAATCTGGAAGGCGTCGCCACGCTGCCCGCGCTGCGGGCAGCCTTGCGCGACTACGCCGCGGACCGACCGCAACGCCCGTGGATCGAGGGCTACGGGCTGGACTACGAGGTGTTCGACGGGCTCACTGGGCCCGAGCGGGCGGCCCTCGACGAGGCCGTGGCCGACCGTCCAGTGTACCTGCGCGCCTTTGACACCCACAGCTCCTGGGCCAACAGCCTGGCCTTGCGGCAGGCCGGCATCGAGCGCGGCGCCTCGCTGCCCCTGCCCAACGAGGTCGTCGTCGATCCCGCCAGCGGCCTGGCGACGGGCATGCTCAAGGAGCGGCTGGCCCAGGAGCGTGTCACCGCGCTGATTGCCGCGCCGACCGCCCAGGAGCGCGACGACGCCCTCCGCGCGGCGGTGCGCCACGTCAACCGCCTGGGCGTCACGTCGGTCCAGAACATGGAAGGCGACCCGGAGCGGCTGGCCCAGTACGACCGTCTGCGGGAGCAGGGAGATCTCACCGTGCGCGCCTGCCACTACCTGAACGTACGCGAGAGCGGCCAGCGCGATCGGCTGGAGGAGTTTGCCGCCCTGACGCGCCGGTACACGGGCCCCTGGAACCGTACGCGCGGCATCAAGCTGTTCATCGACGGCGTGGTCGAGAGCCGCACCGCGCTGCTGCTGGAGCCCTACGCCGACGGCTCCAGCGCCACCGGCGTCCCCGACATGGAGCTGGGCGCGTACCGCGAGATCGTCGTCGCCGCCGACGGGCTCGGGATGGATGTGGCGACCCATGCCATCGGCGACCGCGGGGTGCGGCTGGCGCTCGACGCGTACGAGGAGGCCCGGCGGGTCAATGGCGACCGCGACCGACGCCATCGCGTCGAGCACATCGAAGTGGGCCGCCCTTCCGACCTCGCGCGCTTCGCTCGCCTGGGCGTGACGGCCTCGATGCAGCCCTTGCACGCCGTCCCCACCGGCGACCCGCGATTCACGCCGTGGACGCGGTTGGTCGGACCCGTGCGAGAACCGTATGCCTTCGCCTGGCGCCGCCTGATCGAGAGCGGCGCCGCCCTGGCCTTCGGCAGCGACTGGCCCGTCGTGACGCCCGATGCGCGGCTGGGAGTGCATACCGCGCTCACCCGCGCGACCGTGGGCGGCGAACCGCGCGGCGGATGGCAGCCGCAGCAGAGCCTGACGCTGGCGCAGGCCCTCGACGCCTATACACGCGGGGCTGCCCGCGCCGAGGGGCAGGACGGTGTGAAAGGGATGCTGCGTGCGGGCATGCTGGCCGATGTCACGGTCTTCGCGCAAGATCTCTTTGCGCTGCAACCCGCCGAGCTCATGCGCGTCGACATCGCTCTGACGGTGGTCGATGGGCAGGTCGTGCATCGGACAGCGTAGGCCCCAGGACGGGTGCGGCACTGGTACCTGGTACCATGAAGGGTTATGTCCTCCGAGCCATCGCGAGCGCCGCTCGTCTCCGTTATCATCCTCAGCTGGAACTGTCGCGACTTCTTGCCGCGCGTCGTCGCATCGGTCACGCGGCAGGCCTACCCCGCCGTGGAAGTGGTCATCGTCGACGACGACGCCCTGGTCCATGGCGCGGAACGACACGTTGTTTCCGTCGCGCTGCATGAGCTCGAGCAGCCCGTGACAGAGGGCCTGCTCGCGGCTGAGGCCGGCGCCGAGTCCGTTTGTGATGGGCGTGATCAGCCAATCGCCCGGCCCAATGTCGTTCAGCTGGCAGGCGGCCCACTCGAGTGGCACCCACACCGGCCCGCCCGTCGCCAGACGCCGCGCCTCCACCCACCGCAGCGGGAGATCAAGCGTGTAGGGACTGCCCGCCTCGAGGCACGCCGCCAGGGGGTCGAGCACGCCGTCGGGTCCCCGCCGGTCAACCATCTCGCGGTACGAGCCATGGCGGCGCGGCATGCCGCGGAGCGCCTCGTGCGCCGCGACGACCTCGGTCAACTCGCCGTACGACGAGACCATCGCCTCCGCCTCGGTCGCCCCATAGCCATTCGCCCCGTTCACTAGGGCCACACGCCGGACAGTACGTCAGCTGGTAGGTCGGGACGGCGACGCGGTCGATCGTGTCGATGCGCAGTCCTTCGAGGTTGCCGGGCGGCAGGGCCGCGCGGTATGCCGCGGCCGCAGCCGGGACGGTGTCCATGTCAACGTAAGTATCCGCGCGCATAAGGCCGTGCCATCTCCTCAACCAATCCGGCTACTGATAGATACCTAAGTTTCGCCCAAAGTAACGGCAGAATAGGAACTCATGGGGTCCGGGCGTCTCGCCCTCGGCAACCCGGCGTGTCATCCGTGCCGCAACGCTGCGGGAGTATACCGGACTCGGCGCATCCCACGCCACACGCTTATCTGGGAGCGCCAGCCCTCGATCACCTCCCAGGGCGTACCGATTCTCCGGCATTGTCGCTACCGATGGCGAAGTCAGTGACACGGCAAATGGCGAAGTCAGTGACACGGCAAATGGCAGGAAGGCGCGCTGGTGAACGGCCGGATAGACGAGGGCAAGGCGCCGTTGCATGCGCGCGGAACTGGAGCCGCGAGGATGCCATGGGACACGATGACCCATCCGGCGAGCGGGCGCTCATTCCCACTCGATGAGCATCCGCGTAGAGCGCGCGCCTGCCGACGCGCGATAGCCGCGGCGCGACACCAAGCGGCAACGGTGTCGTTGGGACGATGCATCATATCCGTCAACTCGCAAAGGGGTTTATCGTAGGGTATCTGGCGCCGGCCACGGTGGCGGCCTTGGTCGAGCAGCTCAGGCTCCCTCCAGCGCAACGAACCTGGCATGGCGAGGTGGCCGGCATTCCCTATGAGTTCCGCCGGCCAACGCTCACCCGGATAGGGCGGGCGTGGTGGAACTCCCAGACCCCCCGTCTGATCGTGCCGCGCGGGGATTTTGGGCTCGGCTGGGCCGTCAATCTGTATCGCCTGACGCACGCGTAGCCGGCATGACCCAGTTCAGGAGCAGGGTCTGTGAAAAGTCGTTGGCGCACAGAAGGTCTGGGACGACTGGGAGCGCGGGCAGCTTGCCCGCCCAGACCCAGCGGGCAAGCTGCCCGCGCCCCCAGGACTTTTGCGCGCCAACGAAAAGTCGCCGGTGCGGCGATGGGAGGTGTCTTTCTCGGACTGCACTGCTCGCTCTTTACGAGGGCCGGGTCGTTGGCGCAACCGCTCGTTTGCGTTGGAGGCATCAAGCCCCTTCAAACTTGACCAAACCACCATCTATCTTACTCCCGCGCGCGTCGTGTGCTATACAGAAGCCGGCAGCCGCGACGCCCCCTACCACATTGCGCCCGCGCGGATCGGACAGCATGCAAGCAACTCGACTGAGAAAGGAAGGCGGAGATCATGACCAATGCGGATCACACTGTTTCGACCGGCAACGGGCCGTTCCTGCAAGACATCCTGGTTCAATTAGACGGCGAATTGGTACGCGTGGAAATTCACCTCGGAGGTATGCGCTCCGTCCAAGAGACCATGCGGCGGCGGCTCTCGGATGGCGACGCGGACGTATCATCCGCGTTGCACGACATCAAGGTCCGCCTGGACACTGAGGTTGACCGGGTCGAGACACATTTGGGGGAACTGCGCGCGCTCCGCGGGTCGGTCCGCACTCTCATTGATGCCACCGACGCCGCCGACCCCGCGGAAACGCTGCTGCCGGGTTAAAGGGCACTATAAAGGCGCCAGCGGAGTCGTCTCCGCCGCGCGGTCGCCGCGGCCCAGCCGACGTTGGACCATGCTCCAGGCCGTGGCCAGCTCGGGCGCGCCCAGCACGTGGGACCAGCCGGCATAGACGGCCATGCCGACGGGGATGGCCACGGCCAGCAGTAGGGCGCTGCCGGTCGCGCCCCGCGGCCCGAAGCGATGCCACACCAAGAGCAGCGCCAGCAGGGCCACGGCCATGGCCTCGCTCGCCACCAGTTGGCGCAAGAGGGAGAGCGTCAGGTCGCGCAGACCAAGGTTGCGCACCCGCTGCCGCAACACGACGCCCAGCCAGACCACCTCGAAGAGCACGGTGAGCGAGATCACCCCGGTCAGCACGGCCGCGCCAATAAGGCTGTTGCCACGCGACAGCTTGACGCCCGCGACGCTGAGCACGACCGCCGTGCTCAGCGTGACCAGATTGATCAGCACCGGCGTCCAGGTGTCCTTCAGCGCGAAAAAGGCGCGCGGCAGTAACTCGACCACCACCAGCGCCGGCACCCCCGCCGCGTAAGCCAGCAGCGCCGAGGCCACGAAGTCGCGATCCTGGACGGTAAAGCTGCCATGGAACAAAATGACGTCGATGATGGGATAGCGCAGCACCATCAGCGCGACAGCGGCGGGAATGGCAAAAAAGAGCATGCCGCGCAGCGTGCGCGACACCGTCTGCCCAAGCGCCGCCAGCTCACCGCGCGAGGCCAGCCCGCTCAAAGTGGGGAACGTGGCGGTGGCGATGGCGCCGCCGAAGATGCCGACTGGCAGGGCCACCAGATTGGCGGCGTTGCTGATGGCGCTACTAGGGCTGATCTGACCGGCCGCGAACCCCCGGTTGCCCAGCACGACGGTCACCAATATGGTCAGCTGGATGCCGGCCTGCCCCACGATGCGCGGAATCATCAACCGCCCCACCTCGCCCACGCCAGGCTCGGACAGCGCGGCCGCGGGCGGTACCAAAAAACGCCGGAAGAGGGCCAGACCCGGCAGCATCACCACGACCTGCAGCAGCGCGCCCACGGTCACGCCCCACGCGGCCAGCGCGACCTGATTGTGGAAGACGGGTATCAGCAACAGTCCTACGATGTTGGCCAGATTATAGACCAATGGCGCCACGATCGGCGCGACGAAGCGGTGGTAAGAATTGTACAGACCCATCAAAATGCCGCTGACGGCCAGGAAGAGCGGCTGCAGCAGCATGATGCGGGTCAGCGTCAGCGCCAGGGCCCCATCGGGCGTTCCCATAAACGGCACGTATAGCGGCGCGGCCAACTCAGCCACCACGATGGCGACGGCCATCACGGCGAGCACGCCCGTCATCACGCCCGAGGCCACCCGCCACGCCCGTGCCTCGTCGTCCCGCGCCAATAAGCCCGCGAAGACGGGAATGAAAGAGGAGCCCAGCGCGCCGCCCGAGACAATGGTGAAGATGATGTTGGGCACGGTGATGGCTGTCGTGAACGTAATAGAGGCGTGGCTGCTCGGCGGCAGCACCGCCGCCTGGATAGACACGCGGATCAGGCCCAGGACGCGGCTGAGCACGAATCCGGCCATCACAATCGCCGCCGCGGACAGCACGCTTGTGCGCCGCCGCGATCGTTGCGCGGCGGACTTCTCTCGCGTCTCTTCTGGTGAGGCTGATGCGGCGGCGCTTGCGTCCATAGACTTCATGGTAGCCGACACACCGGCTAGCCGCACGCGTCGCTGTTGCCACCACAAAGTTCGTGGCCTATTGTCACTGCATAAACCAACGGAGAGCGCGAGTGGGCCGCCCGTTATCGTCGCAATCGCACCAATCGTTGCCCCCTATCGTCGTCAAGGCCACGCCAGGCGGGCGGGCCGCCCGCGCTCCCCATATGACGTCATCGATCTCACGGCGCTCGATGACGTATCCTCGCAAGATATACTGCGGTTATGACCAAAGAGAGCAACCCTATCCTGCCGATCGATCTCCCCGCGCGGCACGAGCGGCCCAGTTTCGCTCAGTTCCTGCGCGGCCGCATCATGAGCGCCAATGGCGTCCTGAGCGGGCTCTATATCGCGCTCACGCTGTGGGTGCTGCGCGACCCGGCGCGGGCCAGCCGCCTATGGCGCCGCATCCAGGGGCGACGCGACTGACGACAGCGGCATGTTGTCGATCAGGCGCGTCGTCCCGACGCGCGCGGCGATGACCAGGATAGCCCCTTCATGGGCTGCCTTCAGCCTGTCCATCGTGGCGCCATCGACGACAGCGGCGTAGTCGAGGTCGGCCAGGGGCTCCTCGCCAATAGAATCGCGCATGGCGCGGCGGAGTATCCTGGCGTCGTGTTCGCCGGCGTCGTAGCGCGCTTTTGCCGTCGAGAGGGCGCGGGACAGGACCGCCGCCGCCACGCGCCCCTCGGGCGAGAGGTAGGCGTTGCGCGAGCTCATGGCCAGACCATCGGCCTCGCGCACCGTCGGACCCACCACGATCTCCACGGGCAGGTCAAGGTCGCGGGTCATGCGCCGGATCACGGCGACCTGCTGGGCGTCCTTCTGCCCAAAATAGGCGCGCCGCGGACCCACCATGTTGAGCAGCTTGGTCACCACCGTGGCCACGCCCGAGAAATGTCCCGGCCGGCTGGCCCCCTCCAGGATCTTACCCAGCCGGCCCATCTCGACCCGCGTGCTGAAACCGGGCGGATAGACCTCCTCGACCGCGGGCGTGAACAGGACGTCGACGCCGGCCGCGGCCAGCAACGCCGCGTCTCGCTCGGGCATGCGCGGATAGCGCGATAGGTCTTCACCGGGCCCGAACTGCGCCGGGTTGACAAAGATGCTGGCCACGACCACATCATCGCGGACGCGGGCCAGGCGCGCCAGGCTGAGGTGCCCCTCGTGCAGCGCGCCCATGGTGGGGACAAGGCCAATCGCCGCGCCGGCGCGCCGAGACGGACCGAGCGCGCGGCGCAACTCGTCCACGGTCTGGACGATCTCGACACCCGCGCGCCGTTGTCCTTGCCGCGTCGGCGGCGATTGCGCCGGCCGCGTCTCTTGCTGGGCATCCACGGTGTAACCTCTACACTCTTGCCGCGCGGTCGAGCAGGTGTTCCATCGCCGTCCCCCGCTCCCACCGCAGCGTCACGTCCGTGAAGCGTCCGACCAGCTCCTGTACCTGTACAAAGAGGGGCCGCAGACCCGCGGAGCGGACCTTATACTCGCCGTTGAGCTGCTTGACGACCAACTCGCGCCGGCTATGCACGGCGACGGCGCAGGCGCCCGGCTCGTGGCCCGCGCGTGAGAGCAGGCCAGAGAGGTCGTGCAGAGCGGCAATCAGCGTCAGATACTCGGCTTCGTCGGGCAGCCGCTGCCCCGCGTGCGTGACGGCGGCGTAGTGCCTCGCGGCGCCGCCCTCCCACAGCAACAGGTAGCGACCGCTGCTTGGTCCCGCCCTGGCGGAGGACTGGGCGCCTCCATCCATGCGCGAGGCCAACAGCACGGCGCAATCGGACCCGGCGAGCCAGGGGGAAACATCGCCCGGCGCCTGACTCCGCATTTGCTTTGCGGCCACGGAGGCCGCTACTGCCACGTCCGTCGGCGGCGACGCGGCAGCGGTTGGAACATCCGCCGGGGTCGTGCTCGACGCGACCGTGGGGGCCGCTGCTGTCGCGACGGCGTCCGGCGCCGGCGACGTGATAACGCCGTACCGCTGGAGAGCGGCGGGTGTCAGCATTTCGCGCCCGGCGGCGGCCTGCGCGGTACGGTAGCGGGCCAGCACCGCTTCGTCAAAGTTGAAGGCCGCGCGCGAGGCCAGCGCGTCGGCCGCCTCGTTGTAGCGGTTGCCAGCGTGTCCCTTTGTCCACCGCAGGGGCGGCACGCCCCCCCATGCTCGCTTGAGGTCGTCCACCAGGCGATCATAGGCGAACCAGAGGTCGACGTTCTTCTTGCGCGCCCACGCGCCGTTTCCGCACTGCACCACGTATTGGCTGTCGCTCCAGACCATCACCTGCCCCGCGTCCGTCACGGCGCCCTGCTCGGCCAGTTGCTTCAACGCCAGCCAGGCGGCCAGCACGCCGGCGAGCTCGGCGCGGTTGTTGCTCGTCGCTGGATCGTCGGTGCGCGCCGGGACGTAGCCGCCGAGACTGAGGTGGGCGCGGGGCTCGGGACGCCGCGCCGACAGGGCATCGACGGGCTCAGCGAAGCCGACCACGACGGCGGCGAACCCGGCCTGTCCGCCGGGGTTGCGCACTGGCGCGGAGCCGTCGGTGTAGACCTCGACGGCCGGGCATTGCGTAAAGGCGGCCCACGCCTCGGGCGCCGTGGCGCTGCTCACCGCGACAACGCGCTGCACGACCTCCCACTCGCGCTCGATCGACCCGTCCATGAATAGCAGTCCCAACGTTTCCTCTTTCAGCTTGCTTTGTCAATCTAGTCGAGGACGTTGTGCGTGTCAAGGCAGCGTCACCGCGAAAGCGCACACCGTGGACCGCGAACTCCACAGGGTCTGTGAAAAGTCGCCTGTGCAGTGACGGGAGAGGTATCCCTGGGAGCGCGGGCGTCTCGCCCGTCCCGGGGCCAACGCGGGGACGGGCGAGA
>JAABUX010006479.1_pt1 | contig 13959 bp, 12 predicted proteins | sample 5561851 | NCBI WGS metagenome assembly JAABUX01 (sample SAMN10711883, study PRJNA513361) | rock metagenome | isolation source: Antarctica rocks | place: Antarctica: Victoria Land, Richard Nunatak red sandstone | collected 2016-01-03 | reverse complement strand
CGCATTGGGTAAGGCTAGTGAGGTAAGCTGTGACAGCTGGCTAGAAAGCGAGTCGCGTGAGAGGGAGTACACTGAGGCTGTTCGTGACGACCTGAAGGAGTTGGCGTACGAGTTTGGGTCTGGAGAGGTAGGAGTTCGAGTCTTGGAGAATCTCCTAGGGGTCGACAATGGCTCAACATCGCCAGGGCTGGCACCAGCGAAGGTGTCCTGTGTTGTCTGAGCTATGGGCTCTGATGATGTAGCTGACCCATTCTGTAATTCTTTCTTCGACCTAAAGGCCAGTTGCAGTTTGTGGCCCGCCATTGGAACTGCTTCGTGCTTTTCGTTTGTGATATGTGTTTCGTAAGATCAGTTCCAAATGGTGTTGCTGGCCACCAAAAAGTGTCGAAGAGGTTTCTTAGGTCCAATGGTCAACAATTCTGAGGTGCAGCCAAGCAAGAAGCTGCAGGTTCCCGTGTGATGTCGGTGAATAGTCGTCAAGAACAGTAGGATGCTTGCGGAATCGGAAGTTGCCCGAATTCAACAACAGCTGCCCGACTGATGAGCATAGAGGCTACTTTTGGTATCGAAATGGTGATTTTGGGCGGTGAAGGCTACTTTGGTCGGTCTTGACACGGTGGGGAGGTGTGGAAGGATGGTGAGGTAGGGGCTGTGACAGATCGCGATCACTCCGAAGGTCAGCTCACACACGCGACCGAGCTGCAGCAGTAGCTCTATAATAACTAAGAAAGCGAGAGTGAGCAAATGGAAACTACTCTGTTGAGCTCAAGTCATGTATAAAGGAAAGGGAAGCCAGAGTGGAACGCGAGAGTGGTCTGCATGAGGTGCGGTTGGGCGTTCGGTTTCATTGTTTTGACACTCGGGCTCAGCCTTTTCGGTCCCTTCGGACAATCCGTGCCGCAGTGATGCTTTCCATTGTTTGATCCTGTGTCAACACTGGGATTTCATTATTGTCTAAGCATGTCCAAACCATCATTATATACTAACATTATTCAGCTATAGGTTCACGATGACCGGAAGAAGGTTCGGCACTGAAGAGCTAGCATTATTGGCAGAGAAGCAAATAGGGTATCAAGACTCCGAACTATCTGTTCAACGTAACGAAACAGGTCTACAAGGCCGACGTTATCGCGTCTCTTTCCATCTCTGGAGACATTAATCATGTCATGGTCTTCATGGTCATCATGAACTATCAGAACCGTTGGCTCCAGATTCGTGTTGATCAAGAAAGGTCACTTCTTGCGGTGGACGAATCGGAGCTTGCTTCCACTCTTTCGTGAGCTCCTCTCTAACTGCTGTGCTCCATTGCAGGATGGCCGCGTCAAAATCGGACCACGCCTCCCCTTTCCGATTCACAACTCCCGAGACATTGACTTTGAGCTTTGTCTCCCAACGAAGCTCAGCAGCCTTGATCCAATATCGAAGATTTTCTGCACAACGGTAAGGCTTGGCGGTGTCTGTATGGAAGACCTTGATGTCGCCGAATTGTCTTTTTGATTTCTTCAATAATGCGTTGTGAAGGTGAATGAGTGTCAGGCCGGTACGCAACGCTTCAAGAAATGATGTTGGCTGTTGTTCCGACACGTTCAAGTGTACCCATTCCGGCAGAGTCCCGTCAGGGAGGAAGGAACATAGGAACAGTCTTTCTCGTTGTCTCTCGCGTCCATTCCACTCTCCCTCAAGCCACTCCCAGCTGTCCTGAGTCCTCCTCTCTAGCTCTTCCACAGCCTCTTCCTGCACTAGAAAAGCCTCAATGCCATCCACCCAATGTTTGATGACCTTCAGCTCTTCATCTTTCATGCCGCCTGCAAAATTCCGACTGGCCATTCTTTTCAACATGTCGAGCACAGTATACAGCTCTTGACGTAGTTGACGTTCGGACTTGATTGTGTATAGTCGCTGAGGTTCCTCGTGTGCGGTGTAGTATATCTTAGCAGCACGTATAGCTAGAGTGACAACATCTAGAATGTGCACTCCTTGTATCTCATACCAACCAGCTGATTGGGAGAATGCTGTGGAGACTCTGACCTTACTTGGATCGCCAAAAGACTCGTTAGATTGCTCCTCCTCCCGCCTATCAAGTGTCTCCCTCTCCTGCTCTTGCACATCTTGCAGCGCCTTCTTCGCGTCCCGCAGAGCCGCCTTGAGATCTTGTCGAAGAGCCTCTGAGTCTGGAGGTGGCGATACATATTGGACTCTATGGCTATAGGTGCTAACTGTCGGTGGCAGCATCAATGGTTCGTCGATGCTTGGATCCATCTCTGAGCCGTCAGGGTTCTGCGGGCCGATGATAGTACTCTGGCTGGACTCTGGACTGTCGTATATCCTCGGCATGGCCTCTGTAGTCTTTGTCTTGTCCGCCTTCGCTAATTGACCTCCCTTTCCATCTAGTAACCCTGTTCTAGCGAAGTAGTACTGTAGATGAGCAATACTCCCTAAGCTAAGCACGCTGTCTCTGTTCCCCGCAGAAGGTGCGAACGTAGCACCCTGAGGCCGGACATATCCCCTCTGACGTAATGCAGCGGATGCAGAGGATGATCGAGACGTCACTGAAGGTTGGGACGGCGTTGATCCAGAGATAGTAGAATATGCCGAAGAGGAGGTAGCGGAAAAGGATCGGCTGAGCGGCGGGCAGGCAAATATTGCGGGCGTTGGAGAAAGTGATGGAGAAGGCGATGAATCCCTTGTTGAGGGGTCCCTCGTGAACGGTGGTGAATTTGAGGCATTACTCTCCGTTGTTGAGGATGGACTGAGGACCATTGCTGGTAAGAGACCATTGGTCTCTAGGTTGTACGGCTTCATGCTGAGGGTGCATCAAGTGCAAGAGATAGGTGACACGGAGAGCAGCATGAGCACTGAAACAGTGCAATCATTCCTTGAAGGGATGTCCCGTACTGCAACCATTGGGATGGAGTCAGGGGTTGATGCGGGGGGACGCGCTTGGAGATTTTAGCCGATGTTTCACACGCGTTTCCGTCCAAATATAAACACACGCTCGCTGACACGCCAACAAGGTCAAACGGTCAAACCAGGATTATTCTTTGTCATGACGATACACGATGAGCAACAGCATAGTAGGCTAATGGAGACTGTAGAAGATGTGACCTGTGGGTATGATAGCAAACTTGTGCTCTCTTTGATCTGCAAGTGGATGAGACGAATATACCCCAGGTATCTTTCGTCGTTTCTCAACTTCGAATGAAACGCTGTTACTGCACGTTGAAAGAGCTATCACCCTCTTTCACTTCGATCTCTTCTTTCTCCACCTTCACCACACAAGCAGCACTTGGTCCTTTGTCGAGCTCCTTCAAATATGCCTTAATGCTATCCTCTGAGCCTTGTGCCTCACCGGTAACCTACATCACTTGTAAGCACCCGCATAAGCAAGCTTTATGTAGTGACAAGCTTCCATCTTGATGCGGCAGAGCGTTCTTACCTTGTTGTCGGAGGTATTCTTGACATAGCCCGTGAGATTCAATGACTTAGCCTTCGTCAGTGCGAACGATCTGTTCAGCCATCAGTCCCAATGAGATATCGTGGCTGCGAATGCACGGCAATAATACCGGTAGTTGACGCCTGTATGATGTTGAGAATAGCCTAGGTAAGTTGATGGTGGTCCAACTAACCCTGCACCTCGCCGTGTATCTTGAAGGAAATCTATGTAAACCATTTAGGATCAAGCCAGCCGGTTTGTGAAATCGGTAGACGAGTGTGGCACTTACACGCTGTTGAGACATGTCAATTCAAACCCTTTGCGTTCAATGTTGGAGAAAGTTTGGATGAAAAATATTGATGTGTTGACAGGCACGGAGAGGGTGCCTTCACCATTCACCAGTGGCCGAAAGGTGACGTCAAATCTATGCACGGTGCACGATCTTCGGGGGATTATATGAAGTGGACAAACCAGGAGCATTACTACGCAGCATCGAGGCAAAGGTAACGCCGTGACTATATAACCACACAAAACTAGCTACTGCCAAGTCTAACCATCGAACCTATTTTGATACATTCTGGACTGATCGACATGTTGGAACAGTCTTGAAGTCCTCAAGTTTTTCATCCATATATATTGGATTCAACAAGGCAATGCAGCTGCGAGCTAACTCCCCTATTCCTCCAGAAGGAAGGTTCCACTTTCGATGTCGGATTCCGCCGCTTATCCTAGGTATCGAGGTATACCTTAATCATGCCTCAATTTGGAAAGACTCATGAAGTCCATTATTCTCCAAGAGCTCCTAACCTCTCACCGGTGGTGGAAGTGATCATTTCTTCTTCTTGTCCATTTCCTCTACCTTTTCTTCCAACCTTACCACGTAGGTATGTATTCTCTGCACCGCGGCTTGAAGAGCCTGCGAACACGCATGACAAATCAGCTTCTGCGCTTGAGACAAGTTGAAGCATGGTAGAACATGATGAACGATGCCATTGAAAGTCTATTGACAAACATGCCCTTCTATAACCCTGTAGCACGAGACATCCATAGCATGAATCGCCGTCAAGAAATCTATAATCTTTTGGCTCCAGAAAAAGAAATCCGGTCAGGCCCTGCCGATTGTCATGCAAGTATCCCTCCATCGTTTTATGTCCCAGGACAATGCAGTGCAATGCGATGCAACGCTGTAAAGATGCCAATGCACGTGAAGCCTAGCCATCACCAACACCATCCTATGCCGAACTCTAAATCGCCACACGCTCATATAATTCGTCAACGGAATCTCTACTGACATAGATATCCTCAGTGAGCAATTCATTTGACACTTTGTACTCTTCGAGGATGTAGTAGTATGTGCCAGCACCTGCGAGAGTTGATCCGAGGAGGAAGCCGACGAACCTGTAGAAAGTACACCATCAGTTTTGGCCACTTGCACCACCCGCTGGGTGGAAGTCACTGCGTGCTCACCCTGTCCTAAATGAGCCTATAGGTCTCCGTATCGGAGCCACACCAGCTGTCGCCGTATCTAGCAGGCGAGTTGAAGATTGAAAACATCTTGAAGTAGAAAGAGGTCTTATGATTGATGATTGGCGGAATGTGCGCAATGAGGGGGCAAGCATTTTGGAGGCCATGGTGTCAATTACGGATCGGTGCGTTATGGACAAGACTTGGAATCAACGTGGGCCAAGGTCCGTCGCGTGGCCGTTGAAGAAGGCGGAGACGTGGCTTTGTCAAGTTGATGATGGTCCACGTTGCACACGAAAGGGAAGACGCTGTGGAGGTGGCGGTTAACAGCGCGCTTTCCCGCTAGTCTCGATTGGGATATCAAACTCTGAGCAAGTAAATACTTTGTCAGGAGTCTGGTCGCTAGCTAAATGTCAATGATTCTACGCTGTATGGGTATAGGTTATCAATCGCTGCCAACAGAAAGGATTCCAACATCACTCATCACCAACAAATAGGGCCATTCTCATATCCCTGAGCCTTTCTCAGGGTTCATACTAGCGTAGTCTCGTCAAACAAATCATGTAGGAGATCGTCCGAACACGATCTGTGGTCTGCCGCCTCCATGCGGTACATAGTCTCGAAGGCGTTGATGGACAATTGACGTAGGTATGGTCGAAGAACCTGATCAATGATCTTTTCGTTAGGTACGTCATGGACAGCGTCCCATGTCAGCAGAGGTCTCCACCCTTGCTGCACGTTGGAAAAAGGGATAAACGCGCTATGCAATGTGCCTGCCTTGGTGTCTAGCCCCTCTGCCAATTTGTCGACAAGGCCAACAGGGTTCCAGCTAGAAGGCCTATATACAGCATCGATGGTGTCTGTAATGAAGAGCCATTCGTGAAGCTGGAAGTCGTCTGGAGCTACAAGGAGCAGAGTATCAAGGAGTTTTGCGGCTTGAAGCACACATGAGATGCTGAGATTGTCGCGGCTACCTGTCGGATTTAGAGATGAGAGGGCTCCATAGAGCTCGGTGCTTATGATGGGCCATAGGGATGCAAGATGCACAGGTGTTGTTTTTAAGATCAGCGCTCGAAGGACCATGTAGACCTCAGCTCGCGTGGTCGACGAGGGTGAAGAAGCTGCGGTGGCAGTCATCAAATCAACAGTTTTTTCCTGAAGAGTGTTAAAATTCACAATGAAGGTATCACGGTCAGCCGAGAGGATGAGAAATGCCACTCGACGAAGATTGAGCTGCGTTTTCCGGTCTGCTTCTAACCTAGCCGAAGAAGCCCCAACACCGAACATGATACCAGCCGATGCCGGAGCAGTCAAGCGAGAGAGTAATTCCGGCATGCGATCTTTATCGAGAAGAATCCATTGCCGCACTACAGGCATCCAGCCGTCCTGAACGAGATCTAGAGAGCCTGTGGAAAAGAGCCTGGGGTCATTGAAGGCTTCTGCGACATCTCTTTTCCAAGTCTTTGATGCTTCGGGTATCCTTGATGTAAAATTGAATATCTCAAGTGTGCTTGACGTAACATTACGAGGAAACGTCTTCCATCGTAAAGTTGGAATGAGTATATGTGTCGAAATTGTTGTAGTAGCAGTTGTGATGCGGTCGGCGTCCACCAGGATTTTTGAGATTCTTGGCAAGATCGAAGCAATAATGGTGACAACGTCGTTCTGATCGAGAGTATCTTGCAAGTCAGGGTACCTTGTGGGTCTGGTGATGTCTGTCTCGCCATTCGTAGGTGCCAGTGGTTCCTGAGCAAATGCTAAAGGCTTGATGGTGAATGTAGCGGCGAGCAGACGAACGAATAATTCCTATGATGTTTTAGCCAGGGACCCATGGCTATACGATACACAAATATTACCCCAATGTCTCGTCGCATTTTTCGCAATTCGCCAAAGTTCGTGTTGTCAATCTTCTCACCTAGGATGGCGGTAAATTCCAAGAGTTTTGGTAAGGTCTGCCTATGGGGCAACGGATTGCCAAGCACGTCTCTCAGAAACGTCATGCTATCCGCCCATATCTCGTCCAGTGCGTCGTCCTCCATCGATCTCGTGTACGCTGCCAAGAACGTTGCAAGGCTGACATCGGAAAGGTCAGAAGTCAGTGTCGATTTGCGTGCGGGATCCAGAACATTGGGATTAGTACGGCTATATATGGCATTAAAAAGAGCCGGGATTGTGTTTTTGGGCCTTGACCCCTCCAAGGCGTGCAATAGGTTAAAGACAGTGCTCGACGGTATCTTACCGCTAGACGAGCCTGCTCGGTGCCAATACTCAACGAGTGTCTCGAGGCACTCCAGAGCCTCAGCAGCAAAGAGGTGCTCAAGCATGCGGCGAGAACGATTCCTTAGCCGGAGCGATGCATAGTTGAAAGATGCGAAAGTCGCCGTATCCCGGGATGATCTCTCCATGCCAATGTCACCCCACGACCACATACTGAATGATACCCTCACTGCGTCTTTGAAGCACAGTAAGACAGTCAAACGATTGTTAGCAGTAGCCGACCTTGACTTTTGGTTTTCCGGCGTAAAGACGCCCGATACCATATTTCCGAAAAATCCCTGGATCTGCTCGGGGCTCCTTGTCGATGCGGCATGACCCTCATCCTGAAGCATATGTTCATGGCCTCTGGCTAAAACCTGTTCAAGTCCGTTCAAGAGTCCGTTTATTGTAGAGATTGGCTCACTCTGGCTTGTCGTTGAAAAGGTGGGCCCCTCGAATAGTTCTCGCAAGCTGTGAAAGACAGACTCGACAGTCTTGATGAAGCAATCGACAAGAGGCATAAGGGTTTGGAATGCGCTCCCGTCATAGAATGGCAGGCACTTATCCATGAACTGTATCCAATGCTCCAGGGTTGGGTGGCTTTTTGGGCAGCTGATACCAAGCATTAGACAATCCAACAACGCCGGAGGTGGAGGCGTGCTTCTGGCCGTCACCGGATCTTTAGCACTCCTGTCCGTGGATAGAGAGATTTGAGATGCGCTACGGAACGTCTCTAGTGAGGTTTGCCTTCGATGAGAGGCTGTTACAGCCTCATTATTGAGGGACCGTGTCCCAAGTACTACTAGGATGAGGTCCATCAATTGCACTTGAAGCATATGGCTACCTTTACCAATGGCCCACAAGAGCGTCTCAATCAGTATACTCTCCAAAGCCGTCTCTGCGGCGGCATCCAAAGGGGACACAGTAAACATATGAAGCAGCAGTGAGACACTTGTCTGACGTAGTGTAGACAATCTATCACATTCATCGGTTTCTCCCTTTTGACGAGATTGTAGAATTTGCAGTGAGACTTGCACCAAGTATTGCGAAGTAGTCATCACTACGTTACGTTCATCTTCTGTTCCTTTTGTCGGCGATACCATCCTGATGTCTGCCTGCTGGGAAAGTTGCACAGCGTTACCCAACGAGATCCATGTATTTGCAGTCGAATATTGCATTAAATTCAAGATCGTCTGTAGATAATACAAACAAGCCTCGATATCATGCGGCGGACTGCCTTCCTCGAGAGAACGCTGCTCGCCTGTTGGAGCCGTGATCGGAAGTAATTGTGCAGACTTCATCGAGGCATGTAAATGGGAAATTACGACTTCGACAATACTGTCAAACCTGATGTTAGCTCTCTCTTCCACGTGCACTTCCCAGCTTTAAACCCACTTTTGTATGTATGGAAGCGACTGCAACCAATCGGCGACGAATGTGAATAGTCCGGACTTTGGGTCGAAGAGCGAGTCGAGAAGCAGTAGTAATGGGCGTTCGAGTACACGTTGATCGTCCCCATTGGTGACTCCGTTTTCGCTATCTCTTCGCACAATTTGTCCCGGCCTTGAGCCACGCAGGGTGGATGTGTTCGAACTGGAGTGGCTGTGGGCCCAAAGGGTCGCAAATCGTCGGGCGCCCTCGATCCCAACGCTGTGACTAGAGGGCAGTCTCTCTCTTTCGATGACAAGAGTTGCAAGAGAACCCTCCACTAAATGACTGTCCGGCGAAATCATATGAAGGCGCCAGAAACAGCGGACAGCTTCCACATTATGCATCGGTATAGAGGGAGACGTATACTTCCAGAGGTCATTCAACAACATCGGCAGAATCTGCCGGATCCGGTAATCCGATTCCCAGACACTGGGAGCGCATGCGCGCTTTACTGTCTCGAGTATTGATACCAGGGTTGCTACAGTGGCGAAAGAAGAGGAATTCTCGTCGATATGAAGAGTCTCTGTCGCCTGCGCGAGACCAGCCATCAGTCGCCCGAATTCATAGTCATCCAGCCCTTGTGCTTTGCGAAGGACCTTTTCCAGCAGACTAGCTGCATCTTCGAGATATTCTACATGGATGGGCGAGCTTCCTAGTAGGCCAGTAATGATTTCGCTAGCATTGTGTGAGACTGCTTCTCGGACAACGTGATTGTGCAATGGAGGAGCCATATCTTCGGATCCGTCCCTCAATTTCTCGTAGAAACGCTGTATATCGCCAAACATCTGACTGCTTTTGCTGGGCAGTATCCCATGCGGCATAGGTTCTACAGCGAACACCCGTTGCGGAATCGTGTCAAGAAGCTGGGAAGCAATTTTGAAAGCTTTGGTAACAGTGACATTAATCCCTCTTGGCTGTGTCCGGACGGAAGCTGCTTCCAGACTATACCGGAGATTGATCAGAAGTAGTAGAGTAGCTAGCGGTATATGAAGCACGACCATTTCTTCTTCACGTACGTTGAATCTCTTAATGATGAAGAGTACAAGGTCCATTTGGTCCTCATCCGCCGTCGCATTATTGCCTGGCTCTTGGCCTGTACCCTTCAAAACCAGTGACCCAAGGTTCTTCTCCTGATCCATTGTCCAATTTTGCCCTGAACCCAGTGATTTGACAAGGATCTGAATCAATTCTGACCATATCAGACTACTCTCAATGCCATCAAAGAATACACTTGCACTGCGCAAAACCTCAGCAAGGGCGTCTTTTGAGGGAGCAATGTTCTGATATCGCCATACACACTCCATTGCAGGAAGAAAAAGACGCGGAACAACGAGCCCGCCAATTTCCCAGCGATCCATCAAAGACAAGCAGATCCGGAAAGGGCGAGCTCTTTCAACGGGCGAAAGGGAATCGTCTCGCATCAACTTTAGGATGCCACTAATCAGAGGACCCAGGCCATAGTGTTGGAAATAATCTATCTGAGACAAACTGTGGTTACGGCCAGGGATTGGAATGACACCGGCGTCTGGTGAAGGAGATGAAGGGGCGCTATCGTCTTTGTCTGCTGATGGCTTTGGCCCTAGAAACCATGTCCACAATCTTCTATTCAAGCTCATTTCTCTGCGAGCAACTACAGATACGGCCGAACTTACCAGTAGCTCTAAATCTTTCGGGGCTACTCTTTGATTCAGAACAGCGGAATGAATGGGCACATGGGTGACCAAGAGATCCAAGAAACCCCTTTGAATGAGTAGTTGTTCATCCTGGAGACCCGCCACAAAGCAGCGAATCAGTAGGCCTGGCTCTGGTGAGGTCACTGCCTCAATTTCTGGAGGCAATGGCTTTCCAGGGCTCGCATTGCTTGTGTTCTGCGTATTTTTGAACTCTGTGGATTTGCTAGATGCTTCTCCTAGGCGCGGAAGCTCTCGAAGCAAATAAGCTAAAGCGCCCTGACGTCGACTCGAGCTTGTGATCGAGGCTAGAAAAAGGCTTTGCCAGAAGTACTGATCGCCAGAGACATCTGATCGAGTTGCAACAGTGCCAAGGCCCTGTGATACCGTACTCCTGAATTTGTTGAGTAAGAGAAGCGTACGCTCAAACTCTTCGCTTGTTTCCTCTTCAAGGCCTGGAAGCAAGGCTAGCACAATGGCCTTGAGTGCCGATCTCAAGATACTGGGATTGAGAGGTAGAACAAAGACCTCAAAAAGCGAGAGAAGGGCTGGCTTGACTGATAAAGACGCAAAGGAAAGCGTTGGCGATAGACCAGGCAGCCAGAGCGGCAAGTCTCGTGAAAGGCTGTCTTTGCCCAAAACAGAAAATACATAAGCGTAGACTTCAAGGGTTTTTTGGTGTACGCCCGAAGGCAACATTGGAGCTAGGCATTGTGCTAGCCTCTTTGCTACCAATGCGTTGTGCGGAATATCAGTAGTGTCAGACGGTTTTGATTGCAAGGCCTTCAGCAACCGTCCTAGAAAGGCGATGTAGTCAGCCCATTCCTGAAGGGCGGTGTCGAACAATGAGAGAGCCCTTTCTACGTTCGATGCGTATCTGCGGTAGCCCTTGTCCTTTCTCGGGCCTTCTTCGAGTGTGGCAGGGGAGTCAGGGCGTTGCATCGTAGGGGAGCAACATGTCAACGCCGCTCGAGTATCCCAAAGACTGACGGTGACAGCTCAAGAATCCGCGGATGACCGATGGATATTGAACGGTATTACCACCGGTTATGAAGGAAGACAAGGTGGCCCTATAGATGGTACCTAGTAGAGTAGGTCTTGCTCGATCTAGCCTCTTTGGGAAGAACAACTGGGAACCCCCCTTCTCAACTACAGCAACCCGTGTTTGCAAAGGACGTCTGCTAACACTTGGAGGCTTCGAATCGCTTTCTGCGGGCAAAGCAGTGGCTCTTTCGCTTATGGGCCTTGATGATGAGGGTCCTGTCGTCGCCGATCATGGGGATGAAGCGGCATCAAAGCGGAGTCCTGCGACTACTCCGCCTGAAGACGTCGAGAGCGACAAAACGGTCCAAAAGCTGGCGCAAGCATCCGAAGAGATAGGCCCGAAGGCAGCGTCAGAATCACTTTCTCCAAAAGTACCCTCGAGTCCAGTCGCCGATGACGAGCGCCGACCACCATTACCCCCAAGACCAACAGACTTGAGTTTCCTACAAGGCAAACATGACCAAGCCAATGGCCTACAAGTTCCAAAGAGATCTACAAGACCCCAGCTCCAATCGACTGCAACAACGGCCATTTCCCGTACCGACATTCACACGCAGTCCTACCAAGATGGATCCAGAGAGACCATGGCATCTGATGCACAGACCACACCACCATCTAAATATTTGGGGGGCTTCAGCAGTGTCAGAAGATTCAAAAAGTTTGGTAGCAGCGAGGACGATTCAGCGAGCGTCGAAAGCTATGCACCTACATTGGAAGCAGGTGGAGATGTCGAGAGCTTGCTGGGAGAAGTCCTCGGCTCGTCACAGGAGAGCCCCGCGTGGAAGATGCTTAGCACAAAAAGCGAAGCCCAGGATCCTTTCGACTCGATCTTGTATAACGATGATGGGCTTTCTGCAGACTTCTATCGCGAATTTGATGCGATTGGAGAGGTAGATCCGGACGGGGGGAATGAAGGTAGGAATGCAATGTCATCCTCCAAGCCTATTATCTGCGCTGATGCCGTCACTTAGAGGAACTCTTGATACAATGGAAGTCGAAAAGGAAGCACTTCATAGTACTGTCAGCTGCTGGAAAGCCTATCTATAATCGCCACGGAGATGACAATCTAATATCTGGTTACACGGGGATTATCCGGACCCTTATCTCGTTCTACGAAGGTTCAAAAGATCCTCTAAAGGGCTTCACAGCCGCAGGCGTAAGATTCGTGATCATGTCTCAAGGTCCGCTTTACCTTGTTGCCATCAGCAAGCTGGGAGAAAGTGACACGCAGCTGCGCGTGCAGCTAGATGCTTTGTATATGCAAATCCTTTCCACTCTGACGCTACCCACGTTGACAAAACTTTTCACACTGCGAGCATCCACTGATCTAAGACGCCCATTGAAAGGCACGGAAGTGCTGCTCTCAGCGCTCGCCGACACATTCACTCGCGGCTCTCCGCCCACATTGTTTTCCGCACTCGAATGTTTGACTATTCGGAATTCCCACCGGCAAGTAATCAACGACACATTACTTCGTACACGATGTGACACCCTGTTGTATGGCTTGATTGTCGCTAGCGGCAGGCTCGTCAGCGTCGTCCGGCCACGGAAACACTCGTTGCATCCTAGCGATCTGCAACTGATATTCAACATGCTCTTTGAAGCAAGAGGCGTTAAAGCCGGTGGCGGAGAAAACTGGATTCCGCTTTGTTTGCCTGGCTTCAACAAAAATGGCTATCTGTATATGTACGTCAGTTTCGTCAGCGCTGCCGAAGACAAGGATAGCGAAAGCATCCAAGACGGTAGCAACGAACAGAGCAAGCAAGACGAGATAGCCATTCTACTCATCAGCGCAAACAAAGAAAGCTTCTACGACTTGCGAAAGCAGAGAGATGCCATAGTCGAAGACCTGACCAACAACGGCAGCATGACCATCATTAAAGCCGCCGTAAGACGTGGCCGACCCACAGCCACAGACATAGTCCCAGGCACCGTGCTTCGGCACTTCCTATACAAGTCCCGCGCCAACGTCCAATTCACAATGCCATCTTACGAGCCGCATTTCACCACATTGCTAGCCCGACGACGCCTGCTCTCTCTATACCACGCACTCCACGCCAGCGTCCACGCGAAGAACGCTCATCTGAAAGTCCACCACTGCGTCAGCCGGGAGTCGATATCGTTGGCCTGGGTCACGCCTCTCTTTGAGCTCTACTGTGTCGCTGGTCCGCACGCCAGCCGCAATGCCCTGGCTCAGAGTGCCAATAAGGTCGTGCAATGGGTGCGTAAAGAAGAGGAGAGGGTGTTTATCATTGGGGGAGCGGTTTTTTGACCCGTAGGCACATCCATCCCCGCTTCCATAAATTGATGCACAGCCGGAACATCACTCGAACCATTCTCATCTGGAGATCCTAGCCAATCCAAATCACCCTCCCCAATCCCCAACAACCCCAAACCAAGATCACACTCACATCAAACAACCAAATTCCCCCAAACCCTCACCCTCCCTCCCCCTTCCCCCCCATTTCCCAACATCCCCCCCTTCCCCTCCCTCTCTCAACATCCCCTCCATCCCCTCCATCCATTCCATTCCATCTCCTCCACTCCTCCACTCCTCCACTCCTCACTCCTCCCTCCTCCACCCTCAACCCACAACCCCATCCCACCCCTCCCCACCACCCCCTCAACCCAACACGCATAGAAACCCCAAACCCTATAAAC
>JAABUX010006478.1_pt1 | contig 13960 bp, 19 predicted proteins | sample 5561851 | NCBI WGS metagenome assembly JAABUX01 (sample SAMN10711883, study PRJNA513361) | rock metagenome | isolation source: Antarctica rocks | place: Antarctica: Victoria Land, Richard Nunatak red sandstone | collected 2016-01-03 | reverse complement strand
TAGTCTTTGTATGAAGGCTGCCGAGATCGACTCCGCATCCTAGAGCCGAGGCCACAAGCATAATAACCACCATTGCGAAGCACACGAAGAAAAGAGACGCAAATACAAGAGCGTTCATCCCCGTAGTCGAGCTCCCAAATCACAATCACACAGTTGCAACATTCAGATCCCAGCCTTCACCTTCCCCTTTCTCCACGCCTTCGTTGATATCTAGTTGTCGCTGCAATCATTAGCCATCTAATGGACCGAATTTCCGCATGATGATACGACTTACCATCGCCGTCTTCTAAGTTGTTTCAAATACTTCTCTTGAATCTCAACAGTCGGTCCACCATCTTTTGGCCTACATTCATAGAACCACCGGTTTGTTCCCGAACCAAGGAGCGGAAGATGGTTATTCCAAAAAGGCGCCATGACCTCCAATTCACCTTTCGGGACGGCCCCGAGATTCATAATTGACCTGTGACTCCGCTTTACTGTATCACCACGCTTGAACTTTGCTTCGGGTCGGACACTGAGTCGGGACATTTTCACGACAGCGTAATTAAATAATGAAGTTCTGCTAGACTATGACGGGCCTTGGTAATGATATCTTTGGTAAAAGCGAAGCTCTAGTGTCCAGGTCAGCCTTTTCTCGTCAAGAGTATGGTGTTCTCCATCATACAGCCTTTCAATGCGCGGGCGGCGACGGCCTTCGGCAACTGATATACACCGAGGTTGTAAAGAGGCCCCAGCAAGGAGAAGCTTAAGATGGTATCTTGAAGCCTTCTTCACTGGGGATTCAAGCCCTTTAGTAGTAAGTCGGGCCAAATAGTCAGCAGAATGGTCTTTCCTTGGCAGCGCCTGGATATCACTCTTTTGGAATGCTGATACACCAATGGAATCATGTTGTACCAATGTTGTGGGGCAATCATCATTACGATAGGTGTGCTTTGAAGGTCTTATCAGGCACTAAGGTATGCAGGTTTCTATTATTTCGAGCTAGTATGGCAAGAGTTCCGGCTCATTCTTGCTCAGGGACACGCAAGTACTTGGGCGCATTACGGCGCGTCAACCCTGAAAGGACATCATCACCACAAGTCATCGTTATTCGATGGCACCACCTGGAGATCTCCCCTCACACATTCAAACCAGCCTCGTCCGACGCGATGTCTCATCCGTGGAAACCGATCCTCGAAGCGTTCGATGAAGGACCCGAGAGTTTCAGAATCAGGGTCACTTTCTTGGACGAAGCACGTCATGTGGTCGGTCCAACCCTTTGGCTCTTTAGAGGAAGATGGTCTTTTACTTAAGGTGCTGAATGACTTCTCTACTTGCTCCCTCTGGTATTCCTGCATTGTTGGACCTTTCTGGGTTCCTTGTCTTCCCTCTCCATTCGTCTCCCTCACGGCCTAGTGCTTTCGACGATATACATCCCATCTCCTATCTCTTATTGGATAAGCGAACAGGGGTGAGCTGCTTTCGTCAGTAATGAGCAGGAACGGACTCAGACAAAGGTACCAGAATTCTACGCCTGTGCTCGAGGAGTCGGAGAGTTTGGATCGATGACAATTAGATGTGGAAGACTAAAGGCAAGGAGAAACCAATCTTTATGATGATGGGAGAGTGAGCCAACCTCAGCTAAGGATTGTGTGGCTCTTCCGAAGCAGGGACGCTGGTTCTGCGCTGGACGACAGGATCGTTGACTCTTCTTAAGCCTTTGTGGTCAGAGGTCTCTATTAATGCTTTCTTCAGCTCGGCTTTCAGGCTGCCTAAGCTGGGTATCACCATGCAAGGATAAACGTACTAGCATCCACGTCAATGCGGTGATGTGACAGCGCCTGCATGATCAGCCTCGACAGTCTGATTATTTTGTGGGATGCGTTGATGTAACTGCGACCCCACTTCGCCCTCGATGCTGCCATAATTGCCTGACTGGGAGTCAAAACTCCACTCCAATTACAAGCCACGAGCCCACCCAGCTGTTGGCGGCCTTCATGGCGTTGCTCTACGGCGAAAGAGATTTCCAAATCTGTATTCCAAATCTGCACCTCGTAATGTGCTTTGGCTGCTGTCGTGAGCAGGGAGGAGAGGTCTCGAAATCAAGGTAAGGCCAGAAATCTCACGGGCTTCTAGATGCTAAGACTACTCAGGGGCGAGCCTATTTAAAGGGCGAACCTATTCCATTGCCATTCCATACTCCACAGTGCAATGGAGTCCACCGACAATAATTCAGGAATGATATTTCAGGCAGAAACATCTAACCGACCCGCAGGCTCCAACAGCGAAGCCCGGCAACACCATGTTTCAGAGTATTGGTGGGGACTTTGCGGCGACGGTTCTACATACCTTGAAGGTTCTCCGCCTACAGGTTGGGCCACTAATAGCCAGGGCACTGCTTTTACTCCGACCACCTGCTCCTTGCCATATCGATATCCATCCACACATGAACTAGTGACTGTGCTTGTTCAAAATCTAGAAATCTCCGCACACAAATTCTTCGGTTTTGCTTCTGCCATCGGGCGTATCAGCCGAGCAAAACATACGGCGGACCCTGAATTGGTGTCCGCAGCGGCCGTGACGTATGAAAGCAGGATTGATGCTTATCGTGTTTTGACCAACTTTACCTCCGAGGGTATAATGCGACGATCACCATAGTAAGTGCTCTATCCGTCAAATGTCTTCAGGGACTGAACGAGATGCAGTTCCCTGTGAGCGTCGGTGCTGAACGGCTGTGCAAAATGACTCAGCCAATGAAGGAGGTAAAGAGCGGGTGATTTAGGGAGAAGAGTTCCGTCGAGATTTAAGCAGCGATTTCATTCTTTTTAGTTTGTCTGATCTGTACTTAACATCTTCTGCCCTTGAAGCTCTTGCTGGCAAACATCATTTCGGAAATAGGTTATTGATTGTGTGGGAACATTGAAATTTTGAATGCTATCACCTCCAAATAAAGAAATCTGGTGATAGATTTCCTCCCATACCATTTCACTCAATGTAGAAGACATCGACGGACCGTAGTCTCGGCTGGTAACGGGAAGCGGTTTGGCGGCTTATACACGTAAGTAGGGGGGGAGGTACTGGCCCAGTGATGAAGGCGACCTGATTGACAGCTGAAAGCAGCCTTAATCTTTGACGCCTGTTCTGTTCAGTGCTGCATCATCACCCTCTTTTCCCACCATCTGTGTGAAAGTGGGGACCAATCCCCTTTGCGTGACATGTTCCAGCCAACTGAGATCGACGTAGCTCATCGTTTGGGGCCACTGTGCCTCCAATTGTATGAGTATTGATGTAAGTTCTTCTCCTTTGGAAATCAAGTCGAGGGTGAAGTCGGTCATCTCAGGGAGCCAGCCCCGTGGTGGAGAGATGTAGAAAGTGGAAGGAGGTGCCTGAGGGTGGTTGGAACAAGAGAACCTTTCAGGTATGAGGGGAACTGCAACCTCAAGGTCAGAACGGAGCCTGCGATGAGTAGCTCGGGTTGATGAAAAATGATCAACGTGGTCCAGACTTACCGGGATCACTTTGGACCCTCGTCCTCACGTGGACACTCTTAGATTTAGAATCACCTCTTGGGCCTATGTTCCCAGTCAACGGCTCCGTTGATGTAGATGTAGATGGCCTCCCACGATTTCGGCCAGTGACTGAATTGACGTTTACCCTCGACTCGTCCGAGGCGCCATTCGTCATTCGTCGAGGACTGTTTCTGCGCACGAGAGCGAGGACGAAATCAACGCGCATTGCAACCTGTATAGTAGTGCACAATAGCGAAATCTGTATACCGAATTATTACGGTCTGCAGACTGGTTTCACTCTCACTAACCTGAAGAAGGAGGTATTTGTTCAAACTCGTCTTCTCCGCTAACACCATAGATGTTAATGTCCAAAGGAAGACAACACAACAACAGAAGAGCCATCCAAGAACACTGGGTACCCATTTTCGAGGCTGTTGAAGAGTGTATAGGACCCAGACGTAAGCCAAGCTAAAGGCAAGAAAATGTATAGAGGTTGCGCCAGAGGTCGTCCAAAATTGGATCGCTTCTGTGCGCCATCTGTATCACAGGTCAGTATATACGAAGACGACAGTAGCCCGAACCTACTTAATCAAAGTTAGGAACTGCCCAAGGCAGAGAACGATAGCAACGGCGACATTAAAGCGAAGCCAAGGAAGGCTGAGGCGTCTTTCCATTATGTGCCACAAATAGATGACCTGTGTTTGACGATAAGCATTCGTTCAACGTGTTTGTCTCAAGAAAAGACATACCTCCACGAATATCACACACGTGTTGGAGCAGTAATACAGGATATCATGAGCCAGCCAACTCTTTGTTCCTATTTATCAAGCCAATCAATATTGCACGCAGAATTCAAACAAGCCTCGAATTACCATTATGTAGTAGGATTACCTCTGAGATGCCCAGAGCGAATAAAATGACCCGCACGAGATCGAAACCGAATTTTAACCCAAAGATACAGGTCTGGCGGCGAAGCCAATGGATTGAAAGTGAGTTGCAGGACGCCCAAACTAGAGGAAAGAACACCGCAAGAGTCGCAAATAAAGTACAAGAAAGGACAACCAAATGAACTGTCGGTGAGAGACTTTCCATTATGAGAATGACAGGGGTGTAAGCGTGCAGGTGAGACTGCAAGGGAGAAAGCGGGGCCTATTAAACAGGGCGAAGAAGGCAGACGAGGCAATATGCAGGAAATCGTCTGAAACGAGGCTGCAAGATCCTTGGGTTCTATATAAGAGCTGTGGATGAGCATGATAGGGGCAGTTACCCCATTCTCTCCCTGTTCGTAAGCCCACATCAGGCGAGGTCAGATATCAGTACGAAAAGAGACGAGCGGCGCTGATCATTCTCGTTAGCACATAAATGATTCGAGTCCTTTTGGAACTCTTTTCGGTGATGCTTATTCATGTACGCATTTGTCCATCCCATCGACTGGCAGGATGCACATTTCAGAGCCAACCAAGGTCCGTCCGGGCGCTTGCACGACGATTGCCAGCCGAAGCAGGGACGAACTCGTGGGATGTGATACCCTAGATGGCCAGACTGGTGGATAATGGTGAGGAGTCTCACTATTGCTAACCCCTAACCGAACAGCTAGATGGACTTCGGTTAGCTTTTCGACAGCCTTTCGAGAAGCTAACCGTAAATGTAGTAGTCAACCTAATGCAAGAGCTCGATCTGCGGCATGACGGGGAAGTACAACCCGTGGGCTAATGCAAGGACACCTTCGTGTCTGCAAATGTCTATTTCTGAGTTTTCAAAGTATCTGATGGATCTGGTTCACGTCGTTGTTGAAGGCTCAGGACAATTCCTTGAATGGAACGAAGTAAGGCTTCTCCTAGCTATCTTAAACTGACTATTTGCTGATTCGCAAAGGTTTCTGGCCGCCTTTTTCTTCGCGTACGACATCTCCCTTCCGAACCCTCCGTTGTTCAAAAATGTCAATCGCTGCCAACGCAGTCTCCGTGGGCTTGTACTGGATTACATACATTTAATCGTGATCGATTAGCCGTTTTCTGTCTTAGCGGTGTCTCACAGCTAAGAGACAGTCATAACTGCAACAGCAAAAGGCCTATCGCTGAGGACGGCGGCATTGAGGGAGACAAAGATGCCCCAAAAGATATCAACGAATCGAGCGGCTCGCAAGACCACAGCAACCCGAATAGCGACGGCATTGACACCCAAGACGCCCAAAGTGATCATAGCGGTAACGGGAAGGACAATCGTGGGGACGACAGCCAAAACAAAACTGCAGAAGGTGCCAAGATCAAAACGCTTCTCGAAAAGATTGAAAATTCTATTAAAACGCATGAGGATGACAATAGTGAGCGTATCCGTTCATGGAACCAATTCTTGTGGGAAGGAGTTGAATTCTTAACATCTGCACAATGGCATTTCGATTCGCTAGTGGACTCGAAGGAAAATGACCCGGTTCGAAGGGTCATTCACAAATTGAGCTTGCATCGGAAACTGGAAGAGAAGATTCATCAAGGTATTCGTGACGGGTGCCAACACAAGACATACACGAGACAATACAAAGACGACGTGATGAAAATGTCACCGTTATCCGGTGCCCTTGATAGCAACCACCAAAAGTCTAGACGCCGCCTGTTCGACCGATATTTGCAACAGGGTGCGGTTTTCCACAGGTTGTATTCACTGTGCCCAGGACTCATGGGCCTTATCGCTCCTACATCAACGATGCCTGAGTACGGTCTGTTATTCATTGATGTGAGCGTGCTGATCTTTTCAACAGGATACAAGCTATAAACAAAAACTTCGACGCATTTTCTGAAGCATGGAAAGCATCTGACGTGTGTGAAACCGCCTCCAAGTTTTCCGCCGTTGTGTTTGCTGTGCTGGCTGCTGTGCCTCAAAGCGCGGCGAGACAAAGAGGCAAGCTTTCTTCTAGCCGACAGACGGTGGCGTAACTGACATGTCCAGACCAAAGGACCTCCAAACGAAGGAGAAGAAATTCGCCCAATGGCATCGTGACACCTCCACCAGTCCCACCGACCTCAAATAAAACGTATGCCACGTCGGAAGAGACCCGATGGCATGCTCCCGAGCAGAGTCAGCAATCTTCAGCATCACGCAACCCCTCATTGCAGCACCTTATACATACAGATCCTCCACACCCCATCGGTTACAAGGTCAGCTCTGGTGGATGTGATGGCACAAATACAAACAGCAGAAGTGAGATGGCAACGGCCGACACCGCTCACCAGAGCTTCAGGGACCTCAATCCAGTGTCCTCGCAAAGCAACCCCATGCAAGGAGCTCAGGGATACTTTTTGAGTCAAGGCCTGCAGTATGAGGGTGAATGTAGGGCACCTTCAAAAGATGGACCAATTCTGGAATCTGACAATTTTCGTCGTGAAGCTCCTGGTCTGCGTTCTAAGGATGGGTTTACGACTGGCCCTGTCAACTACTTCTCAACCTGTCCCGAGGCTGGTGGTGTGTTCGCAGTCGAGGCTTCTGGTTCACATCTTGATACAGAATATACGACTGGTTCTGTCGACTACTTCCCTACCTACGTCGAGGCTAGTGGTGTGTTCGCAGTCGAGGCTTCTGGTTCACATCTTGATACAGAACATACGACTGGTTCTGTCGACTACTTCCCTACCTACGTCGAGGCTGGTGGTGTATTCACAGGCGAGGCTTCTGGTTCACATCTTAATACAGAGTGTACGACTAGCTCTGTCAACTACTTCCCTACCTACGTCGAGGCTGGTGGTGTATTCACGAGCGAAGCTCCTGGTGTTGCGTTCTGACCTAGGATCGACGGAAGGCAATGTTGATTCCAATCCATGATGATACAGGAGCGCGCAAGTATTAGTGGAACAATGTGACTAGGCCTCGGCAGCGTGGTTTATTGACAACCCTATGAAAAGTTGAAGGACAACAAATTACCATATTTCTTTCCTAGCCAACCAAGCAATTTGCTCACCCCACACGCAACACTAACAAAGCTCCTCCCTTTTGATTGACCGGCGCTAGCCTGATATCTTGGAGTACGTCCCAAGCCCTTCCTGCATCCCAATTTACGGTGACGACTTTTCCATCGCGAGTCGTCAATGTGGTAGGCAAACCATCCTTGTTAATCGGGATAATGATGCAGGGCGACTGCAGGTATTCAGTGGTAGTACCGGGAAGGAGCACAATCACACTTCGTGCTTGCACCTTTCGTGGGCTCTGTCAATGCGTAAGCTTCAGCGGCACCAACGATTCTCCGAACGCGAAAACCCACGTACCTGTTCCTTCACAGATTCGATAATCTTCACACAGTTCTCTCCGGGCGGAAAGGCCTTGAATGAAGCCTTAGTGTTGAGATCCAGACCATCGCATTCACTCTTCGCTGCGTTTATCAAATCAGAATCAATGTCGATGCTCTTGCATACACGGATAACTTCTGGATGAGAAGACATCGCGGGCCGTGGACCCCAGGTGCGACAAGAGAAAGTAGCTAGCTTTACTATGTTAGTCAGGCCCACAGGTAGTACTGGAGATCACACCTTTGGAGTCAGTCCCACGACTAGGAGGCGTTTGCGTCGCTGATTATAGTATAGCAGTGAGGGGCAACGGCGGTTTTCGATGACGAGCGTTTCAGCCACCATGGGGCGCATAATGGTTGTGGCGGATAAAGAGGGCTTTTAGCGCGACATGGGCCTTGAATCGCACGTAACTCTAAAACTTTAGCAACCATTGTAAACGCCTAACGTGAAGTCTTTCATCTGCGCACTTAACAGACCAATGCAATGGGATAAACTTACTCAAAGAGCGATCTGCACGCCCCGAGCTTGATGCTCTCAGTGCGTGGGATTCTGCAACTGCTACTTCGAGGAGGCTACGGGTAGCCCGTCTACAACAGCAAATGGATATCGCTTCAGAAAGATAGGAGTAGATGACACATCTCCTTGTTCGTTCCACTTTCGGGTAATCTGCGATCAATGGTCGGGTCACGAAGCAAGCCTAAGCTCCTTGCCTAAAGACGTTTTTAAGCTGCCCCAAGGTTCTCGACATGGCGGTGATCGTCAAGCATAGGTCACATAATGCAGCAGTGGTATTACGGCAAGGGACAGGCTTGAAAGCCCACTTTGAGTCTTTCATCGTTGGACATGGATATAAAGCATGATCTCTCGCACGCATTTCAAATTGGCTCATCCCTTCTCTGCTCTTCAGCAACCCTTTCAACTCACCCTTCGGATTGAAACAGGTCAGAGCTCGTCTCACCCTTCTGCTGCTTGTTCAATCTTCCTAACACTCTTACAGATCCTGACTTCCGTCAGAAGAGTTCTTCGATTGCCAGCCTTTTACGACCCCTAATCTCAACATCCTTAGCTGCCTACCATGAGTTCGTCCACGAAATCTACCGGTGGCATCCTTCGGCCTACCTATCTCGGGCTCATTGCAACAGAAGAAGACGCACATCTAGTCCTTACCGCTTGCCTGTCTGGAGTGTTGCTACACGCACCTTGGCACGATGTTGATTATGATGGAACAATCAAAGAGCTTTCTGCGAAGGAAAAATTATCATATGATGAGGAGAAGAACAAATTATTGGTTGAGCATGAGAAGAAGAGGGCAGCTATTGAAGCAGAAGCTGTAAAGATAGGTTTATGACTTCATTCTTTTTGGGTACTCATAAAAATAGAATTGTTCAACTGAGTGGCCGATGGCGGCCAATCCTGTCCGACTAAATCCATACTGGGATGGTCCAGTATTATATAGCCCTACGTCGACAGCTCCATCAAACGAAATGAGTCCGCGTATCCTGCACATTAGGCGCGCTTCTCAACACCTAATTGCACTGCATTTAACATCCATGATGAAATGGGTGGGGACGGACGAACAGATGAGTTCGATGCGTTACACGTCTGTAGTTGCCAATTTCAATGCCAAGGTCCTCCGAAAGCTACAAAAAGCAATTGCAGCCAACCCCGATACCGATTTGCTCTCCATATTCCCGACAGAGTATTCTGTGCGCCTAAGTAGATTGAAGAAGCAGGAAGCCGGTAAGAAATTTTATCCCGCATTCCATCTGGGCTGGCAAAGTAGCAAGGACGTTGTACTGTTGTTCGGAAGCCCCCCAGCACTTTTGTGTCACGTGAGCTGACTAAGGAAGTGCTATCCTCCGGGAGGATAGAATTTCCTTACGTGATCTGATGCCCTTCTTGGGACGAGCCAAGATCAAACTTCCGCGTGCTTCGTACGATATGGTTCAAATACCAGAAGCCTCGCCTGCAGACTCGCTCCTTCTCAGCCCCTCGTCCCACGTGACAGTATTATAAAGGATGGCCATCTTTTTAGTACGTAATACAGTCTGAACTTCCCTCACGCTATTCTTGTGTATTAGACATTGAGTGAGGTAGCAACTTCATTGTGTAGCTCTTAGATATTCGAGGATTGTCCAATCAAACACATGGTCATAATCGAAACACTCGCGCAAGAAGAGGTTACGGAAGATCCTGCGCAAAGAGGAATATTTCGGTTTCGCGTCAAAGTCAAGAGAACGGATGTAGTCGAAATAAGCCGCGAATTCCCCAGGAAGGTCCTCGCACAGATCCTCTATATTGATCGTCTCCTTCTCCTTCAAGATCAGTTCCTCCTTATGCGCCTGATCCGCGGCCGTGAGACCTTGCCATGGGAGAGAGCCTCGGAGGAAGTACAGAAGCATATATCCTAGAGATTCCAAATCATCGCAACGATGTTGGACTTGGATGGTGATCAGTCTTTGTGCAGCAAGAATTGAGGACGTCGTACTTACCAACACCTAAATGGCCGTTGATGCTAGCGAAACGTGCCGTGCCAATCAAATGTGGATTCCGGGCCCGACCGGTAGTGGCCTGCACCTGGGCATCACGGCGTTCCGTAGCGAGGCCTAAATCCGTCACATAGACCTGATTCCCATGCTTCTCCACGCCCATCAAGAAATTCTCCGGCTTGATGTCTCGATGGATGAAGCTCTTGGAGTGGATATATTCGAGACGACCAATGAGCTGCTCGGCGAGCATCAACACGGTCTTGAGAGAGAACTTGCGGCCGCAGAAGTTGAAAAGGTCTTCCAGACTCGGCCCCAGAAGATCAAACACCATGGCGTTGTACTCGCATTCTGTCTCATAAGCGTGGACTCGTGGAATACCGGCACCTCCAGAAAGTGATTGATAGGCGTCGACTTCGCCTTTCAGTAAGGAGGGATCGATGGACACATGTTCGACTTTGATAGCGACATCTTCGCCCGAATCGATGTTGGTTCCTTGCGCGTAGTTAGTCTCATGAAGCAGCGATGAGGACGCGCATCTGTTACCTATGTACACAGCCCCAAAGCTGCCCCCACCGATCCTCCTTTGCAATCGATATTTACCAGCGATACGTAAATCCTGAAGTAAATGAGGTGTCAGTACACCATAGCCATGTCTTGTCAGGGACAGGGAAGAGGCAAGATGGGAGAGCGCTCACCAAGTTCCCCATTTGTGATTCCGATAGACGTGGTTCCGGGGTCGTAGCTGCGGTGCGCAAAGTGCTCACACCATCATTTGGATGCGACGAAAGGTCGAAAGGTGCGGATGCTTATCTGGCACATACATATATTTAGCGCTTTCCAAGCAGCAGCTATCCCGTTGATTGGCTATCAACCCCGCACTCCAAAATAACTCACAGGCTAGCGTAGTTGTGAAAGACGCGCGCTATCTGCATCTCCGCATTGATTGATTGTTCTCTATCATCCATTGAAATAAGACGTCTTATAAGACTGAGGTTCAATGCCTTTAGAGAGTACTCCAATGCCCCCCAATCGAAAATGAAATCGTCCTCATTACTTTTCAGATATATAGTCTTCAGACATCAAATGTCTTCCGGATAATGTTCTATGGCAGGTGTGGCGAACATAAGTGTCTGGAGACTTATTAGGTCGCAAAAAATACCGGTCTCAACTAATTTGAAATCTACAGATAGCGTTGATCACATTCTTGCTTCCTCAGAGACGGCCATAGCATGAACACCAGAAGGAGGACGAAGACGAAGAACCAAAACGTATTTTGGGTGAAACCAGTTATAGCGCTGGGTTCACCCGAAATGAAGGTCGGGAGATGCGGCTAATTTGATGTTGAACCGTCACGATGGGAAGGGCATTGACAACTATCGAAAACGGATGTGAAACGAGTAGTCACTTGATATCGTAACATTCGGTTGGCTTACGATTGTTTTAGGTAGGGGTTTGGGTAGGGCTGTCAGATAGATCCTTCTAGAACCCCTGACTTGTGGGTTCGCAAGGCAAGTCCGCCAAATCGTGGCTCTTTTCAACTTTTTGCTACGAGCATTCGACATGACTCTAGAAGTACCACAACGCATACGACAGCGACTCGCTGCCGTCATTGATGACCTAAAGAGTGCTATCGGGCAGGAAGCAGCAAAAGCTTGCTTGACAAGTATTACCACCGCTGAGTCGTTGGTATTAGGGCTTGAAGTCGAACTCTGCGACGACTCATGGATGGAATACATCAATGAAGACTACATGACTAATGCCAGCGACCTTTCGTATCCCATGCCGTGATCGCCCCATCGATTTGAGGATTGCTATGTAAACCGTGCACTCTTTCCTAATTGGGAAGAAACACCAGTGTACTGCTACCGTAAGTGCGCCTTGATGAATAATTGATGGAACGGTTGATTGTCTAGCTATGGACACGTTTGCTATTTGTAGTCCATGCCAAGCATATAGGGCTGATACTGATTTCCAACACGCCTTTCCTTCGGCTATTGCTTATATTCGCTCCGATCATTCACCTTACCCCCGCCTCCGTTATTAGGCAGAAGAATGTATTTCTTCCTAGGAGTGACTTTTTGCCAAGAAAGCGGGACATTAATTACGTAGTAGAAAGTACTACTCTAGTTACATAAGCGACCAGGTACGACATCCTAGATTCCTCACCGAGTTCCAAGAGATAATAGGGAACTTTATTAGGTAGAAGAATTTATTTCTTTCCAGAAGTAACTTTTTACTAAGAAAGCGGGATTTTAGTTATATACAAGAGAGTACTACCCTAATTATACTATATAATCATCTAGCGTTAGTAGTGTTTCTATAAGTGGTCGTGGTTGCTGTTGCGGACCTGCTAACACGTGTCGTTTACGACGATTCCACAACGTCTCACCACGTCTGAAATCGCTGCGAACATGGGTGTTTGAGACTCCTTGGCTTCCCCAGCAAGTAGAAGGTTCGTAGCTACCTCCGTGTAGAGGCGGATCTCGTCGCTGGCCTGACAAAAGTAACAAAAGTGATAAAAGCGATGAAATCAATAAAGGTCAAAGCGAAGAAAGTGAAGAAAGTGAAAATTATAAAATAAATACTGACGCAATTCGTCACATATTCGAGCCCTGAGAAAAGTTGGTAAGCGATATCATTCTCCAAGCAACACGGCTCCTCCTATTAGACGATCAACTAGCGAGTATTGCCACTCTCGAAATTGCTGGTACCACGCATCGGCAAGGGAATATAAGTTGGTTGGGCTGGAAACAAAGTCTGTGGAGCCATCGTCTGGCGAAACGTCGTCCCAAATTTCACTTTCGTTCAATCCTTTCTGCAGTTCTTCTTTCTCGCTCTCGGTGAGCATGTTTGGGGGTAGTCTGTAGGCTCCAAGTATTCTCCGACGCAGATGATGCCTTTCCCAGCCCAGGGCCCGCGGGAAGACGCACAGTAAGCCTGAATATGCCTTCGAGCAACGTTCCAGAAATGTTGAGTCTGGAGACCGAGGACGAAAACATGCTCGATATCAAGCTTTTGAAAGATTATATCAAGCAGCTCCATTGGGAGCCTCGAAAATCCGCATGTGCTCTTGATCAAAGGTAAGACGTTGATATCATCCAGAGGTAGTTTACGACTCTTCTGCTCTCGCTCGGTGGTATCCGGACCATTGCCTCGCTTGCGCTTGATAATCTGAGACTCTGTGGGTATAAGGTTCTCTTCCTGTTTTTCCGGCGATAGACCATCATTGTTTTTGAGTTCGATGGCGGGATGCCAAGACGAAGAAAGTTGTGGAAGAGGGCGTTGACGGTCGGGCGATCCCATGCAGTTAGACCGCAACGAGGTTTTGCAAGCCTTAGGCGTTTCCATCTGACAACTCAGAACGAAGGAGTCTGAGTCTGCAAGGTGACTTATCGAAGGCTAGTAGCTGCAAAAACCATCCCCAGCGGTTCGATACATAGAGGCAAGGGCCTGCTTGGTATGACGGCTCTCACTTAAGACCGGTCGCCAGGTGGCAAATGTTGATGCGGAGATCTCGAGGCGCAGAGTGGAGATCCTGCTGGTTAAGATGAACGGAGACATGGCTCGATTGGCTGGCTGGTGCTCCTGGGCCCGCTCCTAGGAGTTACTGCGCGATACCGGAGAAGCACAGGTGCCACAGCGTACGGCGACAAGCGTCGACTACGAGAGTAAGAGAGCGGACGGCGCCATTGAGCATCCCACCCCGAAC
>JAABUX010006476.1_pt1 | contig 13963 bp, 17 predicted proteins | sample 5561851 | NCBI WGS metagenome assembly JAABUX01 (sample SAMN10711883, study PRJNA513361) | rock metagenome | isolation source: Antarctica rocks | place: Antarctica: Victoria Land, Richard Nunatak red sandstone | collected 2016-01-03 | reverse complement strand
GGAAGTCGGTGGCTCCGCCCCGCCCGAATGAAGCCCCCAGACTGGGGACGGTGGAGCTGTGTCAAATCCGGGCCTGGTTCTCGACCTGGACGACCCCCGCCGCGGTGAAGAGCTTCTTGATCAGGTAGTTCTCCTCGTTGTCGAGGGTGGCCCCGCCGAGGCTCGCGATCCCCATGGTGCGCCGCAGCTTGTTGCCATCCTTGTCACTTTCCTGCCAGGTGCGCTCGCGGGTGTCGAGGATGCGGTCGGCGATCATCTCGACGGCGGTGTCGAGGGGAAGGTCCTCCCACTCGGTGGAGTGAGGCCGCCGGTAGCGCACCGTGGTCACCCGGCCGGGGTTGTTGACCAGCTGCTCGCTGGCCGAGCCCTTGGGGCACAGACGGCCGCGCGAGATGGGGGAGTCGGGGTCGCCCTCGATCTGCACCACCCGCTCGTCCTTGACGTAGACGCGCTGGCCACAGCCCACGGCGCAGTACGGGCACACGCTCTGCACGACGCGGTCGGCAGTCGCCGTGCGCGGCGTCAGCGAAGCCGTCCGGGCCGACTCCACGGCCGCGCCACGACCGAAACGGTCGGCCCCCGTCAGCTGGCGCAGCAGCGGCCACACACCCATGACCAACCTCCAAAAGGCTCAGCGTGCCGTCGACCGGCCGAGGTCATTCTGCCACGGTGCTGCGCCGTGCGTGGCGCCGCGAGGTCGGTTGTGCAGCCGTCCGTGGCGCCGGACAATGGGGCGATGACCGAGCCCGCGCCCGACCTGCCGGCGCGCGCGCCCGGTGAGCCCGGCGACCTGGTGAGCCGCCTCGCCGCTGAGCTGGACACCCCACCACTGCCGCCACCAACCGTGGGCGCGCTGCTGCGCATCGCCCGCCGCGTCGCCCACGGGAGCGAGCGCGTCAACGCCCCCCTGAGCACCTACGTCGCGGGCCGGCACGTCGCGGCGCGGGTGGCGGCGGGCGGCGACGAGGCGGCGGCCCTGGCCGAGGTCGAGGCCGCCGTCAGCCGGCTGCTGGGGCAGACGCCCGCAGGGTGAGCAGGTCGGCCCGGGTGTTCAGGTTGGTGGCGAAGCGGGCGGCCCTGGCCGCTCCCACGAGCCCGGCGGCGTCGACGTGCCGGACCCGCAGCCGGGCGAGCGCCTCGCCCAGCCGCAGCCGTCGCGCCCCCAGCGCGTCCTCCAACACGGGGAGCGCGGTTCGCGCGAACACCCCGTGGAGCGGCTCGGCGCCATGGCCGCTCAGCGGGATCAGCGCGTCCTCGTCGCGCCACGACGCGGCCATGGCGGCGTGGATCCCCGTGTCGAACCAGGGCATGTCGACGGCCACCACCGCGGTGAGGACGTGTGGCGCCAGCGCCAGCCCCGCCACCAGGCCGGCAAGCGGACCCAACCCCTCGTCGGCGTCCGGCGCCAGGAGGCAGCCGGGCACGGTGAGCGGGCGCCCGCCGCAGGCGAGGATCACCGGGTGCGCGACGGCGGCGAGGCGCCGCGCTGCCCGGTCCACCAGTCGTTCCCCGTCGACCGGGAGCAGGGCCTTGTCCAGCCCCATCCGCCGGCTCGCGCCGCCGCAGAGGACCAGGCCGGCGAGGCCGGTCGCGTCATCCACGGGCACCATGATCCGATGATTGCCCCATGGTGAGCTCCGCCGCGGCATCGACCACGGCCGTCACCGTCGAGGAGGCACGCCGGGTGCTTCTCGCGGGCCTGCCCGCCCCGGCCGCCGAGGAGGTGGACCTGGGCGAGGCGCTGGGCAGGGTGCTGGCGGACGACGTGGTGGCGGCCACCGACCTGCCCGGCGCCGACAACTCGGCGATGGACGGGTACGCGGTGCTGGCCAGCGACGTCGCCGGCGCGGGCCAGGCGGCGCCGCTGTGGCTGCCGGTGGGGCTGGAGGCGCGTGCCGGCCACCCCGTCCTCGAGCACCGGCCGGGCACCGCCACCGTCATCGCCACCGGCGCCTCGATGCCCATCGGCGCCGACGCGGTGGTGGCCGTGGAGCAGACCACCAGGGACGGGGAGCGGGTGGGCTTTCTCGCCGCGCCGGCCGCCGGGGCCTTCGTCCGCCGCCGCGGCGAGGACGTCCGCGCCGGCCAGGCGCTGCTCAGGGCGGGCACCCGGCTGCGCAGCGTGGACGTGGGGGTGTGCGCGGCCGCGGGCGTGGCCCGCCCGCGCGTGGCCCGCCGTCCGCGTGTCGCCCTGCTCAGCACCGGCGACGAGCTGGTCGCGCCCGGCACCGTCCCGCAGCCGCACCAGGTGACCGACGTCAACACTGCCATGCTGGCCGCCGCCGTCGCCGAGGCCGGGGGCGTCGTGGTCAGCGCCGGCACCGTGGACGACGACCCCGCCGTGGTCATGGAGGCGCTGCAGCGGGCCCGCGACAGCGCCGACATCATCGTCAGCAGCGCCGGGGTCAGCATGGGTGGCCACGACCACGTGCGCGACTGCGTCGCCGAGCTGGGCAGCGTCGACCAGTGGACGGTGGCGATGCGCCCCGGGCGTCCCCTGGTGGTGGGGTCGGTCGGCGCGGTGCGCTTCGTCGGCCTGCCCGGCAACCCGGTGAGCAGCGCGGTCACCTTCCTGCTCTTCGCCCGCCCCGCCATCCTGGCCCTGCAGGGAGCCACCAGCCTGCTTCCCCGGCTGCTGCCGGTGGTGCTGGGCGACGCGTTCGAGAAGCCGCCGCACCTGCAGACGTACCTTCGCGTCCACCTCGAGCCCAGCGCCGAGGGACTGCTGGCGACCCTCAGCGGCGGCCAGGGCTCGGCGATGATGCACGGGCTGGCCGGGGCGGACGCGCTGGCGGTCCTCCCAGCCGGGACCGGCATCTTCCCCGCAGGCACATCCGTACAGGCCATGCTGCTGCCGTGAGCAAGCCGCCGGTCGATGCCTTCTCGCGCCCGCTGCGCGACGTGCGCATCTCGGTGACCGACCGCTGCAACTTTCGCTGCACCTACTGCATGCCCAGGGCGGTCTTCGGGCCCGGTCACGCCTTCCTGCCGCGGGCCTCGACCATGACCGCGGACGAGGTGGTGCGGCTGGGCGCCATCCTGCTTCGCCTCGGCGTCAGGAAGGTGCGCCTGACCGGCGGCGAGCCGCTGCTGCGCGGCGACCTCGAGGAGATCGTCGGTGGCCTCGCCGCCATCGGCGTCCCGGACCTGGCCCTGACCACCAACGGCAGCCTGCTGTCGCGGCGGGCCACGGGACTGCGCCGCGCCGGCCTGCACCGGGTGACGGTGAGCCTCGACACCCTCGACCCGGAGGTCCACCTCGCCCTCAGCGACAGCGGCGTGCCACTGGCGGCGGTGCTGGCCGGCATCGATGCCGCCGTCGCCGCCGGGTTTGCCCCGGTGAAGCTCAACGCGGTGATCCGCCGTGGCGTCAACGAGGCATCCATCCTGCCCCTGGTGGAGTTCGCCCGCGCCGCCGGCCATGCGCTGCGCTTCATCGAGTTCATGGACGTCGGCGAGAGCAACAGGTGGCGGCGCGCCGAGGTGGTGTCCGCCGCGGAGATCCTCGCCACCGTGGCGGCGCGGCACCCGCTGCTGCCGGCCCACCGCGACGATCCCGCCGACGTGGCCAGGCGTCACCGCTTCGCCGACGGCGCCGGGGAGATCGGCATCATCGCGTCGGTCACCGAGCCCTTCTGCGGCGCCTGCACCCGGCTCCGGGTCAGCGCCGACGGCCGCCTCCACACCTGCCTCTTCTCCGAGTCCGGCACCGACCTGCTCACCGTGCTGCGAGCGGAGGACGACGAGGCCGTCGTCCGCCTGCTCACCGCGGTGTGGGAGCCACGCAAAGACCGCTACTCGGAGGAGCGCGCGCAACCGCACGCGCCCCTGCGCCGGGTCGAGATGTCGTACATCGGCGGATGACAGCCATCCGCGTGCTCGTCTTCGGCTCGTTGCGCGACCGCCTCGGGGCAGAGGAGATCCGTGTACTCGAGCCGGCCACCACGGTCGCCGAGGTGTGGGCCGCCGTCGCGGGTGCCGACCCGTCCCTGCGCGCGCGGTGCGGCTCGATCCGCTGCGCGCGCAACCTCGAGTACTGCGACTGGGACTCGCCCGTGAAGCCCGGTGACGAGGTGGCGTTCATGCCCCCGGTGTGCGGCGGCGCATCCGATCCGTCGGACCAGGACCAGCCCGGCGTCACGGTGGCTCTCACCGCCGACCCCATCGCCGTCGACGCGCTGCTCGCCGCGGCGGGAGGGGCCGGGGACGGCGCCGTCGCCTGCTTCCTGGGCCGCGTCCGCGACCACAGCGAGGGGGTTGCCGTCCATGCCCTCGACTACGACGCCTACGCCCCGATGGCGCTGGCTGTGATGCGCCACATCGCGGAGGAGGTGCGCGGCCGCCACCGGCTGTCGACGGTCGCGGTGGTGCACCGGGTCGGCGAGCTGGCCGTCGGCGACGTCGCAGTGGCGGTGGTGACCGCGTCGGCGCACCGGGCGGCGGCGCTGGACGCCTGCCGTGAGCTCATCGAGGCGGTCAAAGCGGACGTGCCCATCTGGAAGGGCGAGCACACCGCGGTGGGCACCCACTGGGTCGACGCGCGCCACGCCGAGGCGGCCCATGGCTGAGCTGAGCCACCTCGACCGCGACGGCCGGGTGAGCATGGTCGATGTCAGCGCCAAGGCGGAGACGGCGCGGAGCGCCACGGCCGAGGCGGCGGTCCGCTTCCACGACGCCACCACCATGAACCAGCTTCGCGGCGGTGCCACGACCAAGGGCAACGTGCTGGCAACCGCGCGCCTCGCCGGGATCATGGCGGCCAAGCGCACCGGCGAGCTCATCCCGCTCTGTCACCCCCTGCCGCTCGACCACGTGGCCGTCGACATCGAGCTCGACGACGGCCTCCCCGGGGTGCGCATCTCCGCGACGGCGAGGTGCCGCGGGGCCACCGGGGTGGAGATGGAGGCCCTCACCGCCGCATCCGTCGCAGCGCTGACCATCGTCGACATGCTCAAGTCCGTCGATCGGTGGATGACCATCGAGGTGGTGCGCCTGCGGGAGAAGAGCGGAGGGCGCCACGGTCACCTGGTGCGTCCCGAGGAGGCGCAGCGGTGACCGCCCGGGTGGCGTGGCTGGCCGTGGCGCCGGTCAAGGGGATGCGGCTGCAGGAGCTGCCCGAGGCGCACCTCGACGCCCACGGGGCCCGCGGCGACAGGCGCTTCGTGGTCACCGACAGCGACTGGCACCTGGTCAACGGCAAGCGCATTCCCACGCTGGTGCAGGTGGTGGCCGAGGCCAGCGATGGGCTGCTCACGCTGCGCTTTCCCGACGGCGCCGCGGTCACCGGCGAGCCCCGCCCCGGCGCGCCCGCGACCATGCTGGCCTACGGCCAGGGCCGTCCGGTGCGGGAGGTGGTGGGGCCGTGGTCGGCGGCGCTCTCCGCATGGGCGGGGATGGCGCTGCGGCTCGCTCAGCCGCAGGACGAGGGTGACGGCGTCGATCGCCGTCGCCGCGCGGGGGTGTCGCTGCTGTCGCTGGCGTCGGTTCGTCGCCTTGCCGTGGCGGCTGGGACGGAGAGCGTCGACCCGCGCCGTTTCCGCATGACCGTCGGCATCGACGGCGTCCCCGCCTTCGAGGAGGAGCGCTGGCTGGGCGGGCCGGTCGCGGTGGGGGGAGCGTCGATGCGCCTGCAGGGCAACGTCGGCCGCTGCGCCGTGACCACCGCCGACCCCGACACCGGGACGGTCGACCTGCCCACCCTCCATCTCCTCCGCAGCCTCCGCGAGGGCGTGGACTCGAGCGAGCCGCTGCCGCTCGGTGTCTGGGGCGAGGTGGTCGAGCCCGGGGTGGTGCGAATCGGGGACGAGGTCGGCCCCTGCTGAACGAGCCCGGCCCGCTCACAGCTCCCTGTGGCGGAAGGCGGCGATGGTGAGCCCGACCACGGCGACCAGCCAGGCCACGGCCCAGGCGATGTAGGCGCCGGCGGGAGGGGAGAGGGAGGTGAAGGGATTGGCCGCGGCCTCGCGGCTCCCGGCTGCCACGGCGACGACGGCCTCGGGCTCGAGGTTGAAGATGGCGCCGCGCCAGAGCCCGTCCGAGGGCAGCAGCAGCCGGCTGACGTTGCCCACAGCCTCGATGGGCCCGTTGCCGAGCACGGTGCCCACGGCCCCGGCGACCCCGGCGATCCAGGTGATGAAGAAGAGCATCAGCGCCACCACCCCGGCTGTGATCCCCGAGAGCCGGACGCTGAGACAGAGCGTGAGCGTGAGCAGCACCAGGCCCTCGGCCGCAACGAAGCCGGCAGCCAGCGCCGGGTGGGGCGGCAGGTAGCCAGTGGCCCAGCGCACCACCAGGAACTCGACGGCGGTCGCCGCCGCTGCGTACACCACGATGAGCACGGCCAGGCCGAGCCACTTGCCGACGATGACGTCCGAGCGGCGCACCGGGCGGGCCAGCACGGCCAGCGCCTGCCCGGACTCGACCTCCGCGGAGACCGCCTGGGCCGCCACCATGACGGCGCCGAGGCCCAGCACCGCGCTGAACATGAAGAGCACGAAGATGAGCAGCTGCGAGGTGATCACGGTGACCTCCGCCGGGCTCACCGGCACCCCGTGGTCGCGGATCCCGGGCAGGCGGCTGAAGCCCCAGCCGGTCATCGCCACCGCGAGCGCGGAGAGGAGGACGAGCGCGAGCACCAGGCGGCGGCGGCTGACCTCGCGCACCGTCACCATGGCGATGGCCAGCACGCTCACTCCGGCACCCCGGCGTCGCTGCTGCGCAGCACCTCGAGGAAACGGTCCTCCAGGGACTGGCGCTGCGGCTCGACGGCGTGGACCCGCACGCCCCGCGCCACCAGCTCGGCCACCATGTCGGCGACCCCGCTGTCGTCGACCCCACGAACCGTGACCCAGTCACCCTCAGCGGAGACGTCGCCGAACCGGCTGAGCAGCGCCGGCAGCCCGTCGAGGCCGGTGACCCGCAGACGCACCGCCACGCCACCGCCGAGGATGTCGTCCAGGGTTCCCGAGGCCACCACTCGGCCGTGGTCCACCACCGCCAGCCGGTCGCAGACCTGCTCGACCTCGCTGAGCAGGTGGGAGTTGAGGAACACGGCGGTGCCGGCGCCGCGCAGCTCGCGCACGATGGTGCGGACGTCGTGGCGTCCCACCGGGTCGAGCGCCGAGGTGGGCTCGTCGAGGAACACCACCTCGGGGCTGCCCAGCATCGCCACCGCCAGCCCGAGGCGCTGCTGCATCCCCTTGGAGAAGGTGCCCACGCGGTCGCGGCCACGCTCGCGGAGGCCCACAGTGGTGAGCGCGGCCTCCACCTCGTCGCCGCGCTGCGGCCTGGGCACGCCGATCAACCGGCAGTGGAAGGCCAGGACCTCGGCCGGCGAGAGCCAGGCGGGGTAGCGGAACAGCTCGGGCAGATAGCCGACCCGTCGTCGCGCCTCGGCTCGGCCGACCGGCTCGCCGAGCAGCCACGCCTCACCAGCGGTCGGGGTGGTCAGCCCGAGCAGCAGCTTGACGGCGGTGGTCTTGCCGGCACCGTTGGGCCCGAGGAACCCGAAGATCTCGCCCCGCGGCACCGACATGCTCAGCCCCGACAGCGCCTGGATGGCGCCGTAGCGCTTGGTCAGTCCCACCACGTGGATGGCAGGGGTGCCGGCGGCGACGCGAGCCGCCGCCGGCGCGACCTGTGGATCTGCGGGCGCCGCCTCAGTGGAGGGAGCGGGCAATGTCGAGCACCTCAGACTGGGGCAGGAGACCTCCGACAGCGTAGACCACGCCGTCCTTCTCCCAGACGACGGCGGCACCCAAACCGGTGGAGTCTCCCGCGGCGACACCCTGGACCCCGTCGATGCTCACCGTCTGCGACGTCATGGTGCCGCTGACGATGGGGATCGGCAGGGTGCTCCCCGCCGAGCCGATGGCCCTGATCTCCGCGGCCAGCTGCGGGGAGACGCCCGGCTGCGCCACCAGGAAATCCTCGAGCTGCTTCAGGCTGGCTCCGTTGGTCGAGGCGGTGGGGCGGCGCCCCTCGGCGATCGCCAGGGTGGGGAGACTCATCGTCGACCCCTCCTGCGCCGGCTTGCCGTAGATCGCCAGGACGGCGGGCCCGGCCTGCACCGTGACGGTGGTGCCGTCGAGGCCGCTGGGGATGGTCGGCGCCACCCGGCCGGCCCTGGCCGCTGCAGCCGCGGCGGCGGCCCGGTCCAGCGTGAACGTGGCGTTGCCGTGGCCGACGACCGCCCAGGTCACCGTGCTCGGAATCCCGGCCGGGAGCGCGCCCGGCTGGAGCACGTGCAGCCCGGTGGCGGCGGCCGCCTGCCTGGCGCCGCCGACGCGATGCGTCTCCGGGTTGCTGGCCCGCATGCGCCCGAAGCCCGAGAGGTCGGGCAGGCCGTTCAGCTCGCCGGCGGTGAGGGTGATGGGCGCCACCCTGGTGGGGGCGAAGATCGACAGCCATCCCTCGGCGCTGGCAGTGCCGACCACCGCCACCGCCATCACCGGGGCGACGACCAGGCCGACCGCCCAGCGCCGGCGGGCCATGCTGGGGGCCCGCGGCGCACGGCGCGGCGCCCCGTCGTTCGAGGCCACAGCCACGCGGGACCGGAGCCGCGCCAGGGCGTCGTCGGGTGCGGCGGCGGCCCCGAGCGGGCGCGCCAGGAGCCGGGCCGCAGCGGCGGCGTCGCCGGCCACGGCGTCCATTCGCCCCCGGCAGCGCGCGCAGGTGTCGAGGTGGCGCCGCTCGTCGTTGGACACCGCGAAGCTGTCGTCGTGGACGCGCCGGAGCACGCCCTCATTGAGATGTCGCACGCTCAACCTCCTTGCGCAGCGCCGCTTCCGCGCGGCGCAGCATCGTTCCGATATCACCCTGCTTGACACCCATGGCGGACGCGACCTCCGCGTAGCTGAGGCCGCTGTGACGCAGCACCAGGACCGTCGCCGCGCGCTGCGGGAGGCGGCGCAGAGCCGTCCTCAGCAGGCGGCCGTCATCCATCCTCTCCACGGCCGACGCTGGGTCGATGCCCTCGGTCGGCGCGGCCACCTGGCGCTCGCGACGGCTGCGCCGCTGCTCCGCGCGCAGCACGTTGAGGGCGCCGTGGGCCGCGGCCGAGCAGACCCAGGCACCGGCCCAGGGCTGGTCGCTGCAGTGCCTGCGATGCAGGGCCAGGAACGCCTCCTGGGCGACATCCTCGGAGCGGCCCGGGTCGCCGAGGACACGGGTCGCGATCCCCACCACCCGCGAGTACTCGGCCCGGAAGACGCGGTCGAAGGCGCGGTCAGCGTTCTCCGACACGGCCGGCGGGACGCTCATGCGCCAGACAGCCTCTCCATTCACACCTGTTCAGCACCGCCGCGGCCCATCCTGTGACACCACGCGTGTGGTCAGAGGTTGGAGCTGCTGAGCGGCACCTCCGCGGGCAGGCTTCCGGCCTCGCCGGCGTCCTCGAGAAGCTCCTCGCGGGCGCCGACGCCCAGTCCGTACGAGGTCATGGACAGGCTGCCGTAGGCGCAGCCCTCGACCAGCACCTCGAGGCTCTCGCCCGTCGCCGCGGCCAGGCCGGCGAGGAACACCGACGGCAGGAAGTGGTCGGGGGTGGGCACGGCAACGGCGAAGTCCTCGTGCCGCACCAGGTCGAGCATCGAGGCCGGCTCCTCGGTGAGGAGCGCCCGGGCGTCGCGGTCGAAGCGGCGCGCCCAGTCGAAGCCGGTCTGCGCACGCGCCGGGTCCATGCGGCGCAGGTTGTGGACGATGTTGCCGCTGCCGACGATGAGCACGCCCTGGTCGCGCAGCGGCGCCAGCCGGGCACCGAGGTCGAGGTGGTACTCGAAGGGCTTGGTGGCGTCGATCGACAGCTGCACCACCGGCACGTCGGCGGCGGGATACATGTGGCGCAGCACCGACCAGGTGCCGTGGTCGATGCCCCAGCTGTCGGCGTCGATCCCCACCCAGAGCGGCGCGACGACCCGGGCGACCTCGTGGGCGAGGTCCGGAGAACCCGGCGCCGGGTACTCGACGTCGAACAGCTCCTGCGCGAAGCCGTAGAAGTCGTGGATGGTCCGCGGGCGGCCCATGGCTGTCACGGCGGTGGCGTTGATGTACCAGTGCGCGGACACCGCCAGGATGGCTCGCGGGGCCGGCGCAGCGGCGGCGAAAGCCTCCCAGGCGTGGGTGTAGTGGTTGCGCTCGAGCGCGTTCATGGGGCTGCCGTGGCCGATGAACGCGGCCGGCATGCGCGCGACGGAGGTGGTCATCGGCCAAGGATAGACGGGGTGGCTGTAACGGAATGCCGACGGTGCGCTCCCCGTCGGTCCCGACGAGAAAGACTGGATCCCGAGGTGGGTGAAGGACAGCGGTGCCGGATCCCCGGGACAGCCGGGGAGCGGGATGGAGATGACAGTGCAGACAGCACATCGACTAGACCACAACAGAAACCACCTTATCGACGCGCTTCCCGCCGCCGACCGTGAGAGGTGGTTCGGCACCCTGGCGCCCGCGTTCATCGCCACCAGGCGGGCGCTCTTCGAGCCGGCACGTGCGATTGACCAGGTGTACTTCCCGGTCGACGCCGTCATCTCTCTCATCCTCCCGGTCGAGGACGGGGCTGGCAGCGTCGAGGTCGCGACGGTGGGCGCCGAGGGGATCGCCGGTGTACCGCCGCCCTCCGATGGACGCATGGCGCCGGGCGCGGTGTGCCAGGCCGGCGGCTGGGTGCTGAGCATGAGCCCGAAGCCCCTTCTCCAGGCGATCAACGGCTCGGCGGTGGTGAGCGAGGTTGTCGGCGCGTACCTCGAAGGCCTCCAACGCCATGTCACCCGCGCCATGGCATGCCGGCGCTTGCACTCCAACGAGGAGCGTCTCAGCCGCTGGCTGCTGATGAGGCACGACCGGATCGGCGCCGCGACCTTTCCGATCCGGCACGAGTTCATCGCCGAGATGCTCGGCACCCCACGCACCTCGGTGACGGTCGCCTCACGCGTGCTGCAGGCGGCCGGGCTGATCGCCAACGACCGCGGGGTGGTGCGCATCATCGACCGCCCCGGGCTGGAGGCCCTGGCCTGCGAGTGCTACGGCTGGATCGCGGCCGAGATCGCGGACGCTCCGACAGCTGAGCTCCTCGGCTGCGGCACACGCAGAGGACGGGTGACCTCAGCCCGGGACACGTTGAATGACGCCCACCCGGAGACGGCCCCCGCCGGCGCCTGAACCAGGCGTCTCTTGGCGACAACACGTGGCGAGTGAGCTGGTTGGCCGCCACGGCTGGGGCGGCGCTGGCATACTCGCGCACGCAGAGGCGGAGCGCGGCAGCCTGGAGGGCGCGACGATGACCGAGCAAGAGGTCTTCATCCTGAGTGAGCGTGCACTGGCTGACGTCATCGACCAGGTCGGGGACGACCACTGGGGTCAGACCAGACCGGCGTGGTTCCAGACCGGGGCCCGCGGTGATGCCACGCTCCGCGAGCTCGTGAACTACCACGCACAGGACTCGGCGTGGGTCCCGGACGTCCTGTCAGGAAAGACGATCGCCGAGGTGGGGGAGGCCCACGGCGGCGACCTGCTCGGGGCCGACCCCAAGGCGGGCTACCGCACCCAGAGTGAGGTCGCGATCACCGCGGCTGAGACCCTCGATGACCCCGACAGGACCGTCCACCTGTCGTACGGCGACTTCCCGGCCCGCGAGTACCTGAAGCACGTCACCACCTTTCGAGGGTTTCGTGCCTACGACATCGCCAAGTGGATCGGCGCCAGCACTGAGCTCCCCGCAGCCCTCGTGCAGGGCCTGTGGGACGAGGTGGCGCCCGAGGCCGAGACCTGGCGGTCGATGGGGGTGTTCGGGCCGGCCGTGCCCGTGCCCGACGACGCGCCTCTGCAGGACCGGCTCCTCGCCCTCGTCGGCCGCGACCCGCGACCCCTGGACAGGCAGCCCGCGTAGGCCCTGTGGGGCCCGCCCACCTGCTCGGGACGGACGCTCGCAGCGATCCGCCCCTCGGTGTCAGCGCAGCCCGGTGACGAGCCGCGGTGGCACCCACCCGGTGCGGGAGCGAGGAGGGACATGGATGACCGATCCCAGCGCGTCCCTCCCAAACTACTGATAATGCATATTCTCACGATCTACGGCCCCCGGGGCCGAGAGCTGAGCACCTCTAAAGCCCTTCGGTGACTTACGAGCCGTACCGTATCGGTTATGGTGAGGTCGTGACCTCGCCTCAGGGCCGTCCCCGGTCAGCGTCCGTCGATGTCGCCGTGTCCGAGGCCGTCCACGAACTGCTCGCCCGCAACGGTTATCTGGCGCTGTCGATCGAGCAAGTCGCCCGAGTAGCCAAGGTCGGCAAGGCCGCAATCTACCGCCGATGGGCGTCCAAGGCCGAGATGGTCTTCGCACTCGTTGTTCACGACGAAGCGATCGAAGCTCCCCTCGATCACGGCTCGTTGGCCGGCGACCTCGGCGCCCTCGCAGACCACGTCATCGACTTGTTGTCGGCTCCGGCGGCCCGGGAGGCTCTTCCCGGCCTGCTGGCCGATCTGCGCAGCGACACGCTGCTCGCGGCGCGATTCCAGGCCTCGTTCGTGGACGCTGAACGCCGCCTCGTTGCCTCGCTGCTCGAACGCGCCGCTGCACGAGGCGAGCTCGTGACACGACCAGATCCTGCAGACGTTCACGCCCAACTCCTCGGCACCGCCTTCACCTGGATCTTCCTCGTCACCGACGAGCCACCGCCCGACCTGGCCGGCCGCATCGCAGCGGCGGTCTCCGCCACCCTCACGAAGGAACACGCCCCGTGCCTACCCCCCTCGAGCAGTCCATGCCCGTCTACCACTTCCACGAACGCCACAGCCGGTGGATCAACGCCAACCCGGCCCAGGTCTGGGACGCGCTGACCGCGGTGACCCTCAACCAGCTGACCATCACCCGTCCGCTGATGGCGATCCGTCACCTGGGGCAGCGGAGTCCGGGGCCGTCCAAGCCTCTCTTGACCGACGGGCCAGTGACCATGTTCCAGCTCACCGCACCGGCCTACGCGGTCGGCGGCGCCGTAGGCCGCCCCTGGCAACTGCGGGCAGACCGACGTGACATGAGTTCACTGGAGGACTTCATCCGCTTCGCAGAGCCCGGCTGGGTCAAGTACCTCACCGACTTCCAGCTCCAGCCCCGCGATGGTGGCGTCCAGCTGACCACCGAGACCAGGGGTTACTCCACCGACCAGCGCGCACGACGGCGGTTCGCGCTCTACTGGGTGGTCATCCGTCCAGCCAGCGGGCTCATCCGTCGCGACCTGCTTGCGACCGTCGCTCGACTCGCACGCGGCACCACCTAGTGTGCTGGAACCGAGGTTCGTAGACAAAACCGCCGCACGCTGTCGAGGATCTGATCCGCGGATTTGACCCACACAAAGGGCTTCGGATTCTCGTTGTACACCGCCAGGTACACGCGAATGGCAGCTTCGAGAGCGGTGGTGCTGCGATGGCTGCCGCGGCGAATCTGCTTCTCCGTCAGATGCCCGAACCAGCGCTCCACCTGGTTGATCCATGAGCTGTAGGTCGGCGTGTAGTGGACGTGGAAACGCGGATGCCGTGCCAGCCAGCCACGGATCAGGCTGGTCTTGTGAGTGCCGTAGTTGTCGAGGACCAGGTGCACGTCCAGGTCGGTGGGAGTCTCCTTGTCGATCCGTTCGAGGAAGCGCTTGAACTCTGCTGAGCGATGGCGGCGATGGGTTTCGCCGATGACGCGCCCGTCGGCGACGTTGAAGGCGGCGAACAGCGAGGTGATGCCATGGCGCCGATAGTCGTGGCTGCGCCGTTCAGCCACGCCCGGAGCTAAGGGCAGGATCGGCTGGGTGCGGTCCAGGGCTTGGATCTGCGACTTCTCATCCACACAGAGCACCAGCGCGGCATCCGGCGGGTCCAGGTAGAGACCGATGATGTCGCGCACCTTCTCCACGAACTGGGGATCGTTGGACAGCTTGAAATGCTCCACGCGGTGCGGCTGCAGGCCAAAGGCGTTCCAGATACGCCG
>JAABUX010006475.1_pt1 | contig 13963 bp, 8 predicted proteins | sample 5561851 | NCBI WGS metagenome assembly JAABUX01 (sample SAMN10711883, study PRJNA513361) | rock metagenome | isolation source: Antarctica rocks | place: Antarctica: Victoria Land, Richard Nunatak red sandstone | collected 2016-01-03 | reverse complement strand
CGAGCGGGACGCCGACCGGGTAGTGGACCCCGGGGTTGAAGAACGGCGACCGCCCTTCGAGCAGGCAGGTCTTGGCCCATCGGACCAGCCAGAGGTGCATCGACGGGTCGGACTTGTCGCCCAAGATCCGAGTGCCGAAGGTCCGCGCGAACGGCCAGGTCGCCGCCGCCAGGGCCGCGAGGTACGAGGCCAACACCAGGAGGATCGTCCTCGACCCCGGCCCGCCGGGGGCCGTCGCGGGCAAGTCTTGGGACACCGGGAGGCGGCGAAGCCGGACGGTCTTGCCTGGCTTGGGCAGGGTCTGGGACATTCCATCGTCTCCATCGAGCGAGGGGGTCAGCGAAGGGTGGGGGGCCGGGTCCGCGCCGATCGGGCCGCCTCTTCGGACCAGTCGTACACGAAGACGATCGACTGCTTCGGCGAGGGGTGCTCGGGGAAGGCCGCCACCGGCTCGCGGTCGCCGATCAGGCGGTGGATCTGGGCGCAATACTCCCAGGGGCCGTTGAGGTGGGCGTCTCGGACGACGACCCGACTGAGATCGCGGTCGCCCATCGCCTCGATCAGGTTGGCGAAGGTGTAGCCGGGCCGCTCGCCGTAGAACAACGACCAGCCGGTGAGGTCGACCACCTTGGCGCCGGTCGGGACGTGCTCGACCAGGTAATCCGCCGCCTGGCGATACCCCGCGAACTGGCCGTTGATCGGCGCTTGCAGGTCGCTCCGGTAGAACCAACCCAACCCCGCCAAGGTGGCCAGGACGCCGATCGGACCGACCCGGTACCGCCCGTCGGCCTGGCCGACCCATCGGCCGGGGATGGCAATTGTTGTCAAGATTCGACTCAGGCCGTAGGCCGCCGCCGCAAGTATCGGGTAGGCGAGGATCAAGGTATGCCGGGGGGTGCAGTAGCCCCCGGTGGCGAAGAGGCGGATCAAGGCCAAGTCCCATCCGACCATCATGATCGTCAGGAACATCCAGGCCCGAGCCCGATCCCCGGGCGGCCAGGCCAGCACGAAGCCGACCAGCGCCAGGGGCAAGAGCGGGATCGTCACCGCATCGCGGACGGCAAGCGCCATCGCCCGGGTGGCGAGGATGTAGGTTTGGGTCGCGGTTTGATTCGGCCTGAGCGGGCGGGTCCGCTCGACCGCCGAGGGGGCCGACTGCGACACCGTGCCCAGGACCCGACCGACCGCCGGCTTGGTCGAGATCCCGCCTTTGCTCGCGACGATCGGCGCGATCAAGAGCGAAGGGCCGATCACCAGGAACCCCACCGCCGCCCACCACCTCGGCCAATGGAGCCGGGTCGACCGGAGCAGGGGGATCACGCCCAAGGTCGCCACCATCGCCGCCGGGAGGAGCAACGCTTCGGGGCGGACCCAGTACGCCAGCGCCGCGAATCCGACCGTGAGCGGGAGCCAGGCGAACGTCCCTTGCTTGAGGAACCGGATCGCCGTCCAGACCCCAGTCGTGAAGAAGAGGAGGAACCAGCTTTCGCTCAGGGCGTCGGCCATGACCTGGCCCGTCGTCGGCACCAGGAACGTCAGGACGACCGCCAACCACGCGACCGACCCGCCGAACATCTCGGCCGCGACCAGATAGATCGGCACGACCAGCAACACCGCCGCGATCACCGAGGCCGTTTGCCCGGCGGCCTGCCAGGCTTCGGGGGTGGTCCCGCCGATCATCCGGTGGGTCGCGGCGATGGCCAGGGGGTAGGCGGGGTGGTCGATGGCCTGGAACAAGGCGTGGACCGCGTCGCCGCCGTCGATCCGCTTGGCCTGGTTGATGTAGCGCAGGCTGTCGGCGAAGACGATCGCGGCGTGGTCAGCCTTCCAGGCGAGCCAGCCCCCGGCGGCGACCATCAGCATGACCACGCGGGTCAGGTGCGTCGAGAATCTCACGAAGGGTCCATCCTTTCGGTCGATCGTACCAATCCGAGGAATTCATCGCGGATCGCAAATTGCAAACGAAAACGATCGGGGTCGGGGCTTTGCAATTCGCAATCCTGCGATTTGCCATGCGGGAATTCCCGAGAGCCGTCTTCGTCGGTCGGTCGGTCAAGGCGAGGTGGGCCGCGCTCCTCGCGCCCTCCGGGATCGATTCCGGGTCCTGATGGGTTGATCGTTGCCCGAGTGGCCGCCCGGTCGGGGTCCGCCCCCGGCTTCATCCCGGTCGTCGTCGACGAGCTCGTCCACCGACTCGGCGAGTTCGAGGACCGCTCGCCCGTGGAAGTCGGCCCCCGACCGGAGCTTTCGGGCCATCCAGCCCACGGCCCGCCAGGTCTTCAGGCCCGGTTGCCCTCGCATTCGACACCAGGCCCCTCTGGCTCTCGCTTCGGCCTGGATCGCCCAGGCCAACGCCACGAACTGCCAACGCGGGAGGTGCTTGCGGAAGTAGAGGAGCTTGCTGTGCCGGGTGATGACCCGCATCTTTGGCGAAATCGGCCGATTTTGCAAGGGACGTAAATGGACGACCGAGACCGAGGCGTCATACTCGACCGACCACCCCCGACGGTTGGCGTCGCGGCAGAGCGCGACTTCTTCATAGTAAAGGAAAAAGTCGTCGTCCATCCCGCCGACGGCTTCGAGCAGGGTTGCCGACACCAGGAAACACGCCCCGGTGACCCAGTCGACCCGGCCCGCCTTGACCCGCCAATCGGGCTGGTACTTTCGCCGACTCCGTGGTATCAACTGCTCCCAGACGGTCCGGAACAGGCTGGGGAACGCTCCCACGGAGGGCTGACGGGTCCCGTCGGGGTTCTTGAGGGCGAACCCGACGACGCCGGGAGGCCCCTCGGGGCGACGTTCGAAGGCGTCAATCCGGTCGGCGACCCGGTCCAGGAAGTCGGGTCCGGGCACCACGTCGGGGTTCAGGATCAAGAGCCAGGGGGCCGTGGCCGCTTGCCAACCGACGTTGACTCCGCTCGAAAACCCGCCGTTGCTTGGCCTCAAGATTAGGCGGACTCCGGGAGTCGAGGTTCGGAGGGCGGCGGGGATCGGTTGCCCCGAGGCGTTGTCGACGACCAGGACCTCGCAAAACCCGGATGCCACTCTCGGCGACCGGGCGAGCGAACCGACCAAGGTGGCGACGTCGCCCCAACTCCGGTAGTTGACGATGACGACCGAGACCCCGGGGCGGCCTGGGAGCGGCGGACTCAAGGAAGAGGAACGGATTGATGATCCCAAGCGACGGACCCAGCCTTTCCCGGAGTCGACCCGCCGGGCCGGGCGAGTTTTCGGATATTGACTGAAATAATCGGTCGGCCCGGTCGATGGAAGAGCTTGAAGGATTTCCGAAGGGTGAGGGCCTCGACCCGTCGAGGTTCGGGCCGCTCGACACAACCGTCGGAGCCGCCCTCGGGTTTTCATCCCAAGGGATGGGCATGGCTTCGATACCGATGGATCGGTGGACATCGATGAAGATTCCCCCAGCGACAACCGAAGCGATCCTCGACCCCGACCGGAAGGCGGGCGGTCGGCTCCTGATCCTCGGCGATCGCCGTGCCGGGCGTCGCGTCGCCCGCTGTTTGGGCCAAGGTTCCTGGTCCGACATGACCGTCGTCGGGTTCATCGACTCCGGGCACCCAGGCTATGCCGGGCGGGTCAAGGCGGGTCGACAACTGGCCCTCCACCCCCAATCCGAGCCGGTCCCGGTCCTCGGCCGGGTCGACCGCCTGGCGGAGTGGGTCCACCGCGTCGGCGCGACCGACGTCGTCGTCGCCTTATCCGGGCGGCCCGCCACCCGAGTCCGGCCCCAGGTCGCCCACCTCGACGAGACCGCCGTCCGGGTCCACTGGATCACCCGGCACTCCGACCCGATCACCTACGCCCCTCGACCCTCGACGACCCACAATCAACGCCCCCCTTGGGCCTGGCGATTCGACCAGATCGCCAAGCGGACGCTCGACCTGGTCGGCTCGGCGCTGGGCCTGATCGCGCTCTCGCCGCTCTTCGCCGTGATCGCCCTGATCTTGCTGGTCAAGTCGGGCCGACCGATCTTCTACACCCAGGAGCGGGTCGGCCGGCGCGGGCGGATCTTCCGGATCATCAAGTTCCGAAGCATGAAGCTCGACGCCGAGACCGAATCCGGGCCGATCTGGGCGTCGAACCACGACGACCGCTGTACCAAGTTCGGCGGCTGGCTCCGGCAAACCAACATCGACGAGTTGCCGCAACTGGTCAACGTCTTCAAAGGGGAGATGAGCCTGGTGGGGCCTCGCCCCGAGCGGCCGATCTTCGTCGACCACTTCAAAAGCGCCATGCCCGACTACGACCTCCGCCACGCCGTCCCCGGCGGGATGACCGGCTGGGCGCAGGTCCACGGCTGGCGAGGCCGGACCTCGCTCCGCAAGCGGGTGCAGTACGACCTCAACTACATCCATCAGTGGTCGTTCTGGTTCGACTTCAAGGTGTTGTTGATGACCATCCAGCACGTCTTCTACCGCAAGATCCGCTGGAACCCTCCCAAGAAGCGGACCCGGAGGCCCGGTCATTGACGGCCAAACCCGTTTGCTCGGTCGTGATCCCCTCATATAACGGCCGCCACCTACTCGGCACCTGCTTAGCGAGCATCGCCCGCCACCGCCCAGGGTCGATCCCGATCGAGGTGATCGTCGTCGACGACGCCTCGACGGACGGCACGGAAGATTGGCTCATTTCCGCCCATCCCGACGTTCGATTCGTCCGCTTGGAACGTAATGAAGGGTTTTGTGCCTCGGCCAACGCCGGGATCGCGGCGAGCCGGGGGGTGATCGTCCAACTGCTCAACAACGACACCGAGGTCAAGGCGGGCTGGATCGAGGCGGGGTTGTCGCCTTTCGTCGATCCCGAGGTCGGTTCGGTCGCCCCGTTGGTCCTGGTCCGGTCGGACCCGAGCCGGGTCGACTCGGCGGGCGACCAGTACGCCCTGGTCGGCTGGCCCAGCAAGCGGGGGCATGGCCAGGCTTCGAGCTTGTGGGCCGCGCGACCTCCCGACCGCGTCTTCGGGGCGAGCGGCTCGTCGGCGTTCTACCGTGCCGAGGCATTGCGGAAGGTCGGCGGGTTCGACCCGAGGTTCGGGTCGTACTACGAGGACGTCGACCTCGCGTTCCGCCTGCGATGGGCGGGTTACGACTGCGTCTTCGAGCCGAAGTGCCGCATCCTCCACGACTTATCGAGCACCTACGACCACGCCGACCCGAGCTTGCAGGAGCGGATGGCCCGGAACGCCGAGGTCTTGTTCTGGTCGAACCTCCCGATCGGCCGGCTGCTCGTCGCGGCGATCCCGCACGCGGCGTTCACCTTGCTCCAGGCGGCCTACCGAGGGCTGCAAGGTCGGCACCGCCCGTTCCTCCGAGGGAAGGTCGCGGCGGCCCGGGCCTGGTCGACGATCGGCCCCAACCGCAAGCTCCGCGCCGACCTGGCCCGGACCGCGATCCATCGGCCCCGGTTCCGGCTCCGGGTCGCTTTGTGGGAAGACCTGATCAACCACCTCGGCCGCCCGGCGGAATCGCCCCGGCCTCCAGTTTGATCGCGGCCGGAGGTGGTTAGTTCAGCCAAGTGCGAACTCATCGCACGTCGTTCAAGGGACTTGCACGATTTCGCTTCGCTGCAACACGGTGTGATCCCAGGCCTCTTCGCGGCTGCCGTGCAGCACGATGTCCATCGCCTGCTTGGGGAATCGGTAGAGGCTGACCATCACCCGGCTCGCCCCATGAGGGACGTTGAGGATCTCGTGGAACGATGGGGTCAACTCGACGCCGAGCTTGGGCGTGAAAATCTGCGTGTCGTAAGCGAACCTGTTCCATTCTTGCGACCCGTCCGGGCTCATGATCCTGGCGACCCAGAGGTAGAGGTATCTGGGGTCCGTTTCCCTGATTTTCGTCTCGAAGGAGACCACCGCCTGCCCGTCGACCGCCTCGACCTTAAAGTCCCCCGAACTGGCGGATCGCCCTACGAACGGCGTACCGATCGGAGCCGGTGGGTGCGCCGGGTCGGCAAGAACCTTCGCACCTGCCGCCCTGGGCGGCGCGTTCGGAGGTGTGAAGGCCACGACGCGGAGGTGCGTCGTAGCGACCCAAGTCACACAGCAGACGGCGGAGAAGACGATCGCTTTCAGCAAATAACGCATCACTTTTTTCTCCGGGAAGGTGGAACACTAAAATCGCAAGGTGAAAACGTCCGATCCCGTTTAGCGAGATTGACTCGTCAATTCGGATTGGTGACATCCCTAGAATCATACAGTTGGGAGACGCCTGAGTTGGCACAAGAGCCGACGCTCCCGAAGAGGGTCAGGACGCTGATCGCGGTCCTTGTCGTTCCGGCCGGGACCGGCCCAACCCTCGTTGTGGTTGTGAACGTGTTCGTCGTGTTGCAACTACCTTGGTTCGAAACTGAGAGAGGAGGATAATTGGTCCTTGACCCATTCTTGTTGTAGTCCGTGAGGGAGGTAACATCGCACGCTCCACAATAGGAGGGATCGGTTCCATTGGAGTCGCAGGTGTATACTCCTCGCGGGATCAACTTGAGGTTTCCGATTTGAGCCTCGCGGCTGATCGGTCGAAGACTCGCGTCGAGCGAACCTCAATCTTGAGCCGCGAGGAGTATAAGTTAGCTTGGAATCAAAAGATCCGTAGAAACCCGGCCCATTCGGAGCGTTCGGCCCCCCGCTGGACGAGTAAGTCATAAAGTTTGACACCTGACCCGGGTTGGCCCCCATGGTCGGGAAGCAAGGTCTCCCACCGCCCTGAGCCACAGCGATTCGAGTCGTGGCCGTGAGAGCGGCGGTGAAGACGGCACAGGCGATGCCGGTCAGGGCTGCCGAGACGACGAGGCGCTTCCACTGATCACGGAGCATGGGCATCATGTGAACAGCCTACCGAATTTTTTTGGTTGCGGTGGATCGGATTAGATGTGGCAATCGTCAACCGACTTGGATATTACGAGCCGAAATTGGTCCGTGTCAATAGAAGGACTTTTTGATTTCTTAGGATTTGGCATTTCTAACAAATCACCAGGCTCCAAGGTCGCACTCCATTCGGCGTTCTTATTGCGTTCGCCTTTGGCTGCGATTGCCGGTCGACTTTGCTCTTGGGTATCGTGGGATCTCGCCCAGGGAACGCCACATCCGGCGAGTTGAGAGGAAGGTTTCGGGTGCGCGAGCCGTTCAGCGAGAGTCCCCAGTTCCGGCGGCTGCTCCGAGGGGACGAGTCGGTCGACCTGGTCTTGATCAACCTGGAGATCGCCGGCGACGTCGACCCCGAGGTCGATCCCCGGGCTTGCCTGGCGGCGATCGACGCCATCGCCGACCGGGTCCGCGCCCGATGCCCCGACGGTGCGGGAACCTTGGATGTCATCGCCCAGATCAACCAGGCGTTGTTCGTCGAGGATGAGTATCGAGGCAACACCGACGACTATTTCGACCCTCGTAACAGTTATTTGAACCAGGTGGTCGAGCGTCGGTTGGGGATTCCGATCTCGCTGTCGATCCTTTATGCGGCGGTCGCGAGTCGGCTCGGGCTGCGGCTCGACGGGGTGAACACGCCGCTCCATTTCTTGCTCAGGGCGACCGACGAAGAACCCGCCCTGTTCGTCGACCCGTTCCACGGCGGGACGATCCTCGACCGCCCCGGGTGCGAGGAGCTTCTTTCCGAGCTGTCCGGCCAGAAGGTCCGGCTCGGCTTCGAGCACTTCACGCCTTGCAACCTTTCCACGGTCGTGACCCGGATGCTTCGGAACTTGAAGCGGGTGTACCTCGACCGGAAAACCTTTCACCAGGCGTTGCCGGTCGCCCGACGCCTCGCGGCCTTGAACCGGAGCGACCTCCTCGAACAGCGCGACTGGGGCCTGATCGCGGTCGAGGCCAACCGGCCCGGCGAGGCGATCGCCCCGCTCGCCCGATACGTCGCCGAGGCGAATCCCGGTCCGGACGCCGTCCGGGTCGGCGAAGCCCTCAAGGCGGCTCGACGGGAAGTCGCGCTCTGGAATTGACGGGGAATTCGCGAGTCGAATCTCGAAACCGCTTCAAGTCGCCAGCTTTCACGGCCGATGTCTTTCATTGTCCGGGTCGAGGTTGATCGAAAATCCTTCGATCGATCGGTCCAAGGTGGGGTTTTGAGGTCGTCGGTCCATCGCCCCGTGATTCCGTGTCGATCGCCCCGGGAGGTGTTGATGACGAGCAAACTCCGCCTCCGCGACACGACCTTGTTGATGCTCCTCGTCGGTTGCGGCGCGTTGGGCGTGGGTTGTTCGGCGACGAGTGGTTCTCGGTTTCGCCCCGCCGAGGGGTCGAAGTCGGTGGCCTCGGTGGGCGATCAGGCGTTGCCCCCTTCGGTGGGTTCGCCCGGCTCGAGGGTCGTGGCGGACGCCCCCGAACCCGAGCCTTACCGGAACCCGAAAGCCCGGATCTCTGGGCGAGTGGTCGACCCCCAAGGACGCCCTGTTTCGGGCGCCGAGGTCCGGCTGGCCGACGGGTCGAGCAAGGCGGGCCAAGACATCGAAACCACGACCGACCCGTCGGGCGGCTTCACCCTGAGCAACCTTCGCCCCGGCTCGAACTACTTCCTCGTCGCCGAAGCCAATTTCGGCGACGACCGAGGGACGATCACCGGCAAGGCCCAGGCGGATACCTCGGAAACCGGCGTGCAGATCCGCCTGGGGGATTCGGGCGCGACGAACCCCAAATCGTCCCCGACGCGGCGCCGAGGTTCGAGGTCGTCCAAGGCCCTGCCGATCTCGGAGCGAGTCGACGGCGAGATCAAGCCCGCCTCGCCGGGCGGGGTCAACGAGGAAGACCTCGGGCCGCCCGTCGAGGCCGCCGAGCTGGTCAACCCGCCCGAGGCCCGCAAGCCGAGGAAGTCCACGAAAGCCGAGGCCGGCAGTTCCGCTTCCACCTCCGGCTGGCGGCGGCCCGGTTCCGATCCCGTCCCCAAAGGCGATCCCCCGCCCGATCCCGCCGAGCCGGACGCCGACGAACCTCTCGACCTCGATCCCGGCGCGAAGGCGGGGACGGCCTCCAGGCCGGGACGGACTCGATCCGAAAATGTCGTCGAGGCCGATGAAGAGAACCCGCTCCCCCCGGCCCTTCCTCCGCGGTCGAAGGCCGATGACGAGGCCGACGACCCGCCCGCCCGACCAATCTCTCGGAAAGCCGTCAAGCCGCCAACCAGGCAGGCTCCCCGGCCCGAGCCTGAACCCGACCCCTCGGGGGAACTGACCCTCGGGGCCGAGGTGGAAGCGGCGGCGGATGGACCTGGCCCGTTGGGTGAAGCCGATGAGTCGATGTCGGCCCCGAAGCCGATGCCGTCGTTGATGAGTCTGGCCGACTCCCCCCCGGTGAGTCTCGACCAAGTTCCCGGTCTGGTGGAAGCACCCCCACCGGCGCCACCCGCGTTCGAACCTCAAAATCTGGCGACCCAAGCAAACCCGGCGACATCGACGCCGGGCGACCTTGTTTTCGACGCGAACCCCGAACCTCCGCCCGCGACGGCCCCCGAGGCAGGCGACCCGTCGGCGAACTACAACCCGTTCGCGTTGGCGGCGGTCGTCCCCCTCGATTCGTCGAGGGCGGTCGCGACGCGATCCCCGGCCCCGTCGCCTCCCGCCTCGGAAGGTTCAACCAGCGAGGATCAACCCGCCACCTCGGAGCCTCCCACCAACCCGGCCTCGAAACCGAGGAAGTGGTCGGACCTGGCTCCGGTTGTCCCCGTCGCCGCCTCGCCCACCGTGGCCAAGGTCTCGACGGCGGCCTCGGCGGTCGGGACGACCCGGCCCAACGTCCTGCCGGCCCGTCGCTCGAAGGCGAGCGCGGCGGCGAAGCCCGACGCCGAGCCGCTTTGCCGGTTCGACCCTCGGCTCAATCAACTGGTCGATTTCCAACTCCCCGACCTCGCCGGGCAGCCGGTCCGGTTCCGCGACCTCGATGCCGACTATGTCCTGCTCGACTTCTGGGGGACCTGGTGCCGGCCTTGTCGGGATTCGATCCCCCACCTGGTCGAACTCCAGAAGAAGTACGGGCCGAACAAGCTGAGGGTGGTCGGGATCGCCTGCGAGAAAGACTTGGTCGAGCGCCGGAGGGCGAGCGTCGGGTCGATGGCCGAGAAGCTCGGGATCAATTATTCGGTCCTGGTGACGACCATGGACGGCTCCTGCCCGGTCCAGAACGACTTCCAGGTCCGCTTCTACCCGACCATGATCCTGCTCGACCGCAAGGGCAAAATCCTCTGGAGGGCCGAAGGGGCGACCCCCGGCAACCTCGACCGCCTCGACCGCGTCCTGGCCGCGACCGCCCGCCGCTGAAATCTCGGAAGGAATTGAGCCACGGATGAAGCACGGATAAGACAAGAGATTGATTTTTCCGATCCGTGCCCCGTCCGTGTCCATCCGTGGCTCAATTTGATTCTTTTGCTTCAGGTGAGGTTTTCGATCTCGCCCGCGGCGTTGACGTCGATCCGCTCGGCGGCGGGGTGGGGGGGGAGACCTGGCATCCGGACGATCTCGCCGGTCAGGGCGACGACGAACTCGGCGCCCGCGGCGATCTCGACGTCTCGGACGGTGATCGTGAACCCTTCGGGGCGCCCCCGGAGCTTCGGGTTGTCCGACAGCGAGTCCTGGGTCTTGGCGACGCAGACCGGCAACCGCCCGTAGCCGAGCCGACGCGCCAGGCGGATCTTGCTCGAAGCCTGGGGGGTGAAGCTGACCCCCGAGGCGCCGTAGATCGCCTTGGCGATCCGCTCCACCTTGCGCTCGATCGACCATTCGAGCGGGTAGAGCGGCTGGAGCGGGGTGGGGGCGGTTTTCTCCGCTCCTTCGACGACCAGGTTCGCCAACTCGACCGCCCCGTCACCGCCTTGGGCGAAGACGTCGGCGGCGGCGGAGGGGATGCCTCGCCCTCGGCAGTATTCGAGGACGACGTTGATCTCCTCGGTCGAGTCGGTCCCGAATCGGTTCAAGGCGACGACGACGGGGCGGCCGAAGTGGGTCGCGGCGTCGAGGTGCGCGGCGAGGTTGCTCAAGCCTCGGTCGACGGCGGCCGGGTCGGGTCGGGTCAGGGCGTCGAGGCCGGTCCCGCCATGCATCTTGAGGGCCCGGACGGTGGCGACGATCACCACGAGCGCGGGGTTCAAGTTGGCGGATCGGCACTTGATGTCGAAGAACTTCTCGGCGCCGAGGTCGAAGGCAAACCCCGCCTCGGTCACGGCGTATTCGCCGAACGCCAACGCCATCTTGGTGGCCAGGATCGAGTTGCACCCATGCGCGATGTTGGCGAACGGCCCGCCGTGGACGAACGCGGGCGTCCCCTCGCCCGACTGGACGAGGTTGGGCAGGAGCGCCTCCTTCAAGATCGCCGCCATCGACCCGACCACGCCGATCGAGTTGGCGAACACCGGCTGATGGCCTCGATCGAACCCGACGAGGATCTGATCCAACCGTCGGCGGAGGTCGGACGGCGACTCGCTCAGGCACAAGATCGCCATCACCTCGCTCGCGGCGGTGATGTCGAACCCCGACTCGCGCGGGACGCCCCCCGAAGTCCCCCCCAGGCCGATGACGACCCGCCGGAGCGCCCGGTCGTTCATGTCCATGACCCGCTTCCACAAGACCTGGCGAGGGTCGAGCGTCGAGTCGCCGAAATGGAGCCGGTTGTCGATCGCGGCGGCCAAGAGGTTGTGGGCGGCGGTGATCGCGTGGAAGTCGCCGGTGAACTGCAAGTTGATCTGATCCGAAGGGGTGAGACGACAGGCCCCCCCACCCGTCGCCCCCCCCTTACGACCAAACACCGGACCCATCGACGGTTGCCTCAAAGCCAGGACGGCATTTTTGCCAACCTTCCGAAGCCCTTGCGCCAGGCCGATCGAAGTGGTCGTCTTCCCTTCCCCGGCCGGTGTCGGGGTGATCGCCGAGACGAGGATCAACTTACCGCCCAGCTTGGATTCGGCTCCTTCCAAAGCTTCGAGCCGGATCTTCGCCTTGTCTCGACCGTAGGGTTCAAGAAATTCGTCGGCGATCCCCAGGGCGGCGGCGACTTCGGCGATCGGTCGGAGGGTGGTGGAAAGCGTGGTCATGGAATCCATGCTCAACGATCAAGAAGGAAGAAAGGAACGACGGGCGGATTGTCGCCCCTCAAGACCAAAGCGGCCACGGACTGTCACGGATGTACCACGGATAAAAGCCGAAAAGAGATTGATCCGTGTTTCATCCGTGGCCAACTTGATTTATTTGACGAGGTACTTGGCCAGCCAGTCGTGCATCTCGCGCCACCAGACGATCCGGTTTTGGGGCTTCAAGATCCAGTGGTTTTCGTCGGGGAAGAGGACGAACCGGGCGGGAACTCCTTGGCGCTTGAGGGCGGTGAACATGGCGACGCCTTGGGTTTCGGGGACCCGGAAGTCCATCGAGCCGTGGGTGACGAGGGTGGGGGTCTTGAAGTTGCCGGCGAAGGCGCCGGGGGTCTGGTCGAGGTAGACCTTGGGGGCGTTCCAGGGGGTCCCGCCGAACTCCCACTCGGCGAACCAGAGTTCCTCGGTGGTCGCGTACATGCTGGCGAGGTCGAAAAGCCCGGCGTGGCTGATCAGGGCTTTGAAGCGGTCGGAGTGGCCGGCGATCCAGTTGACCATGAACCCGCCGTAGGAACCGCCCGCCGCCGCCATCTTCGACGAGTCGAGGAATGGGTAGGTCTTCAAGGCATGGTCCAGCCCAAGCATCAAATCCGTATAAACCCGGCCGGTCCAGTCCTGGCTGATCTGGTCGGTGAACTTCTGGCCGTAGCCGGTCGAGCCTCGGGGGTTGATCGCCACCACGGCGTAGCCGGGGGCGGCGAACAGCGAGTAGTTCCAGCGCCCGTGCCACTCATCATGCCAGGCGCCTTGCGGGCCGCCGTGGATCAGGAACACGACGGGGTACTTCTTCGAGGGGTCGAAGCCGGGGGGCTTGATCAGCCAGCCGGATACTTCGTCGCCGTCGGCCCCTTTGAAGGAGAACGGCTCGGCGGGCTTGAGGTCGAGACCGGCGACCAACGGGTCGTTGTGGTGGGTCAAGGCTTTGGAAGTCGACTCGCCGGGAGGTTTGACGTAGACCTCGGCAGGGTGCTTGACCGAGGCGTGGAGGTAGACGACACCGTCCGAACCGAACGGAGCCGGGGCGGTGTTGACGCCGCCGGAGATCAATTTGTTGATCGCCCCATCTTGTGCGAAGCCGTTTGGTCGGAGAATCACGATCGGCTCGGTCCCCGAGTCGTCGAGTACCGCGATCAAAGTATGCATCCCATCCCAACTGAATGATTGCACAGGGCGGTCGAGGTGCGAACTGACGTCGACCAGCTTCTTGGTCTTCAGGTCGAGGACCTTCAAGACGGACAGGTCGGCCTCGAAGCCGCCTCGACGCTGGCTGACGTAGGCCAACCTCCCGTCGGGGCCGAACGCCGGTTGCGAGTCGGCCCCGGGGTTGTCCGAGGTCAGGTTGACGGCCTCGCCCTCACCGCCGACGGGGACGAGGAAGAGGTTCGTATTGGTGGTCCAGGCCATGTCGGGAGAAGTCGGCTCGGCGGTGTAGACCAGTTGGGTCCCGTCGGGCGAGAAGGCGTAATCGTTCGAGCCGCCGAAGGGGCCGGGCGGGGCGTTGGCGGTCAGCTTGGAGGTCAGGTCGCGGACCTTGCCCGAGGCCAATTCAAGGACGAAGATGTGCGAGCGTTTGCCGTCGTCCCAGCGGTCCCAGTGGCGGATCATGAGGTTGTCGAAGGTCTTGACCTTGGACTTTTCCTTGCCCTTGGCCTCTTCGATCGAGGCGGTTTCCTCGGGGGTCTTGCCGGGGAACACCTCGGCGGCGAAGGCGATCCGGTCGCCTTTGGGACTCCAGATCGGCCCGGATGCGTCGATCGGGAGCTTGGTCAGTTGGCGGGCCTCGCCGCCGTCGAGCGGGAGGCTCCAGATCTGCATCGAGCCGCCCCGGGCCGAGTTGAAGGCGATGCTCTTGCCGTCGGGACTCCACCGAGGGT
>JAABUX010006474.1_pt1 | contig 13964 bp, 18 predicted proteins | sample 5561851 | NCBI WGS metagenome assembly JAABUX01 (sample SAMN10711883, study PRJNA513361) | rock metagenome | isolation source: Antarctica rocks | place: Antarctica: Victoria Land, Richard Nunatak red sandstone | collected 2016-01-03 | reverse complement strand
AAGCCCTACGCCCTACAAGACTCCGAAAATGCCTTGACGCTGATTATGCAACAAAGCCGATTATGATACTTATTCTTGACATGACTTATGCACGATGACATTGCATTTATGCGCCGCGCTTTGCGGCTGGCGGCTTTGGGGCGGCACGCAAGCCCGAACCCGATGGTGGGGTGTGTTTTAATCAATGACGCCGGGAAGGTGATCGGCGAAGGCTGGCATCCAAAAGCGGGAGAGCCGCACGCGGAAGTGTTTGCGCTGCGGCAGGCGGGAGAACTCGCGCGGGGGGCAACGACGTTTGTCTCGCTTGAGCCATGTTCGCACCATGGGCGCACGCCGCCGTGCGCCGATTCCCTGCTGGCGGCGGGAATTAAGCGCGTGGTCTGCGCGATGGCGGACCCGGACGAGTGTGTGGCCGGCAGCGGCTTTGAGAAGCTCAGGCACGGCGGGGTCGAAGTCTCGGTCGGTCTGCTGGAAGCCGAAGCACGGGCGCTGAACGCGGCGTATATCAAGCACCGAGTGACCGGGCTGCCCTGGGTCGTGCTGAAGACGGCCATGACGCTGGACGGCAAGATCGCGGCGGCAGGCGGCGACTCCCAGTGGATTACGTCGCCGATCTCGCGCCTTGCTGTCCACCGGCAGCTTCGGGACCGGTGCGACGGGGTTATGACAGGCGTGGGAACGGTGCTGGCGGATGACCCGGCGCTGACGACCCGTTTGATCCACAAAGCAGGCCGTAATCCGTGGCGCATTATTGTTGACAGTCAGCTTCGGACGCCGCTGGACTCACAGGTCGTCCGGCTGGCGGCGCAGGACGGGCGGACGATTATCGTGGCGACGCCGGACGCGGACCCGGAGCGCCGGGCGGCTTTGGAGGAGCGTGGCTGCCGCATCGTGACGTGCGAACCCGATGGCGGGGGGCGCGTTGATTTAGCGGACCTGATGCGCCGGCTGGGAACCCGCGGCGACATGATCAGTGTTCTAGTAGAAAGCGGCGGGCAACTTGCGGCTTCGCTGCTGTCGGCGCATTCGGTAGACCGCTGGCTGGCGTTTATCGCGCCGAAGATTGTCGGCGGCACGGATGCACCTGGCCCAGTTGAGGATTTCGGTATTAGCCGCATGGCAGACGCTTTGGAAGCTGAGTTTCGGCAGGTAAGGCGCTGTGGCCCGGACATCGTCATTGATGCCCGCTTTGGGTAGAATACAGCAATGCAAGTATCTATTGGAAGGTGAGAAGCACGCACTATGTTTACGGGAATCATTCAGGAAGTCGGCCGCGTTGACGCTATCGAGCGCGGCGCACAATCAGCCCGATTTACGATCAGTGCGGGGAATGTGCTGGACGGCGTTAAGCTTGGCGACAGCATTACCGTGAACGGCGCGTGCCTGACGGTGGTGCAGCATCGGCCCGGCTGCGTCGCGTTTGATACGGTCTACGAGACGCTGCAAAAGACGGCGCTCGGTTCGCTTGCCATTGGGGACGAAGTCAACATGGAGCCGAGCCTTGCCGCCAATGGCCGCTTTGACGGTCATATCGTGCAGGGCCATGTGGACGGCGTTGGGACAATTGCCAGCATCCGCGAAGTGGACAATTCCTATTACATTTATATCACGGCGTCGGCGCAGATGCTGCGTTATATCGTCCGCAAAGGCAGCATTGCCATCGACGGCATCTCGCTCACGGTAGTAGACGCCGACGACAAGACCTTTTCCGTCGCCATTATCCCGTATACCTGGGACAACACCAATCTCCACACCCGCCGCGCCGGCGATCAAGTCAATCTCGAAACCGACATCATCGGCAAGTATATCGAAAAACTGGTCGGCGGCGACTACGCCCGCTCCGAGACGACCCCGCTGCGGATCGCCGATTTAGAGCGCGAAGAGCGTCCCGAACCTGCCTGGGCCGGTCCGATGACCGCCTACCGCGAGTAGGGATGCTTGTTTTCTAACTTGATGCCCTGGGATTTGCCCACTTCTTATTCTCCTGCCGAGCTGATTTGTCGGGAAGGCAAATGGAAGACGCTGAAAGGAAATAGTGAGTGGTCCGCAACAGGCTTATACAGTTTCGTTCGGCTGGATGACCGCTTTTACGTTTGCAAAGCGAATTTAGGAGGCGGCATTGGACATATTGAATTGTCGCATGGTCGCCCGGTAGATTATGCAGGCGAGGTCCAGTTTGCAAGTCGCAAAAAGCGTGGCTTTTTGCGCTTTTGGAACAATGTTTCAGGTCACTACCGGCCGCCGGCAAGCGCAGCCCACGAAGCGCACCTGCCGATAGACCTTTTTCGGCCACGGAATGATTGAACACGGGATGATTAAACAGGGGATGATGAAAAATGCAGATTGAAATCGCCGAATACATCCATTGCCCCCGCAATAGTAAGCGGGAGAAAGAACTCCTGCGGCATCTCAGAGAAATGCCGGAAGAGGCGCGTTACGATGTTGTTCAAAATCTGCTTCAGCAGAGCACAGGTCTCGGTCTCCTTATGGCAAGCGGCAGCCTGCGGCAGAAACGCTACTTTGAGGAGATTCTCGAAATGGGGTTTCGAGAAGGCAATGCAAGCACAATTCGGCCCTGGCTGGAATGTACAGTTCCAAAGCTAGGCTTCCGTAAAGTCATTCTCCTGCTTGGCAACCGCATGGATACTGATCCTGTTGCCGTTGACAATGCTTTATACTGGATGCCTCGCTTCAAGCCGCAGAATGACCCAAAGGCAGATTTGGCTTGGGACGGCATCAAAAATCGTCGGCAAAAAATTGCCGATTTGACCGGCTCGATGGCCGCTGGTCGGGAATAAAAACGATGAGCCGGTCACGCCGTAAAAATCCTTTCTGTGGCATTGTTAAGAATGCTGATAGTGAGAAGCAGGAAAAGCAAGCCTATAACCGCCGTTTTCGTCATGCGGCGGAGCAGGCGCTGAAGGCAGACCCTACCGGCGAAAGCCTGCCGATCCTGCGCGAACACAGCGACCCTTGGAGTATGGACAAAGACGGAAAACTACGTTTTGACCCGGTAAAGCATCCCAGAATGATGCGGAAGTAGAATAGAGGCACAGATGCCGGATAATCCGTTTGATACGATTGAAGAAGCACTGGCGGACTTGCGGGTGGGCAAGATGGTCATTCTCGTGGACGATGAAGACCGCGAAAATGAAGGCGATTTTGTGATGGCCGCCGAGCATGTCACCGCCGAAGCAATCACGCTGATGACGCGCCATGCCAGCGGCATTATCACTGTTCCCATGCCGGAAGCGCGGCTGCTGGCGCTGGGTTTGGAGCTGATGGTGCGCGAAAACAGCGAGTCGATGCGAACAGCGTTCACGATCACGGTGGACGCAAAAGACGGTACGACGACGGGCAGCAGCGCGGCCGACCGGGCGCTGACCATTCGTAAGCTGGCTGATACAAACGCGGTTTCGAGTGACTTCAATCGGCCCGGCCATGTCAACCCGCTGATGGCCCGCAAGGGCGGCGTCTTGAAACGCGCCGGGCATACCGAGGCGGCGGTGGATTTGATGACGCTGGCGGGCCTGCAGCCGGTCGGGGTGATCTGCGAGATCATGGGTGACGGCGGCGAAATGGCGCGGGTAGAGGGCCTGGCGGCTCTCGCGGAGAAGTTCGACCTCAAATTTATTACGATTGCCGAGCTGATCAAGTACCGGCGGCGAAGGGAAAAACTGGTGCGGGAAGTCGCGTCGGCCAAGCTGCCGTCGCGCTACGGGGATTTTATCGTTCATGCTTACGAAAGCGATGTGGACCCGGCCCCGTACACGGCCTTTGTGATGGGAGACATCAGCGATGGATTAGATGTTCTGGTACGGATCCATTCGTCGTGCGTCACTGGAGATTTGATCGGCTCGCTGAAGTGTGACTGCGGCGATCAGCTTCAGCTGGCGCTGGAAAAGATTTCGGAGGCGGGCCGGGGTGTTCTGCTGTATATTGAGCAGGAAGGGCGCGGCATCGGGATTATCAACAAGATCAAAGCCTATGCGCTTCAGGATGCCGGCGCGGACACCGTGGAAGCAAACGTGCAGCTTGGCTTCAAGCCCGATCTGCGCGACTACGGCATCGGCGCTCAGGTCTTAGTGGATTTGGGGCTGAAGCGCCTGCGCTACATGACGAACAACCCGGCAAAGCTTGCGGGCCTAGAAGGTTACGGCCTGGAAATCGGTGAGCGCGTTCCCTTGATCGCGGAACCGAATGCCTCGAATCAGCGTTATTTAGATACGAAGCGCACCAAAATGGGCCACTTTCTGGTGATGGACGAGCAGGATGCGCCGGAAGCGGCTTGAAGAAACCTCACCCCGGCGCTCCGCGCCGACCCTCTCCTTGTCAAGGAGAGGGTAAGGATAATTAGGAACGAGAACAAACCCTCGGAGATTGTTCGCCTTTCCTCCTATCTCTTTTCCTACCCTTTCCTTGACAAGGAGAGGGTCGGCGCGGAGCGCCGGGGTGAGGTTTCGGTCACTGGCTGTTTTTGTTGCGGCATCTTATATTTTAGAGAACATTTTGGGAATAAACGGCGTATTATAGCATGAAGACACTTGAAGGAACACTGATCGCCGAAAACTTAAGCATTGCCCTTGTCCTGAGCCGTTTTAATTCGCTGATTGGAGACCGGCTCTTGGAAGGCGCAGTGGATATGCTGCGGCGGCATGGCGTGTCCGAGGACGATATGACACTGGCCCGCGTTCCCGGCGCATTTGAGATTCCGCTGGCGGCTTCGGCGCTGGCGAAATCGGGAAAATACGATGCCGTGATTTGTTTAGGCGCAGTCATTCGCGGCGCGACCGCGCACTTTGATTATGTCGCCGGGCCGATGGCGTCGGGCCTGGCGAGTATTGCTTTGGAGACCGGCGTGCCGGTCTTGTTCGGCGTTCTGACCACGGACACGATTGAGCAGGCGCTGGAACGGGCCGGAACAAAAGCCGGCAACAAAGGGGCGGACGTGGCCGCCGCCGCCATCGAAATGGCAAACTTACTGAAGACGCTGAGATAAAAGAAAACCAAATTTACACAATATGAGGAACGCAGAAAAAATGAAGAAAGCAAGCTCGTATGCGGCCATGTTTGCCGTGGGAGTCGCCTCCTGCGCCATCGGTCTGAAGACCTTTGGCGATCCGGCCGCCCTGTTTAACACCCCAACGGCCTCCAAGCAGGCGGTTCTGACGGCGCTGGACACCACCCCGCCGGTATCCAAGCACTTTACCAACGACACCATTGTTGCCGATGCCGCGGCAAAAGTGGATCAGGCGGTCGTTACGGTTCACACTGTCGGCAGGCTGACTCCGCAGTCCCCGATGGGCGCTGACCCCATGTTCCGCATGTTCGGCGGGGGCGGCGCACCGGTTCAGACGCAGCCGTCACGCGGGGCCGGCTCCGGCATCATTATTAGCCCGGACGGCTATATTTTGACCAATAATCATGTGGTTGCAGACACATCCAAGCTGACCGTCAACGTCGGCGACAAAGGCACGGCTTATACGGCCCATGTCGTCGGCACAGACCCGATCACAGACATTGCCGTCGTCAAGATTGACACGAACGGTGTGAAACTGCCGGTGGCGCAGCTCGGAAACTCGGATAACATTCGGATCGGCGACTGGGCGATTGCGGTCGGCAACCCGCTTGACGTCGGCACGACGGTCACGCTCGGTATTATCAGCGCCTTGAACCGGTCCGGCCAGAGCGCGGAAGGCCAGGCGATTCTGCCGGCGATCCAAACTGATGCCGCGATTAACCCCGGCAACTCCGGCGGGGCTTTGGCGAACATCAACGGTCAGGTCATCGGCATCAACGAGGCGATCCTGTCGCCGAGCGGCACGTATTCCGGCATTGGCTTCGCCATTCCGATTAACCGGGCCAAGCAGATCGCCGCTGAGATCATCCGCACCGGGCAGGCCACCCACCCGTACCTGGGCGTCAAATACGGAGACATCGCGGGTTTAACCGACGATGACCGGGCGCAGGGAGGCATTCCGGCGGACCTTGATCAGGGAGTAGTTGTCGCTCATGTCTACCCGCATACGCCTGCCGCTGCGGCTGGGCTGCATCTTTATGATGTGATTACCGCCGCGAACGGCCAGCCAATCACGGGCGAGGACGTGCTGGGCAACCTCATTCAAGGCCTGCCCATCGGCAGCACGCTGACCCTGCGGGTCATCCGCGACGGTGCGCCCCGAACCATCAACGTCACGCTGCGCGAGCGGCCCGCCGCGTTCGGGCAGCCCCAGCCGGGTGAGCAGCAGCAGGGGCAGACGCAAATCCTGCCGTTCGGGCAGCCGTAGGTAAGAACCTACCCCGTAACAAGTTACGACCCTCCCGAAGCGGGAAGGTGAGGAGTTTTCAGAAGCGTATTAGCCTAGAGCCATTCGCTTGGATTCTCTTTACCTTCCCGCTTCGGGAGGGTCGTAACTTGTTACGGGGTAGGTTCTTGCGGTACAATAACTGCCATGAATGACCCTTTGATGCTGGTGCGCCATTTGTCCCGCCGGGCCATTGAAGTGGACGAAGCGCAGGTCTTGTTTGACGAGATGAACCTTGCCGCGATGGACGCCGTCGGCGCGGACCGAGCGTTTGTCGCGCTGGCGCATGACGGTACCGGCGAGCTGGTGCTGGTTTCGACGGCGGGTGCAGGCTGGACCGATGAGTTCCGGGCCATGCGGCTCAAAATAGATGAAGATGGGCGCGGAAGCAAGGGGCAAAGCGGGATTACGTCCCATGTCGCGGCGACCGGGCAGCCCTACATCACCGGCGACGTGAACGCCGACCCGTACTACTTCGCGTTCTTTGACGACGTTTACAGCGAGATTGCCGTGCCGCTCCTGGACGGCAACGGCCACACGCGCGGCGTCATCAACATTGAAAGCTTCCAGCGAGACCATTTCACGGACGACCATCTGCGCCTCATTCAATCCCTCGCCGACATTGCCGTGCTGCGGCTCCTGAGCGACGGCTACCGGGCGAGAGAAGCGGCGCTGGTCGAGATCGGCAAGGACCTCAGCGCGATTGCCGACACGGACCAGCTGATGCGCCGGGTGGTGGATGTCGCCGCCGCCCAGCTTCGCTTTGAGGACTGCTCGCTGTTTGTGCTGGACCGGGACCGGCAGCACCTGACGCTTCAGGCGGCACGCGGCGGGCTTGCCAAGCGCATCGGAACGGCCATTTACCCGATTGGCGAGGGCCTCACTGGCTGGGTGGCGCTCTACGGCGAGCCGATCCGCACGGTCAGCCCGCGTGAGGACCCGCGCTGGCAGGGACGCTTTGAGGAGTTCCCGTCTACCGATGTCGGCGCGTTTTTGGCCGTGCCGATCTTCGGCCGCAGCGGCGTTCTCGGTGTTCTGCGCGTCCTGCGCCGCAAAAGCGCCGCGCCCTGGTTCCGGCGCGAGTTCACCGAGGACGACGAAAGCGTTCTGCTGACAATTGCGTCTCAGCTTGGCACGGCCATTGACAACAGCCGCATTCTGGATCGTTTGGTCAACACCGAGCGCATGGCGGCCTGGGGCGAGCTGTCGGCAAAAGCCGCGCACATGATCGGTAATAGAACCTTTGCCATCAAAGGTGACCTGAACGAGCTGGAATACCGGCTCTCCGAACCCGAAGACAAGCGGGGAGACTATAAGACGCTGGCGGAAGCGATGCGCCGGGGCATCTTCCGGCTGGAAGAAATCTTGCAGGAGTTCCGGGACTTCGTCCGGGCGACCCAGATCTCGCTGGCCGAGTACGATTTAAACAACTTAATTCGCCAGTGCGTCAGCGAAAGCTTCCCCAAGCGCGGCCCGGTCTCGCTGACGCTGGACCTTGCGGATGACCTGCCGCCCATTCTCGCCGACGGCTCTCGCCTGAAGCGTGCCTTCTCGGAGCTGGTGGAAAACGCGCTGTCGTTCCAGCCCGACGGCGGGACGCTCCTCATTCGCACGTCCCGCGCCGACCCTGCCGAGGCTCATGCCCTGGCGGACCTGTCGCGGGGTCGAAACTATCTCAAAATCGAGTTTCTGGACAGCGGCCCCGGTATTCCCGCCGACATCAAGCCACGCATCTTCACGCCGTTCTTCACGTCCCGCGCCCGTGGCCTCGGTTTAGGTTTAAGCATCGTCAAAGGCATCATAGACGCCCACCGGGGCGGCATCGCCGAGGTAGGAGAGCCGGGCGCGGGCGCACACTTTACGGCATTCCTGCCCATCAAAGGAAATTAGGGAAAACGATGACATTAACCATTCCAGACGACATTGCCCAATCCGCGTTAAGCGCGGCATCAGGTTCCGAGGCTTCCGCTGAACATCTGTTGCTGCAAGCGCTGCAAGCGCATTTCCCGCCGATTTCCCGTGAGCTTCAAGCAGAGTTCGATGCCTGGGAGCAGGCTTCCGATGAAGATATGGCTCGGCTGAATACCGAAGCCGGATTGGACTGGATATGATACGCGGCGAAGTCTGGTCAGTTTCGCTGCCGACGGGAACAGGGCGTGAGCAGAGCGGTCAAAGACCGGCTATCGTCGTCCAAGATGCTGCCTACGGCCAGCTCTCTCCGCTGGTGCTGATGGTTCCGTTGACATCACAACTGAGTGCTGTCCGGTTCTCGGCGACTGTTCAAATTGCTCCCTCGCTCCAAAATGGGTTGACGCTTCCTTCTGTTGCGCTTGTTTTCCAGATACGGGCGTTAGACCGGCAGAGGTATGTCCAAAGATTAGGCCTTCTTCTGCCTGCGGAGCTAAACGCTGTGCTTGAACAGCTCAATAAACTAACAGGTCAATGACAAGCAGATTGCTTCAGTCATATCTCTCGTGCCTGCTGTCATTTGCGTTGTTTCTGGGTATACCGGGGGCAAACGCCATGCCTGACACTACACATATTGACCGTACACTCCCTGACAATACTATCACTGCGCCGGGAGCGCATTTGACAAAAATCGCGGGCGGCTTTGCTTTCACCGAAGGCCCGGCGACTGACGCCGACGGCAACGTCTTTTTCACCGATCAGCCGAATGACCGCATTCTGAAATGGCACGCGGCAGACGGCAAGATTACGACATTTCTGCAAGGCTATGGCCGCGCCAATGGGACGTGCTTTGACGCGCATGGCGACCTGTGGACTTGCTCCGACGAACACAACGCTCTCTGGCGCATCAGCCAGGGTGGCAAAGCGACAGTCGTCGTCGCCGATTACAACGGCAAGCGGCTGAACGGCCCGAATGATGTCTGGGTGCGGCCCGACGGCGGCCTTTACATTACCGATCCGTTTTATGTGCGCTCTTACTGGGATCACGGCCATCAGGAGCAGGACACTGAAGGTGTCTATTACCTGCCGTCCGGCGGCAAAGCGCTTGTTCGCGTGATCTCCGACTTTCAGCAGCCAAACGGCATTATCGGCACGCCGGACGGCAAAACCCTGTACGTCGCAGACATCGGGGCCGGCACAACCTATCGGTACACGATTGCCCCGGACGGCTCTTTAGGCGACAAGCATCTTTTCTGCCGCCTGGGTTCCGACGGCATGACGATTGACAGTGAAGGAAACGTCTACCTGACCGGCCACGGCGTCACGGTGTTCGACAAAGCGGGAACCCAAATCCTGCACCTCCCCATTCCCGAAGACTGGACCGGCAACATCTGTTTCGGCGGAACCGACCGCCATACCCTGTTCATCACCGCAAGCAAAAGCGTCTATACCCTCGCCATGCGTGTCCACGGCGTCGGCAGCCAGTGAGGAGCCTTTTTGCGCTGTTTGTCTTACCGAGTTTTGTTAATCGTCAGTACGCCGCCGTCTGCATGAGAAATGCCAAAGCTGCCGGTGCTGCCGCAATCCCGCAGAGCCGTTGCGGCGGCCTTGATCCGTGCCGGGAAGCGGGTTGGGTCGTCTGCGCTCCAATCGGTCTCAAAGTCAGCAGAATTGCCGGCATCAACCGTGACCTTAATTTCCCCCAAATAGCCTCCCGGCTGCAAAGAAACTATAATTATCTGCCCGGCGTTCAAGACTTCCTGCTGTGCGGCAATGGCATCTTGACAGGAAGCCGTAAACTTTGAGCGCGACGCATAAGGAATGTTCATGTCAGCTATTTCTCGTTTTCCCAAACAACCCTGAGACGCGGCTGCGGAAGCCGGGGAGGATGTCGCTGAGGTCTAGCTCGTCTTCAGGCTGATAGGTAACGCTTTCCAGAGGGGCGCGAAAGACGGTGACGGTCTTCGTTTCGGGGAACATGTGCCAGACTTGTTTTGACCCGGACGCAAAGTATTCACCCACTTTGCGGGCCATGTCGCCGGGTTCTTCCGAGGGAGAGATGATCTCGACGGCAAGGTCGGGCGCGAACTCGATGAAGCCATCGGGGACTTCGCTATTTGGGAAACGGTCGTAGCGGGTGAACGCGAAGTCCGGCACGCGCAGATTGCCGCTTGCCATGCGGTAGCCCGCCTGCGAGGCCGTCAGCATTCCGTGGTCGTCGGCGTAGGGTCCGATTAAGCGCCCAAGCCAGATGACTATGATATCGTGTTTTCCACTTGTCGGCACTTCCTGTAATCTCCCGTCTACCAGCTCCCATTTACGCCCGTCTTTCGGCAGGCGCATGAGGTATTCGTCCGTAATTTTCTCTTCCGTGATTGTCTTGTCAATAAGTGGCTTCGGCAATTGCGCTACGGCCATGATTGCGGTCTCCTATGTGCTGTTATTTTTCGAGTTAGGTTGGTTTTCTGCATGGAACCAGCCTAGAAAATCTTGGGTTTGAGCAAAATAGCGAGTGATACCGGCAGCCGACAGCAGGGCTTCAATTTCCGGTGTTTGGAAATCTCTGATGTTACCGCTTAGAAAAACTTTTTCGTCTGCGGGATACTCGTTCGCATGAGCCAAAACTATTGCCAGTATAAGATTATCCGTCGGGTCTTTTGTCGGACCTGCGGGAAGGCTGTTCTGAAATGTTTCTTGCGTTAAAGACAAAAGGTGCGCTGCTGAAAACCCAGGCTGAAGCCCGGCCAGCTTGCTTAAAGCGTCGCGCAGGCGATTTACAACGTCATTCAGTAAGTCGGTATTTTCAACATAGGCCTGCTGTAAATGTTGGAGAAGAGCTTTCGCGTGAGGCGAAGTCTCATCACGTTGCAACTGGCTTATCTGCTGATTCAAAGTTTGTCGAAAAGCATTGCGCCTCCTTCGCTCATCTTCAAAGACTGACCACGCTTCCATAATGCTGACAGAAGGAAGTGCGAGCTGTAGATAAGTAGAGGAGATTTGAAGCAGTGCCTCCGCATTTTTGTCTCTGCCGAGGGCCGCGCCGACAATGAAGTTCGTTTCCAGATACAGGATTGTGCTCAAAGCATTTGCTCTGTGCGCGTTGTGCCATTGTTGAGTTTTTCGGCTAATCCTAACTGATCTAATTGTTCAAGTAAGGGAGGCATCGTCAATTTCCAATGATAGGCAACATCACGGAGCCATGCTTCCACGAGTGTCGTTAGGTAATCGTAGTAGATGTTTTTCTGAGCGAACTCAGGCTCATAGACTGAAAGCACGTCAGCGGTCGGCGCTGTCAGCAGCAAAGAAAGCGTCTGCGATTTCCATTCATAGATTTGGATGTCGCGCAGGGTTACCAGCATGGCGTACTGAATGTCGGCGGCCTGTTGGAGATATTGCCTGAGCTGCTCCTGGTCAAATGGGCTGCCTTCGTGTCTGACCTTCACCTCAACCAGCATCACCGGAACATCATCGGCGTCTAAAACCACAATGTCCGCATCATAAAGACCAATAGATTTTCTATCCAGTGTTTCCATGTCTATTCTCCTTTCGGTATTGTACCTTGTTGCCGGTGCAAGGACAATATTCAGCGCGGAACAGGGATTGCTTCCAGCGCTTCCTCAATCATCTGCGTTCCGGTGAGGCCGCCGTAGCGGGTTTTGGTGTCGAGCATCATGCGGCGAGCCAGCACGGGAACGGCGAGGGCGTGGATATCATCGGGGGATATAGTCTCGGTTCACAATCATGCGCTGGACGTTTCAGGTATAATTGTTTTCATACGGAGGACAGCAAGGGATGATAGTATATCGGAGCGGCGCTGTGACCGCCGATAATTTTACCCCGCGTCCAGGGAAAGATACAGCAGGTCAAGCAGGCAAGCCACCGGGATTATCTACCTTTGAAACCATCTCTGCTCTCCATTTAGTGCCTAGCAGCAAGGTGCAGCAGATTGATCTTGATTTGCTGCAATCACCGTTAAAGCCGTTTTCGGATGATCCTATGCAGGGCGGTACGATAGGTCATGTCGCTATTGCTCCTGGTGATGAACAAGGAAATGTTGACCAGAAACTTTTAGAAGAATGGGCCGCCTGCCGCAGAACGGGAACCTGTCACACTTTCACTCAATTCGTACTTGATGCTGTTACCAAGATTGATATTAGGAGTTAACCATGAGCGTGACGTCCGCCGCCTATTATCCGCCTGTTGTCGCTTTTCAACAGAGTTATGTTTCGCGCTTGGCATGGGTTGACATTTCTGATTTATCCGATAATTGGGATATGCTTACTGTTCGTATCCCAAAAATCGCAAATGAAATCTTATCCACGCTAGACAGTGCAGTGTTGAAGTCTCATCCCAGCATGACTGCGCGTTCCGGTAAAACCCTCCTGCGTAATCAATTACTGTTCGTCTATACCACTTATTCGGATGGAACTGCTGATTCAAACGCAATTGTTGTTGGGGTAACAATTGAGCGCAATGCGCCTCATGTTATCATTCATGGAGATATTACCAACGAAGAAAGTGGCAAGGTCTACTTTGAATTAAATCCCCGCTCTTTTGCTGGTAGCGACGAACAGATTTTAATGAGAGTGAAAAAAGCGGCTGAGGAACTTGTCAGCCACTCACAAATCGTGATAAAAGCAGCCGCGGAGCTATAAACGGAGGCATTCATGGAACCCGATCATCTGCGTCAATTTTTGAACCATGCAGTTCAAGAGATGGCACAATACACGTTTCCGTATATTACGAGCATCGTTGGCGTCTTAAACGAAGAAGAAGGAGAGCATCTCGGTTCCGGGCTGCGCTGTCTTCGTGAGGGACGCCGCGCTTTTGTCACGGCTCCTCACGTTATCCTAAAGGCAATGAGCGAACAATACCCATGCTTTGCAGTCTCGACGGGATATGGCCTGCCTCCTTTCCAAATTTCCGGTACACTCGACGTTGATTTAGCCGGCGACTTGGCTATCTGTTTCCTGCCTTCAGATTATCCCGAACATGATGGCATTCAGTACTGGCCGGAAAACAGGATTGAGACGGAAAATACGTCTTTAGCGACTGATTATCTATTTGCACACGGCTTTCCTGGGGAGCAATCACGTTTCCTTCGGCTGTTTCAAGGCCTTGTCAACAAGTCATTTCCTTATGGGGCAATGCAGCGTTTAGAAGAGAGCGATAATTTATCAGCATTTCAGTTTGCCCTGGACTACCAGCCGAGTTCAATACAAAATCAGGCCGGCAATCAAGTTTTTATTAACCCACATGGCATGAGTGGGAGCCCAGTTTGGCGTATTGGAATCAGTGGGCGCTCACTTGCTGGATGGTCAGTAGAAGATAGCTTGTTGGTTGGATTTTTGACTCACTGGCGAGAAGATACTCAACTTTTAATTGCGACAGAAGCGGCCCGGCTCTCCGTTTTTGATGCAGCATAGCGGTTCTCAGCGCGGAACAGGGATTGCTTCCAGCGCTTCCTCAATCATCTGCGTTCCGGTGAGGCCGCCGTAGCGGGTTTTGGTGTCGAGCATCATGCGGTGGGCCAGCACGGGAACGGCGAGGGCGTGAATATCGCCCGGCAGGACGTAGTCACGGCCTTCGGTCAGGGCGCGGGCCTGGGCGGTGCGGAACAGCGTCAAAGAGCCGCGTGGGGAGACGGCAAGCCGGATGCGTTGGTCGCGGCGGGTCCAGTCTACCAGGCGCAGGATGTATTCGGCCAGCGCTTGGTCTACCGTGACTTCGCGGACCTGGGCCTGCAAGCGG
>JAABUX010006473.1_pt1 | contig 13964 bp, 4 predicted proteins | sample 5561851 | NCBI WGS metagenome assembly JAABUX01 (sample SAMN10711883, study PRJNA513361) | rock metagenome | isolation source: Antarctica rocks | place: Antarctica: Victoria Land, Richard Nunatak red sandstone | collected 2016-01-03 | reverse complement strand
ACAAACACGTACGCGCCGGGAACGCTGAACTACACGACGAACAAGGACACATCCCTGTTCTCAAATCAGTTTGACATTCGAGGAGACCAGTATCTCGGGAAGCGTGCGCTGATCTTCGGCCGGTTTACCTGGAAAAACTTCAACCAGAACAGTGCCAACAACCTTGCTGTACCTTCAAACACCGCAGTCAACCAAAATCGCGTCTTTGTTGCCGCGTTCAATTACAACTTTTCGCCTCGTCTGCTGAATGAGTTCCGTTTCGGAGGCACGCTGAACACGGCGGGTACGACGAATCCGTTCAATGGCACCGCCTTTACAACATCCTCGGGTCTGACTGGCCTGCAGAATCTTTTCTACAACGGTCTGCCGGAGCTGGATTTCAACTTCCTGTCCTCCTTGAATGCCGACCGCCTGTCTTCCACGACGAAGTCGCGGACATTTATTTACACCGACAGCCTGAGCTGGATTCTGGGACGGCACAACCTGAAGTTCGGTGTTGATATCCGGCAGATTGAGGCCATCACGCCGCTCGGTTTCAACGGCTCCGACAACTACGGCACCTTCGATTACACCTCGGCGAGCTTTACAGGGCAGGAGTTTGCCGACTTCCTGATCGGCGCACCGAACCAGACCTTCTACGACGTTGTGCAGTCGGATAACGACGGCAAGACCCTTCACTATCACTTCTACGGTCAGGATCAGTGGAAGGCGTCGGACCGGCTGACACTGACCTATGGCCTGCGGTATGAATACCATCCCGCGTATCACGACCCATCCGGCAACATCGGTAACTTCGATCCTTCCGTCGCAAAGTCCGGCCGCGTGGTCTATCCCAACGGCAAGCAGGCTCTACTCTCTGGCGACTTCCTGGCTAGTTTCAATTCCTGCGGTGTCGGACAGAGTAGTGGTGTGCCCGCGAAGAACGGCGCCGCTTGTGCGCCAACCCTGAGCAACAGTCAGGCCGGGCTGCCGGATGGTCTGCGGACAGCGGTGAAGTACCGCTTTATGCCGCGGTTCGGATTCGCCTACAGGCTCTCGAACGACAACAAGACGACACTCCGTGGCGGTTTCGGCATGTACAACATCACGCTGCTCGGCGCGAACTTTTATTCGCTCACGGGAACTCTGCAAGCCGATACGGTGCAGTACACCAATCAGCAGACAGCCAGCGGACCGCAATACACCTGGCCGTCTATCTTTGCGGGCTCGGGCAGCTCGGGAGCGCCGCCGGCGTATGGCACGGCGTACTTCGGCACAGGGAACGATATTAAGTGGAAAGATCCGTATTCCGAGCAGACGTCCGTCTCGGTTGACCGGGAGATCACAAGCCACATCGGTGCGCGTATCTCGTATGTCGGGCTGGTAACACATCATCTGGTGTGGGCGCCTAACCTGAATGACCTGCCATACTCGTCCACTACGTCGGCTCTCGTGCAGCCGCTCTCCGCGCGGCCTTTTCCGAACTGGGGCCGCATCAACACGCGTTCGACGGGCGCGGACGCAAACTACCAATCGATGCAGATTGAGGTGTCTCATCATCAATCAAATGGTCTGGAGTTCGATTCGACGTACACGCTTGCTAAGAATCTGTCCAATAACCAGGGCCCGGCGAGCAGCAGCTTTGCCGGCGAAAATGGTGGATCGCGCGCCTCCTATGCGGGCGACCCGAACGTGGATCTGGGTCAGGTCTACGGCACACGGCGGCATCGCTGGAATACGACGCTGGTCTATCAGTTGCCAGTGGGACGTGGACGGCAGTTTGGTTCCGGCATGAGCCGTGTGCTTGATCTGGCCGTCGGCGGCTGGCAGACCAGCAACATCTTTCTGTGGCAGAGCGGGCCCTTCTTGTCGGCGTACTTTCCTTCAGGTCAGGGCGATCCGTCCGGCACGGGATCGGGGTTGAACGGCGGTCTGTTCGGCGACCTTGGCCACCGGTCGCAGAAGGTGGATCGTGTGGGTTCGCCTGTGCCGCAGGGGCAGAACCGGACCAACTGGATCAATCGGGCGTCCTTTGCCTGCCCGGGTGACCCAACCTTCAGCACCGGCACAGGTACGGCCTGCACTACCGGGAGTGGACGAGCGGGAGCACCGCTTCCGATCGGGCGTTTCGGCAATGCACAAAATGGTTCGATCGTGGGGCCGGGTACAGTGGCGCTTTCGTCTGGCCTGAGTAAGAACTTTCAATTGACGGAGCGTGTCGCGTTGCGAGCCGAAGGGACGTTTACCAACGTGCTGAATCACACAAACCTGGCGAACCCAAATACAAATATTTCGAGTGCACAATTCGGCCAGATCACCTCATCTACCATCGCCGACTTCGCTGGGCCGCGGACCGGACAAATCTCCGCCCGTATCCAGTTCTAGATTTGCACTTCGACCTAGGGTGTGCCTGCAGTCGGATTCTGCTGACCAAGGAAGCGTATGTTCGTTTCGGAAAGATTCTGCCTGCAACTCACAAGACCATGCCTGACGTTTCTATTGCTACTCTCATTGACAGCCGGCCATCCGCAGGAGCTTGCACAGAACGGCGCTGGTGCTCACGAGGAACGCAATGTCATTCTTGTGATGTCGGACGGTCTCCGCTGGCAGGAGGTCTTTCGTGGTGCTGACCCTGCACTGCTCGTGCCCGAGCGCTACTACGACAAACGCAACGTCGACGTGCTACGGCAAAAGTATTTGGCGGCGACGCCGGAAGAACGCCGCCGCAAGTTGATGCCGTTTGTCTGGTCGGTAATGGCCACACAGGGACAGTTGCTTGGCGATCGCGATAGAGGTTCCGATGTCTCTGTGACGAACGGTTTCAGCTTCTCTTACCCGGGGTATAGCGAGGTGCTGACAGGGCATCCTGATCCCCGCATCCACTCCAACGACAACACGCCGAACCCGAACACAACCGTGCTGGAGTGGCTGAATAAGCAGCCCGGTCTGCAGGGTCGGGTAGCTGCCTTCGGCGCGTGGCAGGTCATCGGCGGAATCGTGAACGCCCAGCGCTGCGGCTTTCCTGTAAACGCCGGGTACGATCCATTCCTTCTAGAGCCGATGAGTCCGGAGCTGTCGCTCCTGAACCGGTGGAAAGCCGAGTCGCCCCGGATCTGGGATGACGAGCCGTTTGATGCTCCCGTCTTCTACACTGCGATGGAGTATGTCCGGCTGAAGAAGCCACGAGTGCTCTTTCTTTCCCTTGGCGAGACGGACGACTGGGCCCATGAAGGCAACTACGGCGAATATCTCGACTCCGCTTACCGTGTAGACGACTATCTGAGCCGGTTGTGGTCGGAACTGCAATCCATGCCGGAGTACCGGAACAAGACAACCTTGATCTTTCTGCCCGATCACGGACGCGGCAGCGGCGCTGAAACGTGGAAGGACCACGGACAGAAGATTCCTGAGTCGAAGTATGTTTTCATGGGTTTTCTCGGTCCCGGTGTTGCGGCTTCGGGCGACCGTAATGCAGCGGCACCGGTCTTTTCCAATCAGGTTGCCGCTACCCTTGCCCATCAGGTCGGGCAGGACTGGGATGCAGTGGAATCGAAAGCCGGCAGGCCTATAGACTTACACTCGGCACCGTAAACTCCTGAACATATGCGATGTGCCGCACTCGCTGCTTTACCCGCGGTCGATCCGCAAGGCCACGTTTCCCACGCGCCGTAAGGTGCTAGGGTTTATTAGCGTTGCGATCGCTTTCTGGAGCGTTGCTTTGGCGGATGCGATCCTTCGCGACCTCCGTCCTAGACTTCTCGTCAGTGGCAATCAGACGTGCTTGGTGCCAGTCTGTCCCACCTAAGTGGCATTGCAACGAGCTCGGCAGAGGATAGAGTTCTTTAGGAGAGAGTACAGGGAGTCACGCCAGCCCTCGTCTCCACGACCAGCCTCCCAGAACGATTCCGGTTCACTCAGACCTGAGTTGATGAAAGCCAGTCAGCGAAGTGCTAAGAGAGCGTCCTGAAGTTGGTTCAAGGTACATGAGCATAACTCCGGAGCTTCTCTTGAGTCGCTACCGATGTTGCTCGATTGGCTCATTGCCACCTGCCCGTCCGGCAGAATGATTTCCCAACGCCCAATGCACATGAACCGAGCACGATAGAGCACTTGGACCCCGTCCCTGTCGTTCTACGAAAGGATCCAACGCGTATGCGCATCTTTGGAAACACGAGCGTTCTAGCAGTAGTTATCACCATGGTTCTGACGGGATGCGGTAAGGAAACAGTCAACGTTCCAGATACAATCCCTCCCCAAGTTATCGCGACGACACCCATTCAGGGTGCCACGAACGTCAGTTTAAGTGCGCCCATCAGCGCAAAATTTAGCAAGGCCATGAACGCCACCACCATCAATGCGGCTACCTTTACGGTCGCGGGGCCGGGTGGCGCGGCTGTAACAGGCACGGTCACCTACGTCTCCGCTGGTTCGGTCGCGACCTTTACGCCGACGGCAAGCCTTGCCCCTGGCACCCAATTTACGGCCACGATTTCGACTGCCGCCCAGGACCAAGCCAGTCCGGCAAATGCGCTGCTGACCAAGTTTGTTTGGACGTTCACCACCGGCGTCGCTCCAGACACGACCCGTCCGACAGTTACTTTTAATACACCTCCGAACGCCGCCACAGGCGTGCCGATCACCCAGGTCCTGAGCGCAAGCTTCAGCAAGGCCATTAATCCGGCTACGGTCAGCGCAGCCAGCTTCAGCGTCACGGCATCGGGCGGGGCTGCAGTCACAGGAGCTGTCACCTATTCCACCACTGGGTCCCTTGCGACGTTCACCCCGACGACGAGGCTGGCCTATAGCATGCAGTACACGGCGACCATCACGACCGCGGTTACCGATCTGGCTGGAAACGCTCTGAACAGTAACTTCGTTTGGAGTTTCACCACAGGGGCGGCTCCAGACATCATTCCGCCAACGGTGATCGCGACTGTGCCGATCAATGGCGCAACAGGCATTCCGCTCAACCAGGCCCTCACCGCGACCTTCAGCGAAGCGGTCAACTGTGCCACGCTCAGGTCGCCTGCGAACAGCTTCGTCCTTACCGGCCCTGGAACAACCGTCGTGGCTGGCAATGTCAACTGTGCCGGTACCGTGGCCACCTTCACCCCGTCGGCTCAGCTCGCGACCAACACCCTCTACACTGCCACGGTTACAACGGCGGTCACCGACCTCGCTGGGAACGCTCTTCCGGCCAACTTCGTGTGGACTTTCAGAACAGTTCCGGCTCCCACTCAGCCGACGGTAATTTCGGTGCTGCCGGCAAATGGAGCTACCGCTGTCGCCATCAACCAGGCTCTCACCGCGAGCTTCAGTGAAGCGATGAACCCTGCCAGCATCACTCCTCTTACGTTCACCCTCACGGCTGCCAGTGGAGGCCCCGTGACAGGAGCGGTCACCTACGTCGCAGCAGGTTCAATCGCGACCTTCACCCCGGCGGCCAGCCTCGCTTCGAGCACGGTGTATACGGCAACGATTACGACCGGCGCGACGGACTTGGCAGGCAACGCTCTTGCAATTAATTTCGTCTGGAGCTTCACAACGGCGGCAGCGCCGGATACCACAAGGCCAACTGTGGTCTCGACCAACCCTGCGAGTGCAGCTACGGGTGTCCCGTTCAACCAGGCCGTAAGCGCCACGTTCAGCAAGCCGATGAATCCTGCATCGATCAGTTCGACCAGCTTCACGGTCAACGGACCGGGAACAACGGCCGTCGCCGGACTCGTGAGTTATGCAGGAGTGGGCAATGTGGCGACCTTCAGCCCGACCACGCCTCTCACTCCGAACACCTTATTCACAGCCACAGTCACAACCGCGGCCACGGACGTCGCCGGCAACACGTTGGCGACCAACTATGTCTGGACATTTACGACCGGGGCCGCTCCGGACACCACCCGACCGCAGGTTGTCTCCACGGTTCCAGTCAACGGAGCGACAGGCGTAGCCCTCAATCAGACCGTCAGCGCAACCTTCAGTGAAGCAATGGATCCCTTGACGATCACAACCGCCACCTTCCAACTCACCGGTCCAGGCGGCACACCGGTCGCTGCCACAGTGGCTTACGACTCGGTGAACTTCATTGCTACTCTGAGCCCTTCCTCTCCGCTGACCGGCGGGTCCATCTACACTGCCATCGTCTCGACTGGTGCCACAGATCTGGCCGGGAATCCCCTGGGGACCGGCGGCGCGTCGAACCCGTGGAGCTTTACGACGGGAACGGTCCTTGTTGTTCCGCCCGTCAATCTCAGAACCGCAGCGCTGTTCGGTGGTTTCGGGGGCGGTGCCGGGATGACCAATCAGGGAATCCTGACCGTGATCAATGGAGATATCGGAACCACCGGGGTCTCCACCCTGATCACCGGGTTCCATGATAACGGTCCGGGGTGCATCTACACGGAGACTCCTCTGAACGTTGGCACGGTGAACGGTGCGATCGAAACCGCTCCGCCACCGCCAACGGTTGCGTGTCCAACCGAAGGCACCGCGGTCACGGCCGCGATCGCAACCCAGGCCGCGGCGGACGCGCTCACCGCCTACAACGCACTCACCGCTTTCCCGAACGGTCTCGATGTATCGACCTGCCCGGGATGCGGAGGGGGCTCTGCTGGAGAGCTGGGCAATCGCACTCTAAGGCCTGGTACCTACAAGTCGGCACCAGGTTCGTACGACATCACCCTGGGCGATCTTACGCTCGACGCACAAGGTGATCCAAATGCCTTCTGGATCTTCCAGATGGCGACCACGCTGACGGTGGGTTCCCCTGCCTCCCACCGTAACGTGCTCCTGGTCAACGGGGCGCAAGCCAAAAATGTGTACTGGCAGGTTGGAACAGCAGCAACGATCAACGGCATTCTGGGCGGAGGGACGATGCAGGGAACCATCATCTCCCAGGCAGGCGTATCGATCTCAACTGCTGGAGTCAATGCTGTCACCACGATCAACGGTAGAGCGCTGGCTTTGTCTGGGCCAATCACGATGGTCAACACCGTCATCAACGTGCCTGCTCAATGAAGCCATGCTGCTATCACCCAGCGATGGGTGATAGCAGCCAACGCAACAGAAGCGATGCTTCACCACGATCAGCGACGCGAACTCCAGGAGATGAAATGAAATTATGTGCGCGGATCACAGCCACAGCGGCAGTTGCTCTCTCACTTACACCGGCCACATCGCTGCTGGCAGCAGGCAGGACGGAGCCCTCAGACCGACCGTCCGCTGCGGCGGCTCAGTCGCAAGGAACGGCACGCTCCACGCACCCGAAGCACAATCGCCACAGGGTCCCGAAGGCGGAGCTTTTTGTGGGCTATTCTCATTTCCGGGCTGTGCCCACTCTCACCAATGACAACAGGATGGTCGGGCTAAATGGCGGGAACGCTTCGATCGCCTTCGATTTGAACCGCTACCTTAGCGTGGTGGGAGACTTCGGCGGCTATGACGATACGGCGTTGAGGCTGACCGGACCAGGCGCGGTGCCGACTCACGTCGCCGATTCCAGCGGAACCGCTTATACCTACCTCTTCGGTCCCCGCCTTTCTTTCAGGAGCCATGACCGGATCACGCCCTTCGCCCAGGCCCTCTTCGGCGGTGTTCATGCGAGCCCAGTGACGCTTTCGGGTTGCACCGGAGCGGCCTGTACGCCGCTTCCGTCACAGAGCTCCTTCGCCATGACCGCTGGCTTAGGAGTGGACCTCAGGGTGACACACCACGTCTCGATCCGCGCCCTCCAGGCGGAGTACATGATGACGCGGTTCGCGCCTTTGAGCACGGGTGCCAGTTCCATGCAGAATGACATCCGCCTCTCCTCCGGATTGCTCTTTCGCTTCGGCGGGGGTGCACGCCCGGAGCCGCCGGCAAATCAGGTACCCTTGGTGACATGCTCGACTGAGAGCAAACGGATCTATGCCGGCTCCGACGATACTGTGAACATTCACGCGCAGGCGAGCGATCCCGACAACGATCCGCTCACTTATTCGTGGACATCAGACAACGGCAGAGTTGAAGGTTCGGGCTCGGATGTACGCTGGAGCTCCTCGGGTGCCGCGCCAGGATCCTACAAGGTCAGGCTGCGTGTAGCAGATGGTCGGGGCGGGGCCGCGGATTGTTCGACTGATGTTCTCGTTGAACCCCAGCCAAATCACCCACCGACCATCAGTTGCTCGGTCGACCACACATCCATTGCTGTTGGCGAACCAGTGTTGATCACGGCTACGGCCAGCGATCCGGACAACGATCCATTGGCCTTCTCCTGGAACGCCAGCGGAGGCAGGATTGTTGGTACGGGGGCGGCTGTGAGGTTCGATACCTCCGGGCTTGTGACCGACCGTTACATCGTCACAGGACAGGCCAGCGATGGGCACGGGGGAACGGCGGACTGCTCCGTCAGCGTTGAAGTCAACGCACCTACAGCCCTGGAGCTCAAGCTCGCCCTGCACAGCATTTACTTCCCCACGGCCCAACCCACTGCGAAGGACCCTAAAGGCGGTCTGCTCCCAAGCCAACGACAAACGCTAACAGAACTGGCCAGCGACTTCGCAAAATATCGCGAGGGTAAACCGGATGCCCGCTTGATCCTGGAAGGTCACGCCGATCCCCGTGGATCGGTGGAGTCCAACCAGGCCCTCTCTGAACGGCGGGTTGAACGCACGAAGGAATACTTGATCGAACGCGGCGTTCCGGCGACTAACATCGAAACAAAGGCGTTCGGGGTGCAACGCAATTTGACGGACGCCGAGGTGAATGATGCGGTGCAACACAGCGCAGAACTCACATCCGCTGAGCAGCAGAAGATCGTAGACAACATGACGACGATCGTCCTAGCCAGCAACAGGAGAGTGGACGTTACGCTAAGCACCACGGGCCAGCGTTCAGAGCGCAAATATCCCTTCAACGCTGCGGATTCCCTCACTCTTCTGAGTCAAAAGGGGACTCAGAAGGCGGTTCTTCCAGGTTCAACAAGGAAGTCCAAGCACACATCGAATTAGATACAGTATCGCCATGTTGCACTCAACAGGGGAGCCGCCATCTGCCAATTGCAAGGAGATGGCGGCTTCCTCGGGCTTCAATGAGGGTATTGCCTTATGACGCCCACGGCTTCGCTAGCAAGCGGTGTGCAGCGCGAGTGTTTCGCCGGTCTGAGAGCATGGAGTCGATCAGCACACCATGCCTTGTGGACCCGAAACAGGTACTTCCATCGGCCGTCTACCTTGACACAGGTCTCGTCTACTCGCCAGGAAGCCGAAAGATATCCTTGGTAGGCCCGTACTCACTTTTCGAGCTCGGGCGCGTAGCGTTGGACCCAGCGCATGATCGTGGACGGATCCGGGGCGCAACGCTATCTCCGATCAGTGGCGAGCTGCTCCGAACCCAGAACGCTAGGCCCAATGCTTCGGACCTCACCCCGTTCTTCCAGCTTTCTTTCGGCATGGCGAAACTTCCAAAAAGGTGGATCCGCCGACTACGGGGAAAGCGTCTGAACTACCTTGCTGACCAGAGCTCGGCAAATAGTTGGAAGTAACGTCGAAGTTGACCAGATTGCCATACTTCTCGTAGAGGCCGCCGTCGTTGTCGTATCTCGGACCGAGAGTGACGGTGAGGTTCGGGAGCACCTTAAACTGATCCTGGGCGTAGACACCGATCTGAGCAGAGCGGTAATAGCGATTGCTGGAGCCTTGGAAGTAGGTGGAACGGGCGGTGTCAAGGGGAGCCCCGGCGAGGAACTATTGGCGTAGATATTCTGATTGCCGAGGCCGGTGTTGGTTCCGGTGTCGGCGAGCACATCGGCCTGGACGCCGGGGCTGAGGGTGGCGAGCTGGGTGAAACGCCGGTGCCGAGCGGCACCTATCGATGGTGGCGGCAAACCGCGAAGCGAGCGCAGGACGGACTCTGTAAGCACGCGCCGATTCGTCGGCGGCAATCCCCGTCGTACTAATAGCGATCGAAAAAAAGAAGAACCATAAGTTTCTTGAACGCTCCATGACAAACCCGTAAAAAGGCGATCACACGATCAGTTTCATAATCGTGTAGTAAGAAAAGCTTGTTGAGATAGGGCTGCCGAAGATTGCACGATCTAGCGTGAAAGGCGCACTTCGGCCCTTGTTTCTATGAGACTTTTTGTTGGTTTTAGTCTTTTCACTTGCATCCTACCGTCCCTCCTCTTAACTTCAACTTCTCTCCATGCGCAGATCGACCGCGCCGAGATCAACGGTACCGTAACCGACCGGACCGGAGCGGTCGTTTCCGGAGCATCGGTCTCACTGGCGAACTCCGAGACGGGCAGTACGCGAAAGGCGGCCTCGAACGACAACGGCATCTTTGTGCTGTCTTCGTTGCCGATCGGGCACTACGCAATAACAGTGACCAAGTCCGGTTTCAGCGCGGCGCGTGTCGACGGCATCGAGCTTAATTCAGGTGTCACCCGCACGATCAACACGCGCCTGGAGGTTGAGTCCGCCAGCCAGACCGCTACAGTGACCGCGGAGGTTGGCGGCGACATCCTCGACAAAAACGATGCCACGGTCGGCGGCACTGTCCAATCCGAGCAGATCTCGCGCATCCCGCTCAACGGGCGGAACATCGCCACGCTGGAACTTCTGGCCCCGGGCGTGATCGACACTGGTACCGGACAGCAGGCCACCATCCATATCGCCGGTCAAGGGATCGACGACAATAACTACCGCTTCGATGGCGTGGACGCCTCGGGTGGCATCCGGCAGGCCCTCAAGTCCGGGCTTCGGCTCCAGTTCTCGACCGAGGCTGTGGCCGAGTTCAAGGTCGATGCCGGGGCCTATACCGCCGATACGGGCGGCTCGGCGGGCGGCCAAGTCTCGTTGATCTCAAAGTCCGGCACCAACAACTTCCATGGCGCCGTCTTCGACTACCTGCGCAACAAGTACTTCGACGCCACGCCGCTCTTCTCGGGCGCCAATCACCCAAACTTCCATCTGAACCAGTTCGGCGGCAACATCGGCGGCCCGATCATTCGCGACCGTACCTTCTTCTTCGCCAATTATGAAGGCTTCCGCCAGACTCTGGGCGGCATCCCCGCCGTGGGCATCGTGCCGAGCGCCGCCTACCGCGCGCAGGTCATCGCGGCCCAGCCTTCGCTCGCTCCCTTTATCAACGCCTATCCCACCAGTTCTACTGTCTCGGCGACCGACCCGAACCAGGCGCTCTACACCAGCATCGTTCCCAGCCCGAACCAGGAGAACTCCGGCGTCATCCGTGTCGATCATCACCTCGGCGCGCGCGACTCCACCTACGGGCGCTACAGCATCGATGATGGCCTCGCAACCAGCTCGCTCAACAACGCGGGCCAGGCCGTCACCATCGGTTCGCGCGTCCAGAACTTCGTGCTGGAAGAGCTGCATATCTTCAATCCCACCCTATTGAACGAGGCGGAGTTCGGCTTTAACCGCAACACCTATCTTCAGAACCAGAACACCGGCCTACCCTACAACTTCTCCATTGCGGGCTTCACGTCCATTGCCGAGACGTATAGCAAGGCGCAGGTGCCGACCACCTTCTCCGTTAACGACACCGTCACGCTAATCCGAGGCCAGCACACCATCAAGACCGGCATCGACATCCGCCGCGTCTACCTCAATGAGGCCAACTCAACGGACGGCACCCTCAGCTTCACAGCGCAGCCGGGCCTTAGCGCCGAGCAAGCCGTGCTCGCCAACCACCTCAACACCATTCAAGTGACCGCACCGCTAAATGACCGCGGCCTCCGCAAAACGCAATACGCCGCCTATGTCCAGGACCAGTGGAAGGCCACGCCCAACCTGACGCTCAACTACGGCCTGCGCTACAACTACTTTTCTCCGTTCGTCGAGGGCCACAACAACGAGGATCCCTTCGATTTCGCCTCATGCGGCGGCTACTGCGGCATCGGCGCGGAGTTCTACTTCCGCAATTTCCTCAGCTTCGACCCGCGCGTCTCGCTCGCTTATTCGCCGGAATCGCTTGACGGCAACACCGTCTTTCGCGCCGGCTTCGGCATATACCACGGCGAGATCCAGTTGGGCGACGAGGAGAGCCCCGTCGTCAACACTGAACCCTCAACGACCCTGACCTCCTCCGCCACCAGGTTCTTCTCCTATCCTTCGGCGCTCGCGTTCATCCCCACTACCGGTCTCGCCACAACGCCTCGCTCACTGGCACGCCATCATCCCGACTCGTACACCACGCAGTACACCGCTTCCATTCAACAGGCGCTCAACAGCCAAACGACCTTTACCGCGACGTATCTCGGCATCAAGGGTACGCATCTCTTCCGCCGCACCCAGACTAATCTCATCGATCCCATCGCAGGCGTTCGTCCTTACGCCGCGCTCTACCCCAGCCAGATCGACACCAAACAGATGGAAGGCATGAGTATCTTTCACGCTTTACAGCTAAATTTCAATCGCCGTTTCCTCAACGGCCTTCTACTCTCCGGCAACTATATGTTCTCGCACGCGCTCGATGACAACTCTGTCGGCGCCGGTGAGTCGGCTTCGGCGGAGAACGTCAACAACTTTCGCGCCGACTACGCCAACAGCACCTTCGATGTACGCCACAGCGCGAACGCAAGCATAGTCTATGATCTGCCCTTCGGACGAGGACGCCGCTTTATAAACAGCGCGCCGTTCGTGGTAGAAGAGATTGCCGGTGGCTGGTCGGTCGACAGCCTTCTGGCGGTTCGCAGCGGTCTGCCGGTGGACATTACCATCAGCCGCTCCAGCTCCGCGCTGCCCGACGGCAACAACGTCAACCAGCGGCCGGACCGTGTTCCCGGCGTTCCTCTCTATAACGGCCGCGGCATCAAGACATGGCTCAATCCCGCCGCCTTCGCCGTCCCGCTGCCCGGCACCTGGGGCAATCTCGGTCGCAACGCCGCTGTCGGCCCAAACCTCTGGCAGGACGACTCCGCCATCGAGAAGCACTTCCGCATCACGGAACGCTACCAGGCGATCTTCCGCGCCGAGGCCTTCAACCTCTTCAACCGCGCGCAGTACGGCCAGCCCAACGCAAGCCTCTCGACCGGGACGGCACCCACGGGATCGCCCGCGGGCGCCCGGCCCACTCTTTCCGTACCGTCCACCTTCGGCCAGATCACCAGCCCGATCAACACCGCCGGCCTGGTGGGCACCGGCACGCAGCGCGTCCTTGAGTTCGCCCTGCGCATCACCTACTAGCCTTTACAAGGGACCCAATATTATGAAGCTCTTCCACACCGCCGTTGCCGCGCTTGCGCTCACCTCAGCTAACCTCTGCGGAGGCCACGCGCACGCCGCCGAACCGCTCACCCTCCTTCACCTTACCCCGCTGCCGGAGATCACCGGCGACTTCGATCACTTCGCCGTCGATCTCAAGCGCAACCACCTCTTCGTCTCCGCCGAGGTTCATCACTCGGTAGAGATGTTCGACCTTCATACCGGCGAGCACCTTCAGAGCATCGGCGGCTTCAAGACTCCGCACTCCCTTGCCTTCTCTCCCGAGAAGGATGAGTTGCTCGTGGCCGACGGCGGCGACTCCGCCCTCATCCTCGTCTCTGCCGAGGACTTCCACCGGCTGGACCGCGTCGCCCTCATCGACGGCTCCGCGACCGGCAAAGGCGACTCGCCGGACGCCGCTTACTACGACGCCGCCAACCGGCTCTACTACATCGGCAACGGCGGCGCTTCGGCCAACCTGCCCGATTCCACCATCTCTATCTTTTCGGTGGATCAGGGCAAGCTAACCGGCTTCATCTCCATTCCAGGCAACAACGTCGAGAGCATGGGCGTCGACAATCTCCACCACCGCCTCTATGTCAATATCCGCGACAAGCAGCAGATCGGGATCGTCGACCTCGCCACCAACAAGCTCATCAACACTTGGACCGCCCCAGGCCTCATCGGTAACACAGCCCTCGCGGTCGACCCGGAAAGCCAGCGCGTCTTCGTCGCCGGCCGCCGCCCCGGCATCTTCTACGTCTTTGACGAAAACGGCAAAGTCGT
>JAABUX010006471.1_pt1 | contig 13971 bp, 17 predicted proteins | sample 5561851 | NCBI WGS metagenome assembly JAABUX01 (sample SAMN10711883, study PRJNA513361) | rock metagenome | isolation source: Antarctica rocks | place: Antarctica: Victoria Land, Richard Nunatak red sandstone | collected 2016-01-03 | reverse complement strand
GGCCGGAGGCCCAGATTCCGTCCGTCGCCAGCCGATCATCGCATAGCAGTCGGGGGTTTGGGGCTATCTCGACCTCCAGCCGCCAAGTGCACCAACGCCCCACAGCGCCGATCAGCAACAACAAGTATCGGAGCGGCTTCGCTTGCGAAGGTCCACTGCCGCTGCTTCAGAATGCCCGCTGAAGTTTACCGGCGCCTCTGAGGATGGCCTCCTCGAGTGCCAAGGCAGCCGCGTTTAGTGGCCCCGAGCCGATCACGACGAATTCAACCTGGCTAAGCTCAGGCAGGAAACGCGAGGTGGGCAGTGCGGCGAGACCGGGCGGGATCAGTTTTGCCGCGTGTGCGGCCACGCCGAGCCCGGCCTGAGCCGCAGCGAAGATACCGCTGAAACTGTCGCTCGTGCATGCAACGCGCCAAGTGCGTTCGGCCGCGTCCAGGGCTTGCAGGACCGCAGCGCGGGTGATGCTCGGCGCTGGGAAGAGCAATAGCGGCAGCGGCAAATTCGGATCTGGGCGGATTCCTGGTAGTCCGATCCAGACCAGCCGCTCGCGCCATGCCACCCGCCCTCGGGTGTCCCCAGGGCGGCGCTTGGCAAAGACCACGTCGACCTCGCCTGCATCGAAGCGCTCGAGTACTCCAACGCTCAGGCCCACGGTCAGCTCGAGGTCTACCGAAGGGTGCTGGACCGCAAAGGCCGCTAGCACGTCGTGCAGGCCCGCAATGACGAAGTCCTCGGCTATACCCAGCCTGAGTCGGCCGCGGAGGCGGGCGCCCGACGCGTAGCGCTCGATGCTGTCGTGGGCATCCAACACGCGCCGCACGAGGTCAAGCAGGGCATCGCCATCCGGGGTCAGCGCGACAGAGTGCGTGTCTCGCGTCAGAACAGCGCGGCCCACCCTACTCTCTAGGCGCTGAATGTGCTGGCTGACGGTGGACTGGCCGAGGCCCAGTCTTTGGGCGGCCAGTGTGAAGCTTTTAGTCTCCGCAACGGCGGCGAACGTCCTGAGCACTTCAGCATTGAGGCCACGCATTGGGGATCCGGTCATCGCAGTTCACGAAGACTGTTATAGGAATGATGCTATTGCGCGATAGCAGGCCCGCCTCCATGATCTTCCCATGCCGCTGCTGGTCACGGTCGCCCTGCGTCGAATTTGCCCGCTGGCAAGACCTGGAGGCCGGGACATCAAAATGGACAGGGAGGTCACAATGGGGAATTTCTCACGCCGCAACATGCTGGCGGCAGGCGCGGTCGCAGGCGCCGCGACTGTCGCGACCAATGCCTTCGCAGCTACGTTCGGCAACCCCGACGATCCGGCGCAGGGCCTCGTCAACACGCGGACCAATCCGGCAGCAGCCGCCGACCCGGGTCCGCGAAACCCGGCCCTCGCCGACCAGTTCCCGTCAGGGTTCACGCCGCCCGCCACCGATATCGGCGATCTTCCACTCTTCTGGGCCTCGTTCAACAACGCCCCGCGCCGGATCCAGGCGGGAGGATGGGCGCGGCAGGTCACTCAGGAGGACTTCAGGATCGCTGAGGAGATTTCAGGTGTGAACATGCGCCTGGACGCCGGCGGCTCTCGCGAACTGCATTGGCAACAAGCCGCTGAATGGGGCTACATGACTTATGGCAACTGCCGCGTCACCGTCATGGACACCGAAGGCCGCGCCTACGTCGCCGACGTGAAACAAGGCGATCTTTGGTATTTCCCGGTGGGCTACCCTCACTCGCTCCAAGGCCTTGGAGCAGACGGATGCGAGTTCATCCTATGCTTCGACAGTGGAAAGCAGTCAGAGTACAATACCCTACTGGTCACTGACTGGATGGCTCATACCCCGCCGGAAGTCCTCGCCTTGAACTTCGGCATATCTGCGGAAACCTTCAACCAAATCCCCTTGCACGATCTCTGGATTTTCCAGGGTTCCGTTCCTGGCCCGCTTCCCACAGACCAGCAGGCGATCATGGGTCCGGCCGGCGCGCCGCCGAACCCGTTTACTTACTCGCTCGGCAGCGGCCCGATCACCCGGCAGACCAAGGGCGGCATGGTGCAGATTGCCGACAGCACTAACTTCAAGGCGTCGCCCACCATCGCGGCCGCGCTGGTCACGGTCCATCCTGGCGGGATGCGCGAGATGCACTGGCACCCCAATGCGGACGAATGGCAATACTACGTCAAGGGATCGGCCCAGATGGGGGTCTTCAACACCGGGCCAAAGGTCGTGACAAACGACTTCAAGGCTGGCGACATCGGATACATCAAGGCCAACTATGGCCATTACATCAGGAACGTCGGCACCGACGACCTTGTGTTCCTCGAGGTGTTCCGCAGCGCCGCTTACGTGGACATGTCTTTGTCCCAGTGGTTGGCACGCACGCCTCCGGCCATGGTCACAGAAACCTTCAATATCCCGGCCTCGGCCATTGCCGGGATGCCGAAGAGCGGTCCCGTGATCGTTCCAATCTAGAACCCACGCCAGGGTACGACAAAGGCGGCAATTCCTGAACTCTGCCTTGCGCAGGTCGCAGCGGCGTGGCGCGCGACGACATTGCGCTCCGGTTGCTCTTGCCGTTGTCTCTCGGCGAGGTCACAGCCCGCCCATCGGCTGTGCGATGTCGCGCGGGCGATGAGCCGCGACCTGAGGTCCTAGGTGATGATCTTCGGTGCCCGCCCGACGATAACCCGCAAGCACTTGTCGCATGACAGGCTCGACACCGACGCGTTCCGTGGCACCAACCCGCTCGACCTTGATGCCGGGCGTGGCCAACGGAATGCTGTAACGGTCGGTGTAGTTGTCGGTGACCATGCGGACCGCGAGCCCGTCTATGACCGAAACGCTGCCACCTAGAGACTGGGCGTGTGCCGTACGTCCCGCACCGACGAGGAAAGCGGTGAGAGTGGCGACGAGGCCAGCTCCCGTGGCGCGGAGCGCCTGTCGGCGACCAAAGCCGCCCCGGTTGAAGACGTTCTCTCCGGGCGGGCAAATGCAGAGCCGATTGTTCACTATTTCCTCCGGTATTGAATGATCAAGGCGCTTTGCCATTTATCCAGCGGCACGCTTCGGCTTGGCCATCCACTCCCGCCCTTTCAGCATGGCGTGCCAGTAAAGCGGCGGCAGCAGCCGCGACTTGAGCGCCCAGGCCAGGCGGGTGGGCTTGCTGCCGTCGAGCAGCCATTTCGGAAAGCTCGGCAGCAGGGCCCCGCCGTAACCGAACTCGGCCAGCACGATGCGGCCCCGCTCGACGGTCAGCGGACAGGAGCCATACCCGTCGTAATGGGCATCGGCCCCGGCGGTTTCGCCACCCTCGATGGCTATGTCCCGAAGGAGGTTGTGCGCCACGACCGGAGCCTGTTGGCGGGCGGCGGCGGCCGTCTTGGCATTGGGCGCGTTGCAGGCATCGCCGAGGCCGTAGACGGCGGGAAAGCCTTTGTGCCGCAGCGTCGCCGGGTCGACATCCGTCCAGCCCGCGGCGTCTGCCAGGGGAGATGTGCGGAGGAATGTCGGGGGCACTTGCGGTGGGACGACATGGATCATGTCGAACCCCGCCTCGACCTCCGACCGATCGCCGTCCGGGCCGATGCAGGCGAACTAGGCGCGCCGGGCCGGGCCATCGATGCGGGTCAGCGTGTGCTGGAACCGGAGCTGGATGCCGTAGCGTTCGACATAGGCCATCAGCGCGGGAACATACTCCCTGACCCCGAATAGCACAGCGGCAGAGTTGCAGAACTCGATCTGGATCCGGTTGAGCACGCCCTGCCTGCGCCAGTGATCGGCGGACAGGTACATCGCCTTCTGCGGCGCACCGGCACACTTGATCGGCATTGGCGGCTGGGTGAACAGCGCGCGGCCACGCTTCAGTTGCTGCACCAGGTCCCACGTGTAGGGCGCGAGGTCGTAACGATAGTTGGACGTCACCCCGTTGCGGCCCAGCGTCTCCGGCAGGCCTTCGATACCGTCCCAGTTCAGCGTCAGCCCGGGTGCCACCACAAGCCGGCCGTAGCGCAGCACTCGCCCATCCTGAAGGATTACGGCCTTGCGGTCGGGCTCGAACCCGGCGACGGCCGCCTGTATCCAAGTGGCGCCGGGTGGGATCAACGACGCCATGGGCCGGGCGGTGGATGTGTCGGTGAAGACGCCTGCGCCCACCATGGTCCAGCCAGGCTGGTAGTAGTGCGTGTCGGCCGGATCGACGACGGCGACATCGAGGCCGGGCTGGCGGGCTTTCAGGCTGGACGTGACAGCGAGGCCCGCGGCGCCGGCGCCGACCACGACGACCGTGAAGCGTGTCTCCGCCGCGCCCGCCTCCGTCGTGGATGGCGCCGTCTACTGACCGCTTGGCCGCCGCGCCACGGTGATCGTGTTCATGCCGTGCAATCCTCTGAATGGAGTTCGAGCTTGCGCACCTTCAAAGACCGTTCAGCGGCACCTTGAGGAAGCGCTTCTGTTCCGCATCGGGCGGCGGCAGGTGGCCACCGCGCATGTTCACCTGGATGGCGGGAAGAATCAGCCGGGGCATGGCGAGCGTCGCATCGCGAGCCGTGCGCATCGCAACGAACTCATCCTCGCCGATGCCATCGCGCACATGCAGGTTGTGCGCACGCTCCTCGGCCACGGTCGTCTCCCGCCGTATCTCGCGGCCGTTCGGGCCGTAATCATGACACATGAAGAGCCTGGTCTCCCCCGGCAGGGCGAGCACGCGCTGGATCGACCAGTAGAGCATGCGTGCGTCGCCGCCGGGGAAGTCGGCCCGCGCCGTTCCGCCGTCGGGCATGAACAGCGTATCGCCGACAAACGCCGCATCGCCGATCACGTGCGTCATGCAGGCGGGCGTGTGGCCGGGCGTGTGGATCGCACGGGCGGGGATGCCGCCGACCGTGTAGCTGTCGCCATCCGCGAACAGCCAGTCGAACTGGCTGCCGTCACGCTGGAACTCGGTGTCTTCGTTGAAGACCTTGCCGAACGTGTCCTGCACGTCCTTGATCCGCTCGCCGATGACGACCCGGCCCCCGAGCGCCTTTTGGATGTAGGGCGCGGCCGAGAGGTGGTCGGCGTGCACATGGGTTTCGATCAGCCACTCCACGGCTAGCCCGTGGTTGCGGACATGGGCGATAATCGCGTCGGCGGCCTCGTAGCCGATACGGCCGGCCGCGTAGTCGAAGTCGAGCACGCTGTCCACGACGGCGCAGGCGCGCGACGCCGGGTCGCTCACGACGTAGCTGATGGTATTCGTCGCGGCGTCGAAAAACCCGGTGACCTCGGGACGCGGCGGCGGGCTAGCTTGTGTGGGGGTGGTCATGGGACTGCCCTTTCGTTTGGTCAGGCGTCATGCGTGGCTGGCCGAGCGCCACATGATGTAGAGGGCGACCGCGAAGACCAGGCCCGCGAAAACCCGGTTGAGCGCGTTGCGCTGGCTTGCGAGGTGGCATGATGCGCGCATGCCCAGCCAACCGCCGCCGACGCCGCCGACGCCGCCGACGATGAACTCGGCCGCCACCGGCCAATCGACAAGGCCGGACGCGGCATAGTTGAGCGCCGTGGCCAAGCCGAACGCGGCCACCGCGAGCAACGACGTGCCGATCGCGTTGATGGTCGGCATGCCCGTCGCCAGCACGAGGCCGGGGACGATCAGGAAGCCGCCGCCGATGCCGAAGAAGCCGGCGACGAGGCCCACACCCAGGCCCATCGCTGCGATCTTTGCCGCCACGCCCTTGGTCATGGGGACGGGCGCGGCCTCGCCATCGCGGCGCGGCCGCAGCATCAGGGCACCGATCACCAGCATGAGCGCCGCGAACATGAGGATGAGCCGCCCGCCGTCGAACGCCTTGCCCAGCGTCGACCCGGCGAGCGCACCCGCAGCCCCCGTTGCCGCGAACAAGGCGGCCACTGCCCAGCGGACGTTGCCGGCCCGGGCGTGGCCACCGAAGTTGACGAGTGCGTTGGTGGACACGGCAAGCGCGCCGGTGCCGATTGCAACGTGCGGCGGCAATCCGACCGCGTAGAGCAGCAGCGGCGTGGCGACGATGGACCCGCCCCCGCCGATCAGGCCGAGGGTGAAGCCGACAAGCCCCCCGGAGCCGATTGCCGGAAGGCTGTTCACGAGCGGTCGCCCGACCCAAGCTCCCACCCGGCCCGGGCGAACATGCCGCACGACGCATTCGATAGCTGTGGGCCGGGGCGGACGGATGGGCGGACGCCGGTGGGTCCCGCGGCGCGCGGCGGCCGGCGCTCCCGGCTCCCATCCAGCGAACCTTGCACGGCGCGGAGAGCGTCGAGGATGACCCCGACGCTGCCGTCGGCAAGGCGGTAGACCACCGACTTCGACTCCCGCCGCGTGCCCACCAACCCCGCCTCCCGCAGCAGTGAGAGTTGCTGGGACAAGTTCGGCTGCTTGAGGCCGAGTTCGGCCTCGAACCCGCTGACGGCAAGCTCGCCCTCGGTCAGCCGAACCAGGATTTGCAGGCGCATCGGGTGGGCAAGCGCGCGGAGCAGGCTTGCGGCCTGCTCCGGGTCGAAGGCCGGTTTTGCGGGCTTGCTCACGCCTTGGCGGCCTGCGGCTGATAGTACCAGGCCGGCGCCCCAGCGTCATCGCGCGAGACGGCTTCGGCGACGGTGACCGGGGGCGGGCGAATGGCTTGGTCGCCGGGCTTCCAGCCGGCCGGGGTGGACAGGCCGGACGCGTCCGTCTCCTGCAAGGCCGCCAGCGTCCGAAGAACCTCACCGATGTCGCGACCGGTCGTCATCGGATAGTAGCTGAGCAACCGGACGCTTCCGGCCGGGTCGATGAGGAAGGATGCGCGGACGGTCGCCGTGCCGGTATCGGCCGGGTGGATCATGCCGTAGGCCGCAGCCATGGACATCGACAGGTCCTCGGCGATCGGGAAAGGAATTTCGGTTCCGAACTCCGCCTTGATGCTCCGCACCCACGCGATATGAGCGAACACGCTGTCGACCGACAGGCCGAGCAGGTCGCAGCCGAGCGCCTGGAAATCTTCGTAGGCGTTAGCCAGTGCGATGAATTCCGAGGTGCAGACGGGCGTGAAGTCGGACGGGTGGGAAAAGAGGAAAAGCCATCGGCCTGTGTAGGATTGCAGGCTACGTTCGCCCATTGTCGTCCGGACTCTGAACGGGACTGCAGGCTCCCCGATCCGGGGTAGTCGAGGCGGAAATGACGTTGATACCTCCCTATTCTCGACCGTGCCCACCTACCCTGACCCCCTTAGATGATGTATTATGCATTAGTATACTGAAGATGCAAGGGTTTCTCGATGGGTGGTTATCGCAATGAGCAATGGCTGATATCCGATGCACATGGCCCGTCTGCGGCTTACATGCATTGTCACTTCAAAGGTGGGCTGGACGGATGTACGCGTTGGGATTGCTGGGGCGTATTGATCGATACTTACTGCTCTTGATCGGGACCGTGGTGATCGCCGCCTTGCTGCCCGCGCGCGGCGAGGGCGCCCTAGTTGCGGACGTGGCCGTGTCCAGCGCGATCGGTCTGCTGTTCTTCCTCTATGGCGTCCGGCTCGTCCCGCGCGCCGTCATCGACGGTCTGCTGCACTGGCGGTTGCAATCGCTCGTATTCGGCAGCACGTTCGTCCTGTTCCCGATCCTCGGCCTCATGCTTACTGCTGTGGTCCGCCGCTGGCTCGACCCGGCGCTCTCGTCCGGGCTCATGTTCGTCTGCGTGCTGCCTTCGACCGTGCAGTCGTCGATCGCGTTCACCTCCATCGCTCGCGGCAACGTTCCGGCGGCGCTCTGCAGCGCCTCCGTGTCCAACCTGTGCGGCATGGTCGTGACACCGTTGCTGGTTGCGTTGCTGATCAGCGCCAACGGAAGCGGGTTCAGCGTCCGGGCGCTGGGGGACATCGCGCTGCAGCTGCTGCTGCCGTTCGTGCTGGGGCAGGCAGCGCGGCCGCTGATCGGTGGCTGGGTGCTCCGGCATGCCCGGGTCACGTCCATCGTGGACCGCGGCTCGATCCTGCTGGTGGTGTACGTGGCCTTCAGCGCCGGCATGGTGGCGGGCATCTGGCAGCAGGTCGACTTGGTCAGCTTGGCGATCGTTTTGCTGGTCGACATCATCCTGCTGGGGACGGTGCTGTTTCTCACGACATTAGCCAGCCGCGCGGCTGGGTTCGGCAGGGAGGATGAGATCGCCATTGTATTCTGTGGTAGCAAGAAGGGCCTCGCCGGCGGCATCTCGATGGCGAACATCCTATTTCCCGCCAATGCGGTGGGGCTCGTCGTGCTGCCGCTGATGCTGTTCCACCAGGCCCAGCTGTTCGCCTGCGCGACTCTGGCCCAACGCTACGCCCGCGGCGCAGCAAGACCAAAGTCGGCAGAAACAGCTTGCTGGCCTCCAGCCGCGGCGCAAGCTGCCGCGCCCGGCATCCAACGGTAAGGGGGAACGACGCATCCATGAAAGTTTCAGTGGCTCAAACCGCCGCCGGGGGCGGCGTCGGCGCACTCCAGGCAATGGGGGGCGGCGGCGCTCAATGGCCAGTTGTCTCGCTTGCCCTCGTGGGTGCAGCGGTGCTGGCAGCGGGCGTCGCTGCCGAAGGGCCGGTCCATGGCGTGGCACTGCTCGCCGTCGGGTTGGGCCTGGGTGCCACGCTATATCAGGCAGCATTTGGATTCACCTCGGCCTGGCGCGTCTTCGTCTCCGAAGGTCGGACGGCCGGGCTCCGCGCACAACTGTTGATGCTAGCATTGGCTTGCCTGCTGTTCTTTCCGACCCTCAGCGCAGGGACGCTGTTCGGGCACACCGTCGCAGGCAGCATCGCGCCGTTGAACGTCTCGCTCGTTGTGGGGGCATTTCTGTTCGGCATCGGCATGCAACTTGGCGGCGGTTGCGCCTCCGGCACGCTGTTCGCCGTGGGCGGGGGAAGTGCCGGCATGCTCCCAACCCTGTTCTTCTTCATGATCGGTTCGCTGATCGGCCTCGCGCACCAGCCGTTCTGGACCGCGCTCCCCGGCTTGCCGGCCGTATCGATGGTCCGAAACTACGGATGGCCATCGGCGCTGGCCGCCAATCTCCTGGCGTTCGGACTGATTGCGATGGCCCTAGTGAAAATCGAGCGGAGGCGGGCGGGTGATGTGGAGCCGATTGCTTCTGGCGGGCATTGGCGACGCGGCCCCTGGCCCTTGGCGGCTGGAGCGCTCGGCCTGGCGCTGCTGAACTTCGCCACGCTCTTGCTGGCCGGACGCCCCTGGGGCATCACGTCCGCCTTCGGGCTATGGGCTGGCAAGCTCCTGCTGGCAGTCCATGTGAACGTCGCTGGTTGGGGCGGGTGGGCCGCTCCCGCGGCGCGCGCCTCGCTGCTGCAACCGGTGCTGGCCGACACCAACTCGATCATGGATTTCAGCATCGTGCTGGGAGCGTTGCTGGCTGCTAGCCTCGCCGGGCGGTTCGTCCTGTTCCAGAGGTTGACGATGGGCCGCGTCCTTGCTTCCGCAATCGGCGGCCTGCTGATGGGCTACGGTGCGCGGCTCGGCTATGGCTGCAACATCGGCGCCTTCTTTGACGGTGTCGCGTCCGGTAGCCTGCATGGCTGGGTGTGGATCGTCGCGGCGCTCGCAGGCACGCTGCTGGGTGTTCGTCTACGTCCGCTGTTCGGACTTGTCGTCGAACGCAAGCTGACTGCTTGTTGAGCGCATGCTGCAAAGGAGCTTTCAAACCCCTGGCAATTGTGCAGTGTCACGACCGCAGACACCCTGGCGACCCAGTCAACTAAAGGGACTAAAACCAGTGAAGCTTCTTTTGCCAGCCCTTGCTTGCCTCGCAATTAGTCCACTTACTTTGTCCGCGCGTGCTGCCGAACCGGTCGAGTTGAAATTCGCCCAGGCGAGCACGCCACAGCCTTCACCGGACGCAGCGGCTCAGGGCCGAGCCTATTTTATGCAGCACTCGTACGATTTCCCGACGGTTTTCCGCAGCCATCATCCCGGACCCGCTTGGATCCTGCAGCATGCCTCCGACTTCAATCTAACGCCGCAGCAGACCGCGGCCATAGAGCGGCTTCAGAACGGGATGCGCTCGTCCGTCGCGGAGAACAGCGCGAAGCTGAAGCAGGCCTATTCACATTACGAGAATGATTCGCGCGCGCCTTTGCCCGATGAGAAAGCGATGCTCGATGATGTCCATGCGGTTGGCGACGCGCAGACACAACTCGCGGGAGCAATGATTCCCTACCACTTGCAAGCATACGATGAACTCGATGCGGTCCAGAAAAAGACGTATGAGCGGCTCGTGGCGGTGGCCGGGCCCTAGGTGTTTAGATGGGGTAACGGCCGTCTCCAGACCTGATCTAGCGGATCGGGTGGTCGTCCCTCAAGTAGATGGTGTCATTGGACCGGAGTCAGGTTCGCCCCGCTCCAAGCATCGTTGAGGGACGACCATGGAGCAGTATGCAGGGATCGACGTTTCGTTGGAAAGCGTGAGTTGAGGTGGTCCCAGTTTTTCGGACAGGTGGTTAAGCTTGGTTCGCCGATGAAGGACGGACCTGATGATGGGCAAGCGGAAGCGGTATTCGGCTGAGTTCAAGGCCAAGGTGGCGATGGAGGCATTGCGAGGTGAGTTGACGGCCTCGCAGCTGGCGACGAAGCACGGCGTGCATCAGACAATGATCGGGGATTGGAAGCGCCAGGCCATGGAAGGTCTGGTGTCGGTGTTCACTGGCAAGGCGGAGGCCAAAGAGGGCATTCGGGAAGAGGAGCTGGAGAGGCGTTGGTGCACTTTGATAATCTGAAGGGGTGGTAGGATGCCGTTCCCTTTCTGGTTCTAGCCGCCCCGATGCCGCACAAACACAACGCCGATCGCCGTCACCACATCCCGAAGATGTCGTTCAAGGTGCAGAACTGGCCGGCCTATGAAGCAGGCCTGCGCCGGCGCGGCAGCCTCACTTTGTGGCTCGAGGACGCCGCTCTGGAATGTTGGCAGACCTCTGGGCCAAGTGGTCAGGCCCGGTTTAAGGACGCAGCCATCCAGACCAGCCTGATGCTGCGCACGGCGTTCAAGCTGGCATTTCGGCAAACTGAAGGCCTGATGACATCGGTGCTGACGTTGATGGGCTTGACGCTCTCGGCACCTGATCACACCATGGCCAGCCGTCGCGCCGTGGCGTTGCGGGTGATCCAGCCAGCACAAGTGCCGCCTGGTCCGTTGCACGTATTGATCGACAGCACCGGCCTGCAAGTCTACGGAGCAGGCCAATGGTTGGAGGCGAAGCATGGCGCGAAGTCAAGCCGGACATGGCGCAAGCTGCATCTAGCGGTCGATGCCGCCAGCGGCGTGATTGTGGCACAGACGCTGACCGATCGGGACACGGATGATCCATCACAGGTCGGGCCGCTGCTCGATCAAATCGACGACCCGATTGGCCGGGTGACGGCGGATGGCGCGTATGATGGCGCGCCCACCTATCAGACAATCGCGGCGTATGGTGATGGCATCAAGGTGGTGATCCCGCCGCGTTCAACGGCTGTCCCTAGCGGCGATCCGGGTGTGCCGACACAGCGTGATCGTCATCTGGCGATGATCGCGGAACAAGGCCGCCTGGGCTGGCAGGTCGCCACCGACTACGGCCAGCGTTCGTTAGTAGAAACGACAATGGGTCGCTACAAGGCGCTGATCGGACCCCGGCTGCGGGCCCGCGGCTTCGCCGCCCAGCAGACCGAGGCTACCATCGGCGTGGCGGCGCTGAACCGGATGCTGGCGGCCGGAGGCCCAGATTCCGTCCGTCGCCAGCCGATCATCGCATAGCAGTCGGGGGTTTGGGGCTATCTCGACCTCCAGCCGCCAAGTGCACCAACGCCGGTTTGGGAGGAAACCCCGGCAGCCGATTGGGCTGCGGCCTATGACCGGAACGTCCTTGCAGCGGTCCGCATCACTGATTGCCTGCTGCCCAAGATGCGGGCCGCCAAATGGGGCCGGGTGGTGAACGTGTCGAGCGTGGCTGGCCTGATGCCGGCGGCGACTGGCCCCGACTACTCGGCGTGCAAGGCGGCCTTGAACAATCTGACGGTGTCGCTGGCTAAGGCCGCCGCCAGTGACGGGGTGACGGTGAACGCCGTCTCGCCCGGAACGATCTTGACGCCGAAGCTGGAAGCGGCCTTCCGCAAGATGGCCGATGCGAACGGCTGTGCAGATAGCAAGGCCGCCTGGCCTGCGGTCGAGCGGGCGGTGCTCCCGCATGTCGTTCAAGTGCCGCTCGGCAAAGTCGGGAGCACGGACGACATCGCTCATGCCGTTGCGTTCCTGTGCAGCCCGTTGGCCGGCTACATCACCAGCGTCAACCTTCGGGTCGATGGTGGGGTGCTGCCGACCTTGTGAGTATGGCGTGCCACCAAGCGCCTCGTGGACTTCTCAACAGCCCCTGCGGTTCTCCTTGTGTCGATCCGTCTCAAGCCTGCGTCGAGCTGCAGTTAGGACCTTACCGCAAATCTCTGCACGGATGCTGCCAGTGGGCCAACATAAACGGCAATCTCTGCACGATAATGTAAAGGCTGGGCGCCATCTCGCGCGTTCCTGTGCTGGCCAGGGCGTGCACGACATCTCCGTTTAGCAAAGCGCCGAGTTGCCCGAGGGTCATGTTCCCGACGACGTCTCTTCGACAAGGGTGTCGATCGCAACACGGACGCGGACGGGCAGGTAGGGCGCCTCGGGCCAAAGGGCGCATATGTCCGTGGTCAATGCTGGCGTTCCACCGAACAACGGGACAAGGGAGCCTGTTCGCAGGTTCTCTGCAACAAGCCAGTTTGGCAGCCACGCCAGGCCATAGCCGGCAACTGCGGCGTCGAGTATCGCGCCAAGATCGTCGAGGCGAAGCCGGGTGGGAGGGCTGACCTCGGCGGGTGTGAGCTTTCCGCGCGGAAACCGCCAAATCTGGGTGCGTCCATTCCGCGTGTAGACGATTGCCGTGTGGGCTGACAGTTCCTCGGGAGCAACAGGTGCTCCATGCCGGGCAACATAGGTAGGCGAGGCGCAGACGATCATCTCCTCCTGCGCGATCCGGCGCACCATAAGTCCGGCTCCTTCCCCAATTGGGCCATTGCGGATGCACAGGTCGAACCCGTCGTTGACGAGATCCACGTGGCGGTCGCGGAAATCGAGTTCGAGCTCAAGCGCGGGGTGCGCCTCGGCAAGTCGAAGGAAGATCGGCGCGACCATTAGACGCCCGAACAGCACGGGCATGGAGACGTGCAGCTTGCCGCTCGCGATCGAGTGACCGGATTCGATCAGGGCCTTGCCGATCCGCAATTCGGCCATGGCTCGGTCGCAGCACTCAAAGAAGACCTGACCCTCGGCGGTCAGGCCGAGGCTGCGGGTCGTGCGCTGGAACAGCCGCGTGCCGAGCCGCTGTTCCAATCGCGCCACCGCCTTGCTGATTGCTGAGCGGGACAGGTTGGCCCGCTTCGCCGCAGCGGAAAACCCGCCGGTCTCCACGACTGCGACAAACGCCGGAACATCGTCGAAGCTGTCGATCATGTATGATTGTAGCACGTCAGGCGACAGAGATGCGAGAAACAGTCGCTACCCGTGTCTCCCGGGACGCACCAACTCTGCCATGGGAAGCTTAGGAGGTGTTTAATGCCAATCCGTTGCGACATGATGGCTATCGCGGCAGGCGCCTTCTTGTCGCTTCAGCCAGCGTGGGCGGACAGCGCCGCGCAGCCGCTACCGCCGGTCGATGCGGGGTCGCGCATGATGGCGATTGGTCCGGAGAACGGCGACTTGGCCAAGCGCGTGGGCGCGTGGACGGTGACCGAGACGGTCTGGGACGCGCCCGGCGCTCCGCCTAAGGTCACAAAGGGGCTGATCGCCGAGCGGCGGATGGTTGGGTCGATGATCCAGGAGATCCTGCGCGACCCGGCCGATGCTAAGGGCCCGTCAGGAAATAGCCGAATCGGGTGGGACTTCTCGCCATAGGGGGATTCCCGGTCACGGAGCGGTTTTGTAGCCTGTCGCGATGATCGA
>JAABUX010006470.1_pt1 | contig 13971 bp, 18 predicted proteins | sample 5561851 | NCBI WGS metagenome assembly JAABUX01 (sample SAMN10711883, study PRJNA513361) | rock metagenome | isolation source: Antarctica rocks | place: Antarctica: Victoria Land, Richard Nunatak red sandstone | collected 2016-01-03 | reverse complement strand
TTCTTTGAGGGCCGGCGCCGCTTCGCGCACCCATTCGGTGAAAGGCCGATCGCCCGACCACGCCGCGAAGTCGCGCGCCTTCTGCGTGATGGGCGCCGGTTCGTCGATTCCACGACCGTGGCCGCGTCCGTGCGTCTGCTCCTTGAAGGCGAGCACGACCTCGGGCTCGCGCCCCTCGATTTCGCGCACCACCGTCGGCCCGCGATCGTGCGACCACCCCTGCTCGAGCTCGACCTCTCGCATCGCTCGATCGAGCTTGATGTAGTCGCGAAAGGGTGAGACGGCCCGGTACGTCTCGGGGTCGACCCGGTTGACCGCGACGTGCAAATGCACGTTGGCCGTGTCGCCGTGGACGGCCATGACGTACTGGTGCGACTCCATCCCAAGTGACGCGAGTGCGTGGCGCCCGGCCGCAAACGCCTGCTCGGGCGTCGGATGCTCGTGCTCGTGCCACGAGACGACAAGGTGATAATCCGCCGGCGCGCGCAGCCGCCGGCACTGCGAAGCGACGGCCTCCATTTCGGCGGCCGCAGTCCGTAGCGACGCGACGCCTTGCGTCTCGATCGCGAGCGCTTTCGGAGTCACCTCACCGGTCAACGGATCGACGGTGTCTTCGCGGCCGATGTAGCGCACGAGCTCGTCGAACTCGCGGCCCGCCGGCCGATCGAGGCGGTTCTCGGCGCTCACGTAGTCGACGAGGCCGCCGAAGGTTCGACCGCCGGCCTTCGCGCGAACGACCTTCGCGATCTCGCGCCCAAGCGCCGCGTCGCGCACGTAAGCCGTAACCGGCAAATCTGCGGCGGTCGCCTTCTTCCCCACGCGCGCCCATTCGGCATCGGAGAACCGGACCGCGACCTGGTGCTGCCGCGCTCGCGTTTCGCTCCCACGGCGCCGGTCAGTCGTCACGGCCTTCACGAGCCGACTCTCGGGGTGTCGGGGCGCAGCCCTGACCGTGCGAAGCACGCATCATGGGTTAGTGAGAAGCGAAGCGCCGAACGGACCCTCTCGGCGCCGCAGGCGCTCGGTTTCGCGCGGGTAGCGAAACCCTACCCTGTGAAATCATACCGATGGCCTCCAGTACTGTCATTATCGCACGACCAACGTACGACCACAAGACTGTGCTATGATCGCGTTCAATTCCGCCTAAACGACGAGGTTTCCATGCCGAAGACGATCGAACCCGAGCGCATCGAGGCCGCAAAAGCACGCCTCAAACAGCTTCCCGAAAAACCAAAAACACCGAAAGCCGTTCCGTTGTCGCAGGCGATTCGCGAAATAAAGGCTGAGGTTCAAGTCGCCCTCAAGCGGGGTTATACATTCGACGAAATCGCTCAGTCGCTCAAGAAGACGGTATCGATATCGGGACGCCGACGCTCAAGAGTTACGTGTACCGGGGAACGAAACGGCGAACGAACGGGACCAAAGCGAAACCGAAGACGACTATCGCGGGCGAACCGAAAAAGGAACGGACCGGCGTAAAGGCCGTGGAGATGCCCACAGAACTGTGAGCGTCCACTTCTTCCACGGCGACAAAGGCGGCGTCGGCAAATCGTTCGTCGCGCAGTCGTTCGTCGATTGGCTGCTGACGCGGAACGTCACGCCGCTGGTCGTCGATAGCGATATGCGGAACCCGGACCTCGCGCGCATGTTCCCCGACGTCGCGGTGACGGTCGATCTGCGTCAACACGAAGGGTGGCTCGAGTTGCTCTCGCAGCTGCATGAGAGCGATCGTGAGCAAGTCGTCGTTTCGCTGCCGGCGGGCATCGGCGCGGAGGTGACGGCCGAGCTCCCGGCCTTCTTCTCGGGCCTCCATGAACTCCAGCGTGAAGCTACGCTGTTGTGGATCCTCGCGCGTACTCCTGACTCGATCAACCTGCTGCGGCCGGCGACAGCGACCTTCGACGGTCACGCCCGGGCGATGGTGGCGCTCAAGAATCTCTTCTTCGGCGATCCAGAGAAATTCGGGCGTTGGAACGAATCGAAAACTCGAACGGCCTTCGAGGACGCCGGCGGCATCGTCGTCCAGTTTCCGGAGCTGCTCGATCGGCTCGTCGATCAGACGTCGACCGCCAATCCGCCGGCGGCGTTCTCGGCGAAGCTCGACGGTCTGCGCTTCGGCGATCGTGCCGAGCTGCGGCATTGGCTCGACAAGGTCGCCGCGCTCTGGGACGGGCTCGCCCAAAAGCTGGGCGTATCGTGACCTTCGAGGAGGCGTTCCGGGAAATCAACGGCCGCGCGCCGACCGTCGACGAAACCAAGCGCGCCCTTGCGATTCGGCGGGTTGTCAAGGACGCCGAACGCGACCTCGATCCGGTTCTGCTCTTCTTCCTCGCCGATGCGAGCGCAGCCGCGGAACGCGAACGCATCCCCGTTGCCCTCAAAGCTGCCGTCGACGAGGGAGTCGGGCGACTCAAGGCCGCGATTCCGAGCAGCGGCGCTCTCACCGTTGCGGTGGCCGAAGCCCGGTCGTCGATCGCGACCTTCGACCGGCTCGCCAATATCATGGCGGCGGTCAAGCGTTGGGCAATTGTGGCGGCGACCGTTTCGGCCGTGGTCGTGATCGCGTTCTGGATCGGCGGCTGGCGTGTCGGCTACGGTGCCGGCTGGGAGGCGAGCCGGGTCACGGGATACGCCCCGGTCGCTCAGCAAGTTTGCGATTCGCTTGCCCACGTCCGCCACGATCTGCGTGGTCATCACGCACAGGTCCAGGCGCTCGATCGTGAGCGCGTTTCGCGCGGCTGCTAAGGGAATCGACGCTCGATCTGACATCGGACGCCGCATCGCTGGAGTAAACGACAGAGCCACCGATGCATTTTCGATGGCTCTACTTGGACGTGGACCGCACCGTTTTAATTTTTGGCGCGAAACTTGACTGGGACTACGACCTCTTCTTTTGCCTTGAACGAGACCTTCTCGCCGTCTGAAGTAGTGAACTTCACCGGCACCTTCTCGACCTTGTGCGCCTTGAATTTCACGGTGTGGGTTCGTTTTGCCATGTTACCAATGGCCTTTCTGGAAATTTCGGCTGGGAGCAAGCGGGCTCTCGCTGATGAGACCATTATACCATAAACCGCTCTAGATTGAGCCCTTCGCCCTGACGGGCGGTGCCCGGTGCTCGTCTCGGTCACCCGCAAGCGGGCTCCCGACTGAGACTCCGCCCGGGCCAAAATAAGGGCCTAGGACGCGTTTTCCGCCGGCGGATAAGGAAAAGTACGTCCGAGTCGCTTAAGCCACCTCAGCTGCCAGGAAATGGCCGTTTATCGGCTCCGGAAAAGGTGGCCCAGCATTGAGCCGGATCCCACTGCGGGCTTTTCCCCGCGAGACGTGCGCTAGAGGTTTAGCTTACGCGAGCAATGCGCTCGACCGTATCGACGCCCTCGGGGGTCTCGACGAGAACTTTGAGCAGTTCGCCATCGGTCCCGATCGGCGTGAAGCGGGTCCCTGTTGGATGCGTTTCGGCCAGCTCTACACCGGGCTCGTTGAGATGCCGGGCGATGGCCAGGGCCGCACTCAAGCGCTCGTCTTCAGGAATCGGTGTCAGGCTCATCGTCCGGGACCTCGAACCCGGTCTGGCGGGCTTGTGCTTCATAGCGTTCGGCATTGCGGAGCAGGTCTTCTTCCGCGAAGGCAAATTCGTGGCCGGATTCGACGGTAATCCATTCGTGGGCACGCTTCGGAGGGAACCCCCGGCGCGTGGCAATGGAAACCGCGAAAGTCATCATAGCGCACGATGTCTTTGAGACGGTCGTCCCGCTCGTCGCGAATAACGCAGGGCAAGGGCAAAGCGGACGAGTCGGCCGCGCTCGACCTGCAAGCGATAGGCGACCGAGCGAACGATCTCGCCGCGTTCGTTGACGGCCAGCGGAAGTTCCCATCCGCGATTGTAGGTGACGCGGCGCCGAGAACCTGTGCCTTTCGCCGACGTTGCTGCTCCGGTGGGCGGTGGAGCCGGGACCGGTCCCTCGGTTGCGCGGAGATTAGGGTCAGCCCTTCGAGTGTTGTTGCTTCGTGCGGGGGTCTCGCCGTTCACCGTCGGGCGAAGCCCTAGCGCGCGACGCAAGACCGCCGGCGGATGCCGGCGCCGAGCGAAGCGAGGGAAGCCTTGCGTCGCGCGCTACCGTCTCGGGACGGTGAACGGCGAGACCCGGGCAATGATCGAGTTTTGACCGGAGCGCTTTCAATGGGCCGAGGCGGAAGCCTCGGGCTACCGCTTTCGAGGCGTTATCAAGTTAATAGAAGTGTTACGTCCTGTTACGGGTCCAGAAATGAGCCGCAAACCCGCATGGAATAAGGAGTGTCAAGCAAGCGAGTGTGGGCGATACCACGAAGTTTTGTGGGCGATACCACGAATCCAGTGTGGGCGATACCACGTAGTTTTGTGGGCGATACCACGAAAAGCCGTGGGAGATACCACGAAACTTTGCTGGCCGAGCGCTCTTCGACCGGCGTGGGTGATACCACGAACATTAAAGCGTAAGAACGTTCGGATGTAACAGCATAGAGTGCCCTAACGACTTAGAGCTATAGCGTTGGAACGTAAATCACTAAGACCTTCTAGCATTGAGACGCCCTAGCGTGATACAGTAGGCCTCGTGGTAGCGCTGGCGATAGCGAATCAAAAGGGCGGGGTCGCGAAGACGAACCTGACTGGCAATCTTGGAGCCGAGCTCGCCGCAGGCGGCCGACGTGTCGTTTTGGTCGACGTTGACCCGCAAGCGACCCTGACGACATGGCTTTTGGGTCGTACGAGCGCCCCGGGAACTGCCGAAGTGCTCTTGGGTGAAGAAGAGCTCCCAGCGGTTCTCCACGAGGTCCCGGCCTTCGGGCTCACGCTCGTTCCCGCCGTTCCTGACCGCTTGCGCGTTGCAGAGCGAGCCTTGGCCGCGCAGGTCGGCTCTGAGCGCAACCTCGCGAAAGCGCTCCGTCGACTCGATTTCGATATCGTTTTAATTGACTGTCCGCCCTCGATGGGAATTCTGACGGCCTCGGCTCTCGTAGCGGCGACCGCCGGCGTCGTCATTCCGATCGCGGCGGCGCCCGAGGCGCTCGACGGCTACGTCCAAGTGACGGCCAACCTTCAACGACTACGCGATGCGCTTGAGCTGCCGCTTCCGGTTGTCGCCGTCGTACCGACGCGGTTCGATCAACGACTTCGCATCGCACGTGACGTGCTCGACGCTGCCCGGAGTCTCTGCAACGGTGCGCTCACGTCGCCGATCCGCGAAAACGTCGCGTTACGCGAGCTCTTCGGGCACCGCCAGCCCATCAGAACCTATCGTCCCGATTCGACGGGAGCCGCCGACTACGCAGCGGTCGCCGCAGAGGTGTTGCAACGTGTTCACTAAACGCGCGATCGGAAATCTCGCTGGCATTTTAGGCGGTCCAGCTGTCGACACCGAGCCGCCAGCAACAACAGCCGCACCAACGCCCAAACCACGGCCTCGTCCCCTTCGTGCAGCGTCGCCTGCATCCAAGGAGCACGTCGAGATCCAGCCACGCCTTATCGACGAACCGGACGAACAGTCCGACCGCATCACGGTGATCTTGCCGATCTCGCTTCTAACGCAGGTCGACGGTCGCGTTGCGACGCTGCGGCGGAAGAAGAAGGTTAGCGTCAGCGGCTACATCGAGGCCGCTCTGCGCGAATTACTCAGCGCCGGTGAGCACGACCTCGAGGCGCTCGAGCGCCATCGAATCAAAGCCCGTCGTACCGTATCGCGGGTTCGCTGATGAGCTTCGCAGACATCGAAGACATCAAGCGCCGCGCTGCGGCTAATGCCTCCCGGCCGCCGGTTGCGTCTGACACGCGCGGCACACCCAACGAAGGCGCACTGGCACCGATCCGGTATCCGCAACAGGACTTCTTCCTCGCACAGATATTCGATGCACCGCTCAAAGACGACCACGCGACGATGGAACATCCGATGTTTTCGCTGTCGAAAACGCCTGATCTAAAGATTCGCGTTTACGAGCACAACGGCAATAGCATCACCATCACGCCGAGCGCGGCCGGTCTTGCGACGATCTGGGACAAAGACATTTTGCTGTTCACGATCTCGTGCCTCGTCGAAGCTCAAAACCGCGGACTACCCATCGACCGCACCGTACGACTGCGCGCCCGCGATCTGTTGGTCTACTGCAATCGGGGCACGAGCGGCGCCGAGTACGACGCTCTCGCAAAGGCGTTCGAACGCCTCGCCGGCACGCGTATTCGTACGGACATAACGACGGCGAAAAAACGGGCTCGGCATGGTTTCGGTCTCGTCGAATCTTGGTCAATTGTCGAACGAACCACGAGCCAACGCATGGCGTCGATCGAGTTGACTCTCTCGGAATGGCTCTACAACGCGATCGTCGCAACCGAGGTCCTCACGCTTTCACGCGACTATTTCCGGCTCCGAAAAGGTCTCGAACGCCGTCTCTATGAGCTCGCGCGCAAACACTGCGGTCTTCAGGCGAAATTCACGATCGGTCTCGAAACCCTGCTGAAGAAGTCCGGAGCAAATTGCTCGCTGCGAGAGTTTCGCCGGCAGATCCGAGAGATCGTCACGGGACGGGCACTCCCCGACTACGCAATCACCTTCGACAAAGATTCCGACAAAGTAACGCTTTGGACGCGCGATGGCGGGAAACGCCTTCGGCGGATGATTCAGGAAGTGCGCGACCGTGGCATCTCCGCAACGCTCGATGGAACTCTCGCATAACGCAGGGCTTGGTTGCATTAGCGGCAGGCAGATGGCGTTTCATCACATTTTTCCAGCCCCCTTGACACAGAGTCTGGAATGTTGTATACGCCTGCCATTCGAGGCTTTCACGCTACAAGATAAGGAAGCAGAATCAATGAGAACAGTTGTGTCATTCGCCGGGATACTTGCGATCGCCGGCGTTATCTTTGTCTCAGGAAGGGCTGTCGCGGTAGGCAATCAAGTTCAAGCCAGGACCGTCGCGCCAGCAAGCATGGCTTTGATCTCGTCACCAAGGGATCTACAAGCGTATCTCGCAGCAACCGCTCGATCCGGTTCGCCGCTCGATCAGTTGTCGCCACAAGGCCGGGCGCGGTTTTTGTCGAGCCTCACGTTTAACCGTAAGGGCCTAACCGGGTTTCGGTACGACGATCTACGCGCAGAGTTGTCGCCTAGTCAGATCTACCGCGTTTTGAGCCTGTTCGGCGAAGAACGAGACATTGCGAGCATGAAAGGCGCTCGCGTGCTAACCGCTGAGGACAGGGCGGTCGGGCCTCAGCCTCAGAAGTTACAGTGTGGACAATATGGGTGCGACGATTCTTGGTGCTCTGGACGTGCAACGTGCCAGCACGCGGACAACTTTTTTTGCACGAACAGATGTTAGGACGTTAGTTGAGCGTACGGAGGGGCGCTAAGCCCCTTCGTACGCACTGCACCGCCGATTTTCCCAGCCGGAGGAGACGACAAAATGACGCGACGTTTCTTGGGCCTTTGCCTTTTCTTCCTCATGAGCGTCGGGTTTGCTGCACCCCGGACCGCTGCGGGAACGCATCAGACGTCCGCCTCGCTCGAACAGCGCCTCAACGCGCTCCATCAACTTGAAGCCAAGGCGCTCATGGCTGATGCAGCTACACGCGGATTGGCTCATGACTTCGGCAAAACGTATGACGGGTTGTTCGCATCGCTTCAGAATCGCAGTAATCTCACGAAGCTGAACGGTGCGGACGTCAGCTTGCTGTACCTTGCAGCCTCCATGGCCAACTTCTATACCTTCGACGCGAGATACTTGGACGATATGCAGCTTGATCTAGCTGAGCTGCAAAAGCGAGGGGGTGCTACGCAAGCCAACTACGATGAGATGTACTATTCGTTTATTGCAACCCGTCAGTTTTCACGAGCGCGAGCTTTTGCGCGAGCGCATCCCCGCCTCGCGCTCGTCCGAATCCCCGAGTTCCGCGACGTGAGCGACGCTGGCTCATCGGGCCCCACGGCGATGATTGTCAGCCCCGATGGCCGTGTATTAAGTCGCCGAAGCGTTAACCTCCATAAGCCGGCTCAGATTGTCGTGATTACAACGCCCTTTTGTCATTTTTCCCAACGGGCCATTCCCAATATCGAATCCGATACAACACTAGGTCAAGCGTTTAGGGACCATGCGACGTGGCTCGTTCCACCCGTTCGGGGCGGCTTCGACGACGTCGAGCAGTGGAATCGAGAGCATCCTCACGAAGCGATGCAGATTGCGTACAAGTTTCAAGAATGGCCGATGTTTGACCGCTGGGAGACGCCAACATTCTACTTCTTAAAGCGCGGCAAGGTTGTCGCACAGGTGGTTGGATGGCCACGGCAAGGCCGCAAGCGTGAGGTTAAAGCTGCCTTGAGGCGCGTCGGCCTTCTGTAGCGGCGCCGATCGCATCAGGGATTTCGTTATTCAGTTTTCGCGTAGATTGGCGTACTGTACCGCTTTAATCCCACAAACGACCGTTTTCGGGATGATTTCACGACCTAAGCGCGAAGCGGCTTTCCGTGTCCCGGAATCCTGTCCCGAAAAGCTTGGCCGTGATACAATCGGATTGATGATGACCCGCAGTGACCTCCACCAGCTCGTCGACGAGATCCCAGACGATCAAGTCGACCCAGCCGCCGAGCTGCTCGACGCCTACCGACGTGGCGATCGTGTCTTGATACAGTTATTGACTGCGCCCGTGGTGCCGGCCGAACCTGACGAGCTTGCCGCCCTTGCTGAAGGTGCGAAGGATGATCCCAAGGACACGGTATCGCTCGAAGAACTCAAAGCCGAGCTCGGCTTGGTTTGAGGCCTTTCCGACTCGAATTTAAGGCGAGCGCCCGGCGCGACCTGAAGCGAATACCGCGAGAAGAATCCGCCCGCATTATTGCGGCGGTGGAAACGTGGGCTCGCGGCGAGCCGCACGTCGATGTCGAGAAGCTGACCGACGTGCAGCCGCCAGAGTGGCGGATTCGCGTTGGACGCTGGCGCGCGCTAGTGGACCGGCCGGCAGCCGACGTTATTCGATTCTTACGCGTGCTCGATCGTAAAGACGCATACCGCCGATGAAGCGCGACCGCAAGGTTCGCGGCATCCCGCTCGACGAGCTCCTGGCAGCCAATGCCGTCGGCGACGATCGACTCAACGGTCTCGTGAGCCGCTACCGAAGCGCCGTCGTCCCGGCGTCGACGATCGCAAAACAGGCCGCGGCGGCCGCGCAGCCGGCAAAACGAACGAAAGCGAGCCCAAATAAGGCCCTAGGAACGCGTTTGGCTCGCCAAGATGACCTAGGACCCGTCCCAATCTCGAAAACGCGCCTGGTGGGCTACGCGCGCGTCTCTACGGACGCGCAGACGACGGCGCTGCAGCTCGATGCGCTGCGCGCCGCCGGCGTCGACGTCGTGCACGAAGATTCGGCATCAGGTGCGGCGCGAGCGCGCCCCGGGCTCAGCCTTGCGATCGAGGATCTCCGCCCCGGCGACACGCTCGTCGTGTGGCGGCTCGATCGCCTCGGCCGTTCGTTGCGCGACCTGCTCGATATTGCCGAAATGTTACGGGAACGTGACGTCGCACTGCGTTCGCTTACGGATCACATCGACACCGGGACAGCAGCGGGCCGCATGTTGTACGCCGTGCTCGGCGCCGTCGCACAGTTCGAGCGCGACGTACTGCGCGAGCGCACCGTCGCCGGTCTTGCGGCCGCGAAGAAGCGCGGCGAGAAACTTGGGCGTCGGCCGGCGCTGACGCCGGCGCAAGTGAGAGAGGCTAAGAAGATGCTTGCTCGCGGCGAGAGTCCGAATCACGTCGCGCGCATCTTGCGCGTCGGTCGCTCGACGCTGTATCGTGCAATCGCGTGAGCGACGTGCATGGCAAGCTCGATCGCCGGCGGTACGTTCGGATCGCCGTCGCGATTCCGGTTTCGTATACGGGTAGCGAACAAGAACCCAAGAGCGGCCATGTCAGTGATCTCGGCGGCGGCGGCGTCCGTCTGGCTAGCGACGAAGACCTGTCCTTGGGCTCGGTGCTCTTACTACGCTTCGCATTGCCGGATGTCGGCCGCGAACTCGTCGCGCGCGGTCGCATCGTCCTCTCGTTCTACAACGCCGAAGACAAGCGTTTCTTCCACGGCATCGCGTTCACCCAAATCGACCCGCGCGATCAAGAAGAGATTATCCGTTACATCTCAGGCGAAGTCCAACGCCTCGCCCTTGAAGGCGATGCCGCCGAGTAAACCAGCGCCGCGGCTGGGCCGTCGCTTGCGCGCATCTTGCGCGCCAGCCGCTCGACGTTGTATCGTCATCTGCAATGAGCACCGCGACCGCGCACCGCTACGTCCGAATACGCCGGCCGAACCCGACGTTCGCGGCGGTGTAGCTCAGCGGTTAGAGCGGCGGCTTTATAAGCTGTACCGGGTTCGAATCCCGGCGCCGCTACGATTTGAAGTGTTCGTGATCTTCGATATGCTGGGCGAGTCTTTCCACCCTAAAGCGCGGCTCCGCGCAGCTGCGGCATGGTGGAAAACGCTTGCCGGCGATAACGGTCACTTCGTGCGGTTGCGCGTGCGACGGATCGTGGGTGACGCGATAAATGCCTGATGCGTCGACGACGTCGCCGGGCTTATAGATATTTGTCAAGATTTCGGAGAGCGATGCCATTTCGCGGCCGTTCGCAGCGCGTGAACGATCACCTCGGCTTAGTCGTTTAGGAGACAACATGGGGGCTTTCGATCTTCGCATAGCGGTGAAACGCGACCCGACTGAAGCCAGCTCAGAACCTGCCGCGCCGAATGCCGGGCCACGGCCTCCCTGCGTATCGCTCGTCGTGAGCGGATTGCTTGACGAACCAGGTTGCAACGAATTGATGTTTCGGGTAAGGCGAGCCTTTGAAAAGGGCGCCGATTCGGTGATCATCGAGCTGGAAAATATCGCGCTGCCAGACGTCATGTGCTTACACCGCTTCGCCGATTCCATCATGGCGGAGCGGTCGGCGGGACGTCAGCTGCAGGTTATCGCACGAGAGCCAGATTTTCATGTCCGCTGTTCCTCCATCGCCGACTCGCGCGATTGGTTAATCGCCGACCCGAACGCCGATGTGGCCAGCGGACGCCGCGCCATCCATCTCGACAGCGGCCACGGCGCAGTCTAACATCCGGCGCGCGATCGAGGATCTCCGCGCCGGCGACACGCTCGTCTATGGCGTCCCGACCGGCTTGGTCGCTCTTTGCGCGACCTGCTCGATATTGCCCAAATGTTACGGAACGTGACGTCGCGTTGCGTTCGCTCCACGCACCACATCGCCGGCACCGCGGCAGGCCGCATGCTCTACACCGTGCTCGGCGCGGTCGCGCAGTTCGAACGTGACGTGCTGCGCGAGCGAACCGTCGCCGCCTCGCCGCCAGCAAGCGCCGCTTACGAGCGCCCTCGGCCGGCGCCTAGCGCTCACGTCAGCGCAGGTCGAGAGGCGAAGAAGATGCTCGCTCGTGGCGAAAGTCCGAACCAAGTCGCGCGTGTTTTACACGTCGGCCGGTCCACGTTGTATCGCGCGATCGCATGAGCGAGGAGCGACGCTTTTGCTTTCACGAGACTGTCGAGACCGAACGCAATCCACCACGTCCGGCGAGGTGCTGCGCTCGCTGCGGATCGGAAACTCGGATGTATTCTTAAATGTATTTGAGGGTGTCCGTTTCGCTGTCGGCGGACTGCCTCGGACATCGATACCCGTCGAGTTCGTGCAGGTGCAACGATGCGGTCGCGACCGTAAGCGCGCAATAGCCCGTAGCCGCCTAGAACCGTGAAAGCTTCAGAAGGCGATGCGCAACTGATGAAGCGTTTGCGCCACCGGGATCCCGTCGCGTTCGAACTCCTTTACGACCGCTACCGCCGGATCGTCTTCGGAATCGCGCTACGCATGTTGGCTGATGCAGCGACAGCGGAAGATGTAACGCAAAGCGTGCTTCTCACTCTTTGGAGTGCTCCCGACGCGTTTCGCGGCGGTAGCTTTGGCGCGTGGCTTTCGCGCGTGACCCGCAATCGGAGCCTGGACGAGTTGCGCCGCGTCATGCACGGGCAAAGGGAAATTCCGGTGGACGTCTCGATCGAAGCAAGCGTCGACGAGGAGGTCTTTGCAAGAATCGATTCCCAGCGCGTTCGCACGGCCCTCGCGATGCTCCCCGATGAGCAACGCATCCCAATTGAGACGGGGTTTTTCGGAGGCATAACACATGAAGAGATGGCGAAGCGGACCGGAAATCCGCTCGGCACTATCAAGACCCGTATTCGAGCGGGCCTGCGCCGCTTGCACGACGAGCTGCAACGATGACGATGTCGTCAGGCTACGCTGACCCGTCCAGTTGCACCAGTCAGTGAAAATTTAACGCTTCCGATCACAGCTTCATTCGCCAGAGAGGCCGCGTAATGCGGACGGCCACTCACCGGCTTGCAACAAAACCTTTCACAAAAAGACTTCGCACCGCACACCTCGCACCGATAATATCGCGGACGGGCGAGCACGAGGATCATCTTCGGCGGCGACGGCGGCCCGTACGCAATCTCTTCGTTGATCCATGACACGCCGCACTGCGGGCAGTTTTCTGGGTCTAATCGTTCGCTCATCGCTCCATCCCAAAACTGCGATCGATTTCTTTTGCCAGCGCTCGCTCACGCCCACGCAAGAGCTCCCGCTCCTTGTCGCGCGCGCGTTCTTGCTCGACGATGAGCTGCTGCTGTCGCTCTTGGAGCTCCGGATTGTCGACGCGCATCCCGTACTCGATCGCGATACTGAGCGCGCGCTCTTTGTACTCGACGTCACCGTGCAACGTGACGGTATCCCCCCACTTGGCACGCGCGAGTTCAAGCCCCGCGGCGAGGCTGGAGTCGCGGGTGTCGCTGAAGGCGATCTCCGGTCCGCGATCGCGGAACGCTTCGCTGCCGTCGCTGCGCCAATGGTAACTGACCTCGCCGTTGCGCTCGACGCGGGCGTCGACGTCGCGTAGATCCCGCACGAACCGCGGCTCGTGGTCGCCGACGCCGCGTAGCGCAAAGTACGGACTCTCGACCTCCCGCTCACGCGCATGCTCGCGCCGCTGCTCCCGATAACGTAAACCGCGCAACGCCGAGATAGCCGCGTCATCGCCGGCGAGCGCGCGTTCCGTGACGAACTCGCGCCACGCTTGGCGTTGCTCGAGCTGCAGTTCGCGTTTGAGCTCGGTGCGCTCGCCAACGATGGCATCGCGTAAATCCGAACGCTCTTGCGCCGCGCGAAATGCCGCAAGCGACGTCGCGATCTGCGGCGCCAAGCCGGCCTCTCGCAGCTCGCGCCGGTACTCGGTCTTGCGCGCGGTGATCTCGGCGTAGCGCGCGCGCTCGGACTCGCGCTGCTCATCCCACACCGCCCGTCGCTCGTCGCCACGCGATCGCTCGGCGCGAAATTCCGCGTAGAGGCGCTCGCGCTCGAAACGTCGCTCCTTACGTCGATCGGCGCGCCGCTCGGGATCGCGCTTGTAATCGCGCTCCGGCTCGCGCTCCTTCTTCTCGCGGGACGGTTCGCGCGTTCGATCGCGTTCCGAGACGTCACGCTTGACGCGTAATTCCTCGAACGCTTGCTGACGAGTCCGCTCCCCGGCGCGATCGCGCTCCGCCGGCGTCGTCGACGTATCGACTTCAACGGCACGCGCCGGCGCCTCACGCTCCGCCTCGGGAGCGCGCTCCGAAACCTGGCGTTCCGGAGACCGAAACGCCGGCACGCGATCGTCAAGGATTCCAACGCGCCGTTCGAGCTGCTCGCGACTCAGAAAGCGCGCGACCTGCGACGCCTTGGCGACGAGCTCCGGATCGTCATGGTGAACGACGACGAGCCCCGAACCCTTGCGCTGTATTTCGAGACCGTAGTCCGCAAGTGTGCGCTGCACGTCGTCGATGCCGACGCCGTCGCGTGCCAGCGTTTCTTTGAGGGCCGGCGCCGCTTCGCGCACCCATTCGGTGAAAGGCCGATCGCCCGACCACG
>JAABUX010006469.1_pt1 | contig 13972 bp, 20 predicted proteins | sample 5561851 | NCBI WGS metagenome assembly JAABUX01 (sample SAMN10711883, study PRJNA513361) | rock metagenome | isolation source: Antarctica rocks | place: Antarctica: Victoria Land, Richard Nunatak red sandstone | collected 2016-01-03 | reverse complement strand
GCGTACAAGGGCGTGCACGAGCACCTGGCGCGCGCGGCGCGGCCGGCGCCGCCGCTGGTCGGCCTGCAGCTGCTCGTGGAGGGCCGCGTGCCGCAGGGTGCGCCGGGCGGCCCGTGTTGTTCCACGCCTGAGCCCCTGTGGTGGATGGCCGTGAATCCTGCAGGGTCCTCTGAGGGGTTGCAATGCCACCCTGCGCCGAGGCTTGCCCGACCCTCAAGCACTGCAGAGGTCTGTTCCAGTGGTAAGCCAGCGATCTACTGTTCTCCCTCACGAGGCGTGGTCACATTCAGCAACGGCCTGGCCTCATGCAGCCGTGTGCTGCTCAGCACTGGGGTCGCATGACATGCACAGTGCATTGGTGGTGTCATGAGCATGATCTGCAGGTGCCCTCGGGCACACAGAATCTGGCGCTTCCTAGGCAATGCAATAATAGGATGTTTTCATTGCGTGCCAGTGACAGGCGCTTGGTCTCCCTGCTAAGGTTTGAGGGTTCAGTTGTGTGTCAGATGGACATGCCCCCATGGCCCCATGGCCATTGCTGCAGGCTCTAGTGTACCTGTCCAGGTTCTCTTGTCACCCTAGTTACGCTGCGGGGCGCGCCTGGCGTCCGCTGCCAGGCACGTCCAGAGCGGGCTTGCGCTAAGAGCAGCCCGTCCTCGTGCACAGGGTCGGGCCTGTCGTCATCGGCGGCGCTCGTCTGTGCGTCCTCGCTGGCCGTGCTGGCCGTACACGGCATCCGTCTCAGCAAGGGGGTGTGCAGCCTGCTCAGCGGGGCCAGCAAGCCCTCCCCGCCCTCCCTGCCACCCTTCGCTGTGTACAGTCCAGATGGGGAGCACCACTTGAGCCTGCACGGGCTCCAGGCTGCCCAGGAGGTCACCACCCTCGCTCCAGGTAAGCCACCCAGCCCTAGACGGGGCCGGGGCGGGGTGGCGTGGGGCGGGCGGGGTCGGGGCGGGCCCGGGGCATAAGCGCGCAGACCGCAGCGGCGCTCGGCTGCGCCGTGGAGGGGCGGGCGCTGAGGCGCGCGCCTGTGCGCGCGGCTGGGTGCAGGCGCGGGCCTGTCCAGTTCCTCTGCGCTGGTGTGCGCCGGCGCGCTCGCCGTGCTTGCCGCCGCGGGCGCGCGCCCGCCGAGCGCGGTGCGCTGCGTGCGCGCGGGCACGGGGGCCCGCAGGAGGCGGGCGTGGCAGGGACTCTCTGGGGCGGACTGTGCTCTGTGGGGCTCACTGACACTGCCTGCTTGGGCGCGACTGGGGCCCATGCGTGGAAGGCTGCAGGGCTCGCCCTCGTGTGCCCGCAACCAACTCAGGGGCGTGGCAGATGTGCATGGCAACCACAGCAGGCGTTACTGAGATCATCAGCTGGATGTGGGGGAACCCGTCAAGGTGCTGGCTGCTCTGGCGGCACGCATATTGTCCGTGAAAAGTGCCTCTATCATAGCGGGCATTGTAGCGTGCGGTTGGTACATGCTGTGTGGTTGCACGGCGGTGCACGCAGCACGAGCTTGTCAGACAGACACGCTGGGGGCGCCTGCGAGGGGGTCAGGTCACCAGCAGCGGCGTGCGCCGGGGCGCGCTGAGCGCGCGGGGCGCGGCCGGCGCGCAGGCTGTCGCGCGCTGGCAAGGAGAGTGCATCTGTGTGACCTACCAGTCACCAGTGACCCTAGGTCACCTGCGCGAGCTCCTGGCCGCGCAGGAGGTCGCGCACTTTGCGGCGGAGTGCGAGAAGTACGTGGGCACGCAGTCGGGCGGCATGGACCAGGCCATCTCCATCATGGGCCAGGCCGGCGTTGCCAAGCTCATCTCGTTCAACCCGGCGCGCCCCGCGCCCCCCGCGCCCCCACGCTGCACTGGGCGCGCCGCCTCACAAGTCACGGGGCCGCGCCGTCGCTCCATCCCCAGCCTGTCGCGCCGCCCCTCCTGACATGCTTGCGACGTGCGGCTCGTCGCACCAACCTGACATCAGGCATGCATACGGAGCGTGAGCACGTCCCGGGCGCGCCCTCTCACAGTTTGAACCCTGTATTTGATCTAAGACAAACCCTGCGCAGGTGCGTGCGGAGGACGTGCGGCTGCCGGAGGGCGCCATGTTTGTGATCGCCAACTCGCTCACCGTCAGCAAGAAGGCCGAGAGCGCGGACTACGAGTACAACATGCGCGTCACCGAGTGCCGCCTGGCGGCCGTCCTGCTCGCGCTGGCGTGCGGCGCGCCGGCGGTGCGCGCCTCCAGCCGGCGCCCGCCTCGAACGCCCGCCGCACGGCTCTGCGAGCGCCCTGCTGCTGCTTTGAAGCCATGAGTGGGGAGTGCAGGGTGCGCACACCCTGGGTCGCGCTTGATAGCAAGGGCTTGCAGACCGGATGCTGTTACTTAGCCCTACCGACCCTACCCCACATGCACACCCCCGCAGGAGGAGGCGCGGCAGCGCACGCAGCTGGTGCAGGTGGAGGCCGACGTGGCCGCCGCGGGCGGCGGCGACGCGGCGGCGGGCGTCGACAAGCTGCTGCACCCGGCCGCGTACTTCAGGGTGCGCAGGCTCTGAACCTGCAGCGTGCACGCGCACGCGTCTATACAGCGTGCGCGGGACGCGTGTGTGTGTGTCAGGGCTCACGATATGATCAGGAGAGTTAGGTTGGGTACTTCCAAAGTGCACCAGAGCGCATTGCCTGCTGTCGCTTGCAGACCTTGCCCTGGTCACTTTACCCTTGTAGGGATTGCTGGACGCACTCAGTGCCGCGCGGTCGCAGACGAGCCAGCGATGTTAGTTCCTTGAATTCTGTCGTTGCGCTCACGACCGACCCCACTGTCACACGATGATCGCGGGCGCAGTCAAGCCGGCAACTGGCACGCAAGGGTAGGGTGGAAACCCTATCCGCCTGCACGGCGCAGGCGGAGCTGGTGGAGCGGCTGGGCGCGCCGCTGGAGCAGGTTCTGAATGAGCACCAGCTGCGCTGCGCGGCGCTCGCTGAGCAGGGTGCGTGCGCCGCCTTGAGGCCTGCATCCCTGACATCGTCGTCGTGTATCGTCGTCTAGGACCCTGCGCAGGCGCTGTTGCGCTTGCAGAGCGGGACGCGCGGGTCTGCGCTCTGTTGGGCGCCAAGCATGTGCTGTGAGCGGGCGGTGTGGGAGTGGTGGTGCGGATGCACTGAGCGGCGTCCTCAGAACAGGGTCGCATGTGGCTGGGCAGCACAGGCACCGTGTCTGCGCTCGCGGGAGGGCGGCACAGCGCAGCTCCGACACGTGCTGTCTGCTGGTCCGTCTGGCACCGCAGCCGGCCCGCTTCGGCTGCGCCCAGCGCGGCGCGGCAGGGCGAGCGCTGACCGCGCGCCCGCGCGCCCCGCCGCGCAGGCGCGGGCCTGCAGCTGCAGGCGCGCGCGCGGCATGTGTTCCGCGAGGCCGCGCGCGTGCCGGAGTTTCGCGCTATCTGCCACGCGCCCGACGCGGCGCCGGATGCCAAGCTGGCCCGCCTCGGCGCGCTCATGGACGCCAGCCAGGCGTCCTGCCGGTGCGTCCTGGTTCAAGATGAGGGGTTTGAGTCAGGGTGGCATGCCCCGAGGGCAAAGGCTGGGTTGGCATCCAGCTCTGTGCATCCGTCCTGTCAGTCATTTCCAGGAGCGCGCAGCGGTTCACTGAATCAATACACAGGTTCTTCAGCCACATGTGCCGCCACTCATGCTCAATGCAGCGAGGCTTCTTCCCACCGGTCCCGTCATGCTGCTTGAGGTGAAACGACCCAATTCGACCAGAACCACCGCTATCTTGGGGCCAAGTACACTTGCGTATGACCATGTGGTGTGCGCGCAGGGACGACTTTGAGTGCAGCAGCACCAACCTGGACCGCCTGGTGGCACAGTGCAAGGCAGCCGGCGCGCTCGGGGCGCGCCTGACCGGCGCCGGCTGGGGCGCTGCACTGTCAGCCTGGTGCGCGACGCTGACGCGGACGCATTCATCGCCGCCGTCACGCGGGCGTACTACGACGACCCGGAGCAGGCGCGCATTCAGGGCGTGCAATAACTCTGACCCTGACCGTACCCCTAATTTGTTCAATATAACAATGTCAACTAACAATGTTGTCAGGACAGAGCTTTTTACACAGTTCAGGGAGCTAGAGTACAGCGCAGGACGCCAAAGCGTGCATGTGGTGACGCGGGCGCCTGGCTGCCGCGCAGTGCGAGGCCGCGGCGGGCGAGCGCGCGGCGCACGGCGGGTCGCTGGACCACGTCATCTTCGCCTCGCGGCCCGCCAGCGGCGGGGCCATCCTGGATGTGGCGCACCTGGGCCTGGCCGCCCAGGCCCAGCCCGCTGAGGCCCAGCCCGCCGAGGCCCAGGCCGCCTACGCCTAGGGCCTGCGGCAGCTCGGCTCTGTGTGCATATAATATCCCCAGACTGGTTGGCTTGCTGGTCTTTGCGCGTTTGCATGCGTACAGCGAAGTGGCACAGGACGGGTCAGCTTTTTGGGCACTGACTTGTTGCCTGTAAGTTGTGCAGTAACGGTTGATAACACAGTGACGTACCTTTTTGAAGCTGACATGGTGCGGATGCCAAGTTGCGCGGCAGCATGTGTTGTCATTCAGGCCATTAGGGCTGACTTTGGTATGGCTTTCCAACTTTATCCCTTGCAATGCTGAAGCACATTAGCTGCCTGCTCTTCACTCATCACCAGATGTCTGCGCTCCCTCCTCAATGCCTAGCCTCTCCCTGCAGAACTTGACACGCTCCCTCTCCCTCTCTCTCACACATGTACATCCTGCAGCCCTCCTGGCCTCCACAGGTGGAGCGCCCGACCATGAGTCACCAGCTAGCGACCATCGCTCGCCCGCCCCTCGTCGCCTTCAGCGAGCGGTCTGCCGTGCAGCCGCGCGCGCCCACCGGCCGCAGCAGCAATCCGGTCGTCCCGCTCGCCCTCTCCCGCTCACCCGCCCTTGGTCTTCTGGAGCAGGCGGTCCACCGTGAAGCTGCCCGCGCCCACCGACTGCAGCAGCAGCAGGCCGCCCGCGACGCCCAAGTTGGCGCAGAAGTGCGAGCGCACGTGCGCCTGGTAGTGCCTGCCGGCGGCGGCGCGCGCGTCAGCGCGCCCGCCGCGCCCCAGAGCGCTGTTGCACACATTGCAGCTGTGCCGGCGCATGCAGCGCGCGTCACATGCACTGTGCATGGATGCTGTGCCTGCGTGCACAGTAGACCTGTGCCACAGAGGTTTGCGAGGGTGCGCGCGCCAGCGCGCTGGCTGTCCAGAGACAGCCTAAGGCCGCTGTGTCTGGCTATGTAAGGCCGCTGAGTGAAAATCCTATTCACAGCAGGCAACCTCCAGCAGATGTTGTCCACCCACAGCAAAGCCGGGCTCACATGCCCCACGGCCTGGAACGGCCCGTAATGGCCTCACAATGCGGGACGCGCCAGGTGGGGAACGTGGCCCAGGCCGGCCAGCAGGAGACGGCCTCCAGCAGCAGCGCCGCCGCCAGCAGCCGCGCCGCAGCGCCCGTGCGTAGGCCCGCCGCCAGCGGCACCGCCAGCAGCGCCTCCAGCAGCAGCCAGTTGTTGTCGTGTGCGTCGCCGCGCCATGCGCCCGCTGGCCGGTGCGCCGAGAACAGCGCCCAGTCGCGCAGTGCAATGCGGCGCGCCTGCACATAGCCGGCGTACACGGCCAGCAGCGCGAGCAGCAGGCGCGCCGCCAGCGCCGCCGCGGAGCGCGCCGCTCCGGGCCCGGTCCGCCGGCGCGCGCGCTCCAGCAGCATGCCCGCATACGACGCGGCGGGCGCGCGGGCGCGCGCGCTGTGCGCCAGCAGCAGGCACGCCGCGCCCAGCATCGCCAGCCGCTGCCGCTCCGCGCGGCCGCCGTCTCGACTCAGCTTGAGCAGGCGGCTTGCCAGGGGCGGCCGTGCAGAGCTCACCCCGAGCGGGTGCTTGCATGCAGGCTGGCTGGCATGCATTGCGCCTGCCAGGCCCAGGGCGACTAGGACAGTTTCAGCTGTCGCAGCCTCAGGCATGTGGACAGCAGGAGAGCGCATGACGATGGAGCCAGGATGTCCGAAAAGCAGCCCACCACATTACGGGCACCTTGCGCATCCAGCCCGCCAGCGCCAGCGGCGGCGCCGCCTCGGCCCGCGAGTGCGCCGCAGCCCGCGCTCTCGCAGTGTGCAGACGCTTGCAGCGCATCACACAGCACTGCCCTCACTGTGCTGAGACTCAACCCAAACGACATACATGGAGATTTTTATGCATGACGCTCACATCCGGGCATGAGATGGGGTGGCGTCATGCGCCAGGCGAGCCGCGCCTTCACGGCCAGCTCATCCGGGCGCTGGCGGTGGTGCCACAGGCCGGCGAGCTGCGCCCAGATCATGGCGCCGCTGCTCCACAGCATCTCGGCGGCCAGCACGGCGGCCGCCGCGGGCACGCGCACGCCCGCCGCAGCCGCCGCCGCCGCCGGCAGCACCACGCACACGCCGAGCCAGGGGAAGGCTGCGCGGCGCGGGCGCCGGCGCGTCAGCACGCGCATGTCCTCCCAGCTCTAACATGCGAGCTAGGCGCGCGCCGCGGCAGACGCGAGTGCGCCAGCCCGTCAGGCAAAGCCCTGAACAGAAACTGAGCGGACCTGGCCGCCACAGACGCGCATGAACGTGCTGATACATGCACGCGCATGGGTGCGTCAGCAGAGCTTGGGAGCTTGGCGCTCAGCCGCTGCGCACACAGCATCCGCATGCCTGCAACTGCGACGAGCAAGCTGGCCGTCTGCGTGGTGGCATCGTTTTGAACTCTGCCTGCCCTCTCGCCGCGGCAGGGCTGGCACTTCCCGTCATTCTCATCGCAGGCACAAGGCTCGCAGGAAGCCACTCAGCAAGGACCAAGGGCCAAGTCAAAGGACATGGGGCGGCGGGGAGGGGGGGGCGTCACAGTTGGGGCGGGCGCGGTGCGGCGCGAGCTCATAGCGCAGCCGCATTGCCGGCGTCTGCAGGTGCTGCCAGCGCTGGTATGCGTCCAGCACCTCGTTGGCGAAGAAGAGGCAGATCAGGGCGCGCGCCAGCGCGCGCGCGGCGGCGCTGCACTCGGCCCTCCTGTACAGCCGCCACGCCTGGGCCCCCCGCCCCTCATGCGTTCGTGCCCAGCTCCGGAGAGACAGGCGGCCCAGGCTGCGTCCGCCGAGCTCCCAAGGGCCCGCTCCTCTGCGTGTCTGAGCAGCGCGGCTCGGAGCGCACCTCCAGCTCCCCAGCACAACACACACAGCAGGAACAGACACACTTGGCCGTGGCCAAGTATGAGGCTTGGGGCAGAGTGGTATGTGCAGCGCCGTCAGGAGCCCAGCTGCAAACATCTCACCGTACCTTGCTGCCCGCCTCGTGCACGCCCTGCGAGTCAGCCAGGTCGTTCCCGAGCGCCTGCATCTGGTCCCTCGACTGGCTCGCCTGCAGGGTATACGTGCTTGAGTCAGAACACAGGGCGCAAGAGATGACCGCACACAGCCTGCTGCGCTGCGCACTCTACCTGCAGTCGCAGCGCCCTAGCTTTCGCCAGGGCTTGTGTTTTGAGCTTCTCCAGCGTGTGGGCATCGAGGTTGGGCAGCTGGCGCGGCAGGCTGGCGCGGACGGCGTCCAGGATGGCGTTGGATGAGCCGGGCGCTCTGCCAAACAGGGCCATGCTTGCATCGAGGCTGTTGGGAACGCCTCACAGGTCTGTATTGGCTGCTGGCAGCATATTGCGGATGTTACAGCCTCCAGACTGAGCTCTCCATGGCTCCAAGAAAAACAGACACTGGCCCATGTTCGGCCCAAATGTTTGGGCCAAATGCCTTCAGAGGTGAACAGACCACAATTTCAAAAGCTGAGCATGCTGGGCTGTATGACAGCCACAGCTTGAGTGAGGATTTTGGTTACAGCTTCATCACCTGCCTGACAGGCCCCATGTGAACGCTGGGCGCCTGAGCAGCCTGAATCGGCCCAGAGCCCAGACGTTGCTCCAGTTGCACGGCAGGATACAACTCTGCACGAGCCAGCTCTTCACCAAGACACAATGCATGTTGCTGGTGACAGTAGGTGACGCAATGCCCCTGCGGCGCGCCTCGCCAGCGGCGCAGGGCCAGGCCATATGCACTGCCCTCCCTACCCGTCACGTGGCGTGCTCCGCCGCGTGCGCACGTATGACCGCCGCCTCCGCTTGATTGAAATTTATTGAAATTATATGCATCTAGACAGCTGCAGGGCAGGGTCCCGCAGCCGTCGGCCGCTCGGCCTTGCAGCCTGTGCGCGCTGCGCCAGGCTTGCCCCAAGCCTCCACTCTGGGCCACATCGCGCCCGCACGGGCATAGAGCGGCGGCGGCGCGGGGGTCGCTGTGCGCCCAGGACCGCCTGACAAGGTGTATGCAGGGCCTCCCTCCCGCACGCGCGCGCCGCGCTGCCCGCTTGCCGGCATCCCTGCGCGCCCAGTGTCCGCGAGGGGCGCGGCCGCCGCGCCGCTGACGCTGCGCCCACGCTCGGCGGGCACCCGCACGGGCGCCGCCCCATGGCGCCCAGCGGAGCGCGCCGGCGCGGCGGGCGCTGCCCAGGCCTCCCGCTGCAACGCGGCGCCGCGCGCCTGAGCCTCCGGCTCAGCGCGCGGCCGCGCATCACCGTCCATCGTTGCAGCATCCATGCCCTGGCGCAGGCACATGCCGATACTGCATTCCAGCAGAGCAGAATTATGCGGTGTACATGCCCTGGAACGATGCATGTCCTCAGCTGTCACAGTACCAGTTTAAGTCAATCGTGTCCATGACGATCTATTCCCTTGTCGGTAGCCTGCGGCACGCACCGCCGCGCCCGGAGACCATGCCAGGACCCCCGGCGGGCGCGCTCTGTTGCAGCCGCTCGGCGCACTCACGCAGTGTGTGCCGCGAGGGTGCACACGACCTGGCTAAACAAGGCACAGCAGCCTGCTGCGCCACTGCGAAGGCGCGGGCCCCTGTGGCGGGCCCACTGTGGGTGTGCTCTGTGGCGGCTTGATGAAGTGTCTGTCGCACTGCGTGTCGTGAAGGTGTACATGAAAAGGCGTGTCAGGGAGGGGAAGCGAGCGGGCGAGGGCGCACCCGCTGGAAGCCCAGCGCCAGGGCTTTGCGTACGGCGGCCTCCCGCTCCTCGCGGCGCGCCTGGTCCAGCGCGGCCAGCCGCTGCTCGGCCGCCGCCTCCGCCTCGTCGCGCGCCTCCCGCACTTGGGCGGCGGCATCCTGATCGTGCAGGCATCGCCCACCTTCATGGGTCAGACACGCTTGCAGATTACAGCTGAGGTCCGCCACATGCATGCATGTACATAGCATGTCATGCTCACGGTCTGCCGCATACACCCTCTGCAGAACCAGGCTCAGGCGGTGCAGCCAAGGGCCGTGCGTGCACAAGAGGCTGCGCGCCTGCTTGTCAGCCTGTGCGCGCTCACGCGCCAGCGCGGCTGCCAGGCGCTGCTCGGCTGCGGCCTCCATCGCAGCGCGCGCCTCAGCGTGTGCTTGCAGCACCTGGGCGCGCTCCCTCGATCAGCAGAGCATGCCACACCATGAGCAGAGCGGGCAGCTTGCATGCGGCGCACCTCACTTCCAGCAAAACATGCCCCATGCTACCGCATGCATGGCATGTACAGCGGCCGCATCCGCAGTCCCGCACACACACCCGCACATACAGTGTGCAAGAGCAGGCTAGGGCAATGCAGCCAGCTCCTCGATGCACACATGCACAGCAGGCAGCGCGCCTGCTTGGCAAGCTCTGCGCGCTCATGCGCTAAAGCCGCGGCACAGCGCTGCTCGGCGGCCGCCTCCGCCTCGGCGCGCGCCTCGGCGCGCGCTTGCTGCACCTGGGCAGAGAGTAGCGCTCGGTCAGCAGCGCAGAAACACAATATGAAAAGACAAGCGCTTGCCTCCACTACCCCATGCCCCATGCTGCCAAAAGCAGAGGATGTGCAGCGGTCTCACTCACGGTCAATCGCATACACATGCTGCAGGACCAAGCCCAGGCGTTGCAGCCTGCTGCAGCACATGCACAAAAAGCTCCTCACCTGCTTGTCAAGCTCCGTGCGCTCAAGCGCCAGCGCCGCGGCAAGGCGCTCCTCAGCCGCTGCCTCCGCCGCGCGCGCCTCAGCGCGTGCTTGGTGCACCTAGGCAGACTTGCTCGATCAGCAAGGCATCATGAGTAGGATGGCCGCTTCTGAGCACTGCAGCTCATCTCCATTGCCCACGCTGCCACGCGCATGACGTGCGTGCACAGCTGGCCCCACTCGCAGTCTGGTGCGCACACAGTGCACCAAAGCAGGCCAGGGCAGTGCAGCAAACATCCGTAATGCAGTCTTACATGCACAGCCAGTTGCACGCCTGCGTGACAAGCTCCGCACGCTGGAGCGCCAGTGCTGCGGCGATGCGCTGCTCGGCTGCTGCCTCCACCACGCGCGCCTCAAAGCGCACTTGGTCCACCTGGGCAACATTACCTCGATCAGCAGGGCATGGCACATAATGAGAGACAGCTTGCCTTAGCTCCGGCTGACTTTCTTCGTGCCCCATGCTGTCACATCTGCTTGTCGTGTGCAGCCGTCTCACACCATTGTCTGGCGCATGCGCCGTCCGATAAAGCAAGCCAGAGCGGCGCAGCACTGCCGCACTGCTGCACACATAGACTGTGCTGCACCTGCTTGTCGAGCTCCGCGCGCTCGAGCGCCAGCGCCGCCGCAAAGCGCTGCTCGGCTGCTGCCTCTGTCTCGCGTGCCTCCGCGCGTGCTTGGTCCACCTGGCAGAACTGCTCGATCGGCAAGGCGCGGCACGCTGTGGGGCACGCTTGCATGTCACCATGACATGCCCCATGCCGCACACATGCAGGCAGTGTACAGTGCGCTCACTCTCTGTCGGCCGTGCAGCGGACCATGCGAGAGCAGGCTGCTGGAGCGCAGCCAACCACCGCACACATTCATAAGCTGCGCGCCTGCTCGGCAAAGTCCGTGCACTCATGCGCCAGCGCCGCCGCAAAGCGCGGGTCTGCGTTGCGCACGCCCAGACGGCGCAGTGCGCCGCGCGCGTCTCCTTCATCGTCGTCCTCATCGACTGCCTCGCCAGCAAAGTGTGCCACGGCCTCAGCCGCGCCCAGCGCCGCACGCGCGACGACTGCCTCGGCACCGCCGCGTATCCCGGCCGCCGCGGCCCTGTGCCGCTTGCCGGGCCTGCCCTCGGGGGGCAATCCGCTCGGATATGCGCTGCGACTTGCCTCATCGCCCGCGGCCGCCCGCCGCTTGCCGGCCTTGCGGCGCGCCTTAGCACCGGCTGCCGTGGCCAGTGCTGCCGTGGCCGGGGCGGCGCGCGCAGGGTCGGCATCACTGCCGCCAGCGCTGCCTGAGGCCCGCAGAACAACTTGCACTGAGTCAAGATTGACACTCGCGCTGCAGCCATGAGAAGACACAATGAGTCGGGGCGTAGCAGCGCTCCTAGACTCAATAGCACTGCCAGGGACAAGCAGCATGCCCCACCTGCGCGCGGGCTGTCGCCAGCAGCGCCGCCAGGCTCAGAAGCGCTGTCAAAAGTGCCGGGCGCGAGCGAGCCATCAGACGTGCCCGCAACGTCCTCGCCCGGTGTGCTGTGCCGCAAGCCGTTTGCTGCTGGCTCACCGCTGTCGCGCGCGCGCTGAGCCAGCAACCGCATGGACGCTGGCTCGCGCTGTTCAGCAGAGCGCGCCGGCGCGGCGCCTGCAGCTGCTGCGGCGGCGGCATCGCGAGCGCACGCGGTGTGCAACGACAGGGGCGCTGCCTCGCAGTCCTCAGCAGGGTGTGCCCGCGCGGCGGCGGCGTCACCATCGGCGCGCCCGCGCTGCACCACAAGACTGATGTCCTGGGACGACTGGGCGCGTACAACCGTCCGCCCTGGGCAACTCCGCGTCATCGGCAAGCATGGCACATCATGCATTGAACAAGTGCTTGCGTTCATACCGGCCAGCTCTATCACCACATGCCCTGTGCTGCTACATGCATGGCACCTACAGCGGTCTTCCTCGTGATTGTCGCTTACTCAAATCTGCAACAGCAGGCCTGGTGCAGCCAACTGCCGCACATGCATGACAGGCTGCGCGCCTCCTTGGCAACTCCCGCGGCCCTATGCGCCAGCGCCGCAGCAGAACGCTGCTTGGCCGCCGCCTCCGCCTCGGCGCGCGCCTCAGTGTGTGCTTGTGAGACCTAATCACGCACTCGCAGTGAGCAAAGATGGTACATCCTAGTGGGATGAACTTGCATTCACTTCTTGTGAGCGCCCCACCACCACATGCCACACCTGCCACATGCGCAGCGTACTCCGCCACCACATGCCCCACTCTGCTGCATGCATGGCACCGTTGGCAGTCTTTTCCCGTCACTTGTTCTATAATAGTGCAATGGCAGGCGGGTGCAGTGCAGCAGACTGCTGGGCTAGGCACGCTCGGAGCGTGCTGTACGTGTGCAGTCTATTCCCGTCACTTGTTCTATAATTGTGCAATGGCAGGCTGGTGCAGTGCAGCAGACTGCTGGGCTAGGCACGATCGGAGCGTGCTGGGCGTGTGCCGACCGCGCGGTGCCACTGGCTGCGCCATGCGGTGCAGCGGCCGATGGCCCTGCCGCGTGGCGGCCGCGCTGCAGCTGGCCTCCAACGAGGCTGTTGCATGTACAGACGGAGCCGCACACCTGCTTGTCGAGCTCCGCGCGCAGGTCGAGCTCCGCACGAGCTAGCGATGCGGCAGCGCGCTCTTCAGCTCCCGCCTCCGCCTCAGCGCGCCCCTCAATGCGTGCTTGGCGCACCTAGGCAAACCTCCCAGTCAAGCAAAGCACGGCACGTCATGGTTGTCAGAGCTCGCACCGTGCAGCCGAGCTCCTCACAACATGCCGCACAACATGCCACGACACATGCCGCAAGCTGCCACGTCCGTGGCGTGAACGGCCCTCTCATTCACAGTCTGTCGCTTGCATTCTTTGCAAAGCAGGTCAGGGCAGTGCAAGCAAAGTGCCGCATGAGCACAATATGCCACGTGCCTGCTCTCGTGACCCAGCGCGCTCCTGCGCCAGCGCCGCGGCAAGGCGCTCCTCGGCTGCTGCCTCGACCGCAGCGCGCGCCTCAGTGCGGGCTCGGTGCACCTAGGCACAGTTGCTCAGTGAGCGAGGCACATCACACTGTAGGGCACGCTCGCCCTGCCTTGCCAAGCTCACCATAACGTGCCCCACGCTGCCCACATGCGTGGCACGCACAGCACTCTCACTCGCTGTCTCTCTGCGCGCAACAGGCCTGCAAAAAGCGGGCGTCGGACTGCAGCCAACTGCGTTAGGAAAAGGAGCCGCGCACCTGCTTAGCGAGGTCCGCGCGCTCGTGCGCCAGCGCCGCGGCAAACCGCGGGTCCGTCGCGCGCACGCCCAAGCGCCGCATGGCCGCGCGCGCGTCTCCTTCATCTGACTCACCGGCAGCGCTGTGCGCCTCCGCCTCAGCCGTGCCCAGCGCCGCGCGTGCCATGGTAGCCTCGCCGCTGCTGGGCGCCCCGGTCGCTGCGGCCTTGTGCCGCTTGCCGGGCGAGGCCGCGGAGGGCACTCCTTGGTCAAGGACATCGGCGTCGGCGGCGTCGTCCTCCGCCCGCCGCTTGTCAGGCTGGTGCGGCGCCCTGGCGGCTGGAGCTGCCGCGGCACGCTCAGGGTCGGAAGCGCCGCCGCCAGCGCTGCCTGAGACCCGCACCACAGCGTGTTTAAGCTGTGCACACTCGCATGTTAGCGCTGCAGCCGCACATTGGGTCGAGAGGTGGCAGCACTCTGAGGCGCAACAGCCTTGCCAGGCTCAGCCGCGGCGTGCCCCACCTGCACGCAGACCGTCGCCCGCCGCAGCGGCGGGCGCGGCGCTGCCGACCGCGCCGCGGGCGCGCGAGCCGTCAGACGCGCCCTCGGCCGCCGCGCTGCGGAGCAAGCCGTCCGCCGCTGCGCCGTCGGCGTCGCGCCCGCGTGCAGCGGGCGACCATGCAAGTGTAGCCTCACCATGTTGAGCAGA
>JAABUX010006468.1_pt1 | contig 13973 bp, 11 predicted proteins | sample 5561851 | NCBI WGS metagenome assembly JAABUX01 (sample SAMN10711883, study PRJNA513361) | rock metagenome | isolation source: Antarctica rocks | place: Antarctica: Victoria Land, Richard Nunatak red sandstone | collected 2016-01-03 | reverse complement strand
AACTACCGAAAAATAAAATAATAGATGTCAAACCACCCAAAACAAAGATCAAGTTCCCTCCAACCTCAAATTTTCAAAAACAAGGGTTGGGGAGGGGGAGGAATAAGCAGTTTTTAGAGGTGCCCATCAGTAAAATCATTCTCTTTATGCAAAAAGGTAACCGGCTGTGTACTTACGGGCAGCAAGGATAGCAGGCCCGGGTTTGCATTGCTTCCTTTATGAGCCAGATTAAAATTATATTTTCCACCCGCACCTGTCTTTCTAAATTCTATAGTTTGCTGAGCCCTAGTTTTCCCAGACTTTTCATAAGACCCATCAGGCCAAATCACCAAAATTGAATCTGCTGCTGTGCAGGCCCCCAAACCAAGGTGTAATACCGGTTCAACAGAAGATTCAAAGCCCCTGGTAGGCTGCAGTTGCCGGTAAAACAATTTACCACCAGCCCATACTTTCACTCTGGCACCGGTTCCATATCTATTGCCTTCATTTCCTTTGAATTTTATCCTGATGTAATTGTGTTTATCTACCGGAGTGCAGTTTTTTAAAATCACTGGCTCTGCATTCAGGCTGTTAATTACCAGGTCCAGCCTGCCATCATTGTTCAGATCACAATAGATCGCCCCATTTGACAACCCTTTACCGGTTATTCCCCATTCAGCCGATGCTTCTTTAAAACCCAGGTTACCTAAACCAAGGTACAGGTGATTAGCGGCTTTACCTTCAGGCATTTTTGATATGGCTTCCAGATCTGCTTTGCGGCTGTTGTTCAATGCGTATCCCATCATCCCACTGGATACATACTTTATATAATCGAGATCGTTGGGCCTCCGCATAATAGCATTCCGATTTCACTGAAATACCCTTTACCACGGTTGAGCTGCAGGCAATTTCTTGAATACTGGTCTTTGTAACCTGCTTTGCGCTTGTATTGATAGATATCGTAAGGATCATCGCCTCCCGACATTTTGAGTGTCTTTTCTTCTTCAGGCATCATATCCAGGGAAAGAATATCGGGTTGCCCGTCGTTATTTATATCAGCCAGGTCATTACCCATAGAAAACCGTGAAGTGTGGCCAATACGGGTATTCCTTTGATTGGTAAATTTTCCATTTTTACTATTTATAATAAATAATCATCTTCGGTAAAATCATTGGTTATATACAGTTCATCCCAACCATCCCCATCTATATCCCCTACGGCTACACCCAGGCTATAACTGATAGGGCTATGAAACAAGCCAGCTTCATCTGTTACGTCTCTAAAGAAACCCTTGTCATTTATAAAAAGCCGGCATCCCGACTGCCTGATCTTTTGGTGCCTTACGAAGTGATCGCTACTGCCTTGCTGGACCGCCTCTTGTACAGATGCGAAGTCATAAACCTGACCGGCGAAAGTCACCGGCTTAAAAACCGCCAAACATTCCTGGAGGCGTAAATTAATGGCACTACTTTTAAACCAAGAACTATGTATCCATTCTTGCCGAAAGTTCTGTACTTATTGTTACCAAAATCATTGCACTTTTAATTACCGGCTGCGAGTTACCGAAAAGAAGTGCTTAACACGTATTTATTTCAGAGCCTTGACGTGGTAAGAGAACGCAGTCTCGACTGGCTTATCCACTACAACACCGTCAGGCCACACGACGGCCTTGGGGAGAAAACACCGTATGAATTCACGAATGAGAAAGAAAATTAAAAACTAACTTTAGCTTTGAAGTACGTCCAGTTATTGGGAGTAAGACACCCTCTCTTCGGCCCTTAACACCCTTTCGATCACACTCCGTGTTGACGCAGGTTACTAAAAGGTTAGACCAGACCAACACTTTACCTTAAATGTTCTGCTTTTTGAGTTCGCTGACGGCGTAATCTGCTGCCCGTGCGGTAAGGGCCATGTAGGTTAACGATGGGTTTTGACAAGCGGTGCTTACCATGCAGGCGCCATCGGTCACAAAGACGTTCTTCACGCCCCAAACTTGATTGTGTTTATTTAAGATGGAAGTTTTGCGATCGAGTCCCATTCGGGCCGTTCCCATCTCATGAATTCCAAGTCCCGGGGCTCGGTTGGAATCCCACGCCTGGATATTCTTAAATCCGGCCTTTTCAAGCATTTCTGAGCCACTGGTCAGAATATCGGCCAACATTGTGATTTCATTGGACTTGAACTCACAATCGATCTCGAGCTCAGGCATGCCCCAGGCATCGGTCTTTGTTTTACTCAAGCTTATCTTGTTCTCGTGATAGGGCAGGCACTCCCCCATCCCATTCATCCATACCCCCCAGGTGCCGGGTTCGGTAAGTGATTCTTTAAACGCTGCGCCAATCGGCTCCTTGCTTTCAACGCCTGTACTTCTTGACCCACCGGCCGCAAACGCGAAACCCCGCAGGTAAGCCTGGCGGTCACTGCCTACATTTCTAAATCGGGGAATGTAGATCCCGGCCGGTCTTCGGCCATAATAATACGAATCAGCGTAACCTTCGTAAGTGGCGTTGATGTGCCCCCGGTAATTGTGATCCATGAGGTAGTGACCCAAAACCCCGCTGTCATTGCCCATGCCGTTGGGGAACCTGTTCGAAGTTGAATTCATGAGCAGCAAAGTGGTATTGATCGTTCCGGCATTGACAAAAATAACGCGGGCATAATACTCGGTGATTTGATGGGTGTTGGTGTCCATGACCCTCACTCCTGTCGCCCGTTGTTTTTTCTCGTCGTACAGGATTGACAGCACAACTGAAAACGGCTTCAGGGTCATGTTCGTCGTTGCCCTGGCGGAAGGCAGGGTTGCCGAATTGCTGCTAAAATACCCGGCAAAAGGGCAGCCACGGGCGCACATGTCCCGGTACTGGCAGGGACCACGGTTCGTTAAGCCTTTGGTCAGGTTCGCGGTCCGGGAAATGATGACTTGTCTTGAGGTATAATTTTCGGCCACACTCTTCTGGAAGTGTTTTTCGATCGCGTTCATCTCCATGGGCGGCAAAAACTCACCGTCGGGCAAATGCGGGATCCCGTCCCGATTTCCGCTTATACCTACAAACCGTTCGACATACGAGTACCAGGGGGCGATGTCTTTGTACCTGATGGGCCAGTCAACGGCTATTCCCTGGCGGGCGTTGGCTTCAAAGTCCAGATCGCTCCAACGCTGGGTCCAACGTGCCCACATGAGCGATTTTCCGCCTACCTGATAGCCGCGTATCCAGTCAAAGGGTTTCACCTGGGTATAGGGATGCACATGGTCTTTGACAAAGAAGTGCTCGGTATGCTCAGTAAAGGCGTAACACCGGCTTACGATCGGATTTTCAGTGATCGTTTTCAAGGGAAGACTTCCCCGGTGGGGCGTCTGCCAGGGTGCCGACATCGCAGTAGGATAATCTTTCCCGTGCTCTACATCACGCCCCCGTTCCAGAACTAGCGTCTTAAGCCCTTTTTCGCACAGCTCCTTCGCTGCCCAGCCGCCAGACATCCCCGATCCAATCACGATCGCATCAAAGGTATTCGTCTCATTTTTCATACTTCCTGCATTAAGGCTATTTACCAACCGAACACTTTTTCAACATACTGCCTGCTTCGCTTCCAATCTTCTTTTAAAGGGTACACAGGGGCTGTGTCAAACGCAAGCTCGACGGCTGCTCTTCCCGCGAACTGAACCCGTTTCAATGCATTGGCTATGCCCTTAAAATCCGTCACCCCCTGCCCTACGTACTCGGTCCATTTCCCACTGGCATACTGATCCCGAATATGCATATAGACCATTTGCCGGCCGTAGGTGTTGATAAAACTGACCGGATCGACACCGGCACGCACAAACCAGTTAAGGTCTGGCACAAGCTTTATTCCCGGAATACGTGTTAACGTCCCCTTGAGGTCATACAGGCCGTCCCGAACCTCATAGGTATGATTGTGAAGGTTGGCGACAATGTGCCGTGTGTTACAGATCTTCACCATCTCCTCCAAAATTTTCGCCTGAGCGTCCAGTTCAGCTTCGGTCTTTCGCCGCCCTACATCGCCCACCGAAATACCAAATGTACTAGCTCTCAGGCCGGCTAAACGTTCAACGATCATGGATACATCTTCCATGATCTCATTTTTGCGCCCGGCGTTCCATAATTCATTATTGTACGAAGAACCGGTGACCGGGAGACCGTAGTGTTTACTGAGTCCGCCAATGTTCAAAACGGCATCCTTGTGACGCAGGTTGGATTCCATCATTTCCACGCCGTTATACCCGCCATACTTTAAATCAGAAAAAACGGTTTCCAGGACAGGTGTGCAGTCCCAGTCCGGCGGGAATTTGCTCGCGTAAACCCAAAGGTGCGCACTAACCGGGACCTTTTGATCGCTGAGCCCGCCAACTCCTAGCATAGCCGCAGCAGCCAGGCCGGCCTGTTGAATGAAAGTGCGCCGGGAATACTTAGCGGCCGTCACTGCTTAGTTGTTTAAGGCAAAGGCGACATATGAATCGCCCGACTGGGTTCCTAACTTTCCGCCGCCACAAGCGACCACAACAAACTGGCGGCCGTTTATCTCATAAGTTGAAGGAGTCGCGAAGCCTGGTGAAGGCAGCCGGGTCTCCCACAGCAGCTTGCCGGTGCGCCGGTTAAAGGCACGAAACTTTCCGTCTTTAGTCGCGGCGATAAAAAGCAGCCCTCCGGCGGTGATAGCCGGGCCGCCGTAGTTCTCGCAACCGGTCTCTTTCCCTTTGAATCGTTCGTCTTCGCCGAGCGTGTGCTTCCACAAAAAGGAACCGGTATTAAGGTCGATCGCGCTCAGGGAGCCCCACGGAGGCGAGATCGCGGGATACCCTTCCTTGCTTAAAAACTTATTGTAGCCCGAAATATTGTAGGGCAGGGATCGAAAGGCCTCAACCGGCGAATCCACATGCTCGAACTTCTTTGAGGTTTCGTCTTTACCCAGCGTCAGTACATAACTGGCGATAGCTTCTTTTTCATTTTCTGGCAGATGCTTAAACGCGGGCATCATGCCCCGCCCGGCGTTGATGAAACTTACGAAGCTGGCTTTATTCAGCTTCTTTTCTATGCCGATTAGTGAAGGATAATTTCCCCCGCCTTTACGCTCAGCACCATGACAGGACATACAATTTTGGTTAAATAATCGAACCCCGGCCTGGCCATACGTTTCGCCGCCTGTCGCTTTCTGCTGGACATCGTACATTTTGAGGATCCAGGCCATCTCGTTCGCGTTCACATACAACACCCCGGTTGTTGGATCAACAGCAGGCCCGCCCCACTCGCCCCCACCGTCAAAGCCCGGAAAAATGACTGTTCCCTCTTTTGATTGCGGAATAAAGAGCTTGCCTTTATGATAGGACCTTAGCTGCGCGAGAATATCGGCCCTGGATTCGGCACTCAAAAAGGGGTTGATGTCATTCTCGGTCACGGACTGTCGAACGAACGCAAGGGGGCGCTGCGGAACCGGTTGTGTAGGCCATAATTTCTCATTTTTGAGTTCCGAAAAGGTATCTACCGGCGTTTCTTTGACGTCAAATAAGGGTTTTCCCGTCTTTCGGTCAAAAAGGTAGACAAAGCCTGTCTTCGTGGTTTGGGCGACAGCGTCAACCATTCTGCCATCATGTCTAACCGAAATCAATACCGGCGCCGACGAAGGATCCCAGTCCCAGGTATCGTGATGGATATACTGAAAATGCCACAAGCGTTTCCCGGTGGTCGCGTCAAGGGCAAGCAGGCAATCGGCAAACAGGTTTGAACCTCGCCTCTTTCCGCCGTAAAAATCCGTTGAAGCCGAGCCCAGCGGAATGTAAGCGATACCTGTCTTGTGATCAATGGTCATTCCCATCCAGCTATTCGCGCCACCCGTCATTTTCCAGGCGTTGGGATCTTCCCAGCTTTCATACCCCGCTTCCCCGGGATGCGGAATAGTATGGAATATCCAGCGCTGCTTCCCGGTATGGACATCATAGGCGCGAATATCGCCGGGCGCTGCATCCATGGCTTCAGACACCCGGGTGCCGGTTAGCACCAGATCCTTGTATAAGGAGGGTGGCGATGTTGCCGTTATGAAAAGATCGGCGGCGGTTTCCCCCAAACCGTCGTGAAGGTCTATGCGTCCCCCCGTGCCAAAACCTAGTATGAGCTTGCCGGTACGGGCATCAATCGCCTGCAAATAAGGGCCGGTGGCATAAAAGATGCGTTCGTCGTCGCCCCCGTCTGTCCAGTAGGTTACGCCCCGGTTGTTATTGAGGTTGAAGTGTCCTAACTTATTTCCCTTGATCTCCAAAGCCGGCTTATACAGCCATTTCTGTGTTCCCGTTGCGGCGTCAATAGCAAATAGTGCAAGCTGTGGCGTTGTTCCATACATGACCCCGTTCACGATGATTGGGTTGCACTGTATCTGAGAAAACGCTTTGACATCGGCGTCACCGGTATGGTAGGTCCAGGCGACATGAAGACCTGTGACGTTTGCCGTATCGATCTGTTTAAGACTGGAAAATTTGTTCCCGCTAGTATTTGCACCCGCCACACTCCATTCATCAAACTCATTCCTAGTCCCCGGGTGCCGGCAAGCCTCAACAGAACAAGTCAGAATCACTCCCATAAGACTGGCAACACACTTTTCCACTAAACTCTTTATCATCAATAACAGGGGTTTTGTTTCAACGCGGGATTCGAAGTTAGAATGTTGAACGATATGGGGAATAGCTCCAGAGCCTAAGATAGTAAGAATGAGGAACAGGGAATAATTACCAAAGCCAATGAATGTCACGAAGGCTAGTGCCGGCTGCCTGGAGTCCGAACCCGGCTGAGCGGAGTGTGCATGAGCAGTTTGTTGATGAGGGTTTCTACTTCCCTTGGTGGTCGCGCTTCCACCAAATAATACTGCTTACCGCTTGGATCGTCCACCCAGGTGTTGCTGCCATCTGCGGCCACCGTGATCCTGCCCGGTTTGAGGTCGTAATAAGGCTTGTACCCGTTAATGATGACCAACACAGCCGTTTCATCCCAACTCATTCTTCCGGCCGAATCTTCCCTCGCTTTCGGAATTGAAATTCGAAAGACATCTTTGACCGGGCTGTTTTGGATACGCTCGTTCGTGATGAGCGGAATACCGGTTTTGATCTTTTTCCCCGATCTCGAATCCAGAAAAAATCACCGGTCTGGTCTAATTTTCGAAAACATACTTCGCGTCTGAAGCGTCGCTGTAAAGCGCCTACATCATCGTAATCAGGACCAATATCGGTGTCAAAAATTACCGCCGGAGCTGTAGGCAAGCGCTGGATTTGTACAGTTGCTTAAGTTAAGGTGATGGCCAAAGTAAGGCCGAGCGAAGCGTGAACAAAGATTGACTTCATAAAATGAGTGATACAACAAACGTTTCAAAAGAGAAATAAACATAATCCAACGGTCAGAACATGATAATGAACGACCGGCACAGGTGTGCGCCGGTATAAAGTCATTACTTAGGATTGCTTTTTATAATAACGGCAACACAAACTCTCAACAAAAAATAATGAAATCCAATCAATTGATTCTGGCAATAGCCGCCATCTGCGCTCTAGGCGCTTGTAGCAAGCCGAGAAAGGGTTATGAGACTACCCCGGTGCAATTCAACAAGACTAAGTATGCTTTCCTGGGAACTTTCGATTCCCTGGGCAAACCAAGTAATCTGATCGTGCCAAGAGATACTATCTCAGAGGGGCTTTTGCAATTTTTTTATCGGCAGCTACACGTCCAAGTAGACGCTACCGTTACCCATCCCGAATTATTTACATCGATGGCAAGCGCAAATCTCAATATTACCGCGCCTAGCAAAGTGTATGTCACCTTTGTGCAGGAGTCGGCCGCTTACTATAATTCTGTCGGTTTTTATACGTATTCGAGCAATATGCCGCCCACCTCGCCAGACGATTTAGCGAAAATCACCTACATTTTTCCAAGTGCAAAGCTAACAAGCCATTCCGGTAGTCTTGTTCCCGGAGATAAAGTTCTAATAGGAACGTTCCCAGCAGGAGTTTCCATTGGTTTTGTATTATTTCAAAACGGGTTTTCGCCTAAAAAACCCGGAACTCTCGATTATACTGCTCCTCACTACTGCTCAGCAGATAACCTTAATCCAGAAAATGACCCTAAGCTTAAACGGCATGTCGTTTTATTATACTACGCGCCAGAGCATAAAACGCTCATAAGCTTCGAAGATAGGAATCGTACTGCACCCGATTGTGACAATTCCTTTGCAAACGCGACCATTTATACCACTCAGGTGCCCGCGCAATAAGACGCGCAGTGGTAGACTGTATAACCGCATCATTTGTTAATGTTCTATTAGCATAAGTGTTAAGAGGACAGACGACACTGCAGGGTATCTTCTAAGCCATGCGCTCAAAATTTAATTTAGGGGCTATTTTGTACTTGCTTCTCGTTGCCATGTCCTGAAAAAAATCGGCGAACGAGGATCATGTTGTTGTTTTTAAAAAGATTAGTTAGTAATCGGAGGCGGAAGTGGTACTCGTAACGTGCCTCCCCCACCAATGTTGTCAGCGGTATTGTTGTCGACCACTTTCACATACGGCCAAATCAAGTTAAGGTCGAAGTTGAGGTCTGTGTCCTGATCAATATATCTGCCTAACTTTGCTTTATATTCCTCGTTTGCGTTATTTTCAATGCACAGGTTCACACCATCTAACCCGCTGTCGTCGCACACATAGGCACCAAAGTCTTGTAAAGCAGTAAAAATTAGCTTAGCAGCGTTTGTTTTTAAGTTTAGCGAAGCCATGTTTACAGACGGAGGTATCGCTAGTAGCGATCCCATCACCAGGGCTGAATTACCGCCCTTGTATGAATTAGGTGCTCCTTGGTCGTTCAGTTCTGCGGGCCACCTGTGTCCGCTACCGGTCTTTTTATCATAATACATATAATTGCCCCAGATGTCAATCTTAAGGACGTGTCGTATAGCAGCATTCCCGGTTAGCTCTCCAGTTCGCATAGAGCCCCCAATACTCGACAAGGCCGATCCCAAATGTGCACCCTCTATTCCGTCGCCGTAAATGTCGTGCTGAGTAATTCGGTATCCATATAGGGGTCCTCCGGCTGAACAGCGCGTCGTTACGTTGAGCTGGTCCAGCGTTCTTCCGTCTGGGGCCAGGAAAGCTGAACTGCTATTGGGAGTAGAGTAAATTCCACCACTAGTAACGGCATCCGCAATGATAAGACTTTGAGGAATCTTCATATTTTGAAGCAGTTCTGGGTGATACTGCCCTTGGGGCTGCGGATCGGTTCCGCCACATCGTCCCTGAAAAAACGTTTGAGTATTGTAAGTAGGAACTGCGGGGTCCGATTCCTTACATACAATAAACCAATCCACGTCTGCGGAAATGTTGTGAAGCGTCGCTCCCAGGTCAACGTATTTTGCGTTTGAACCAATTGAAGTATTCCAAATGCTGTTAGACGCAAAAGGCCAGACGAGCTTATCTCTAGATGTTATTACCGGATATTTTCCCGAGGTACCACTGCCGCTTCCGGCTCCGGCGTTAGTATCTTGAGGCGCATTAGAAGTGCTTTTTGTACAGCTGTTCAACCCAACTACTGCGGTAATTGCAAGGGCTAAAATAGTTGACTTACTCATTGAGTTTTAGTCAAGGTGAACGATATTTCGTTTGATTTTGTTGCGTTTAGTAGCCCTTGAAGAAGTGCTTTGTAACACTAGCCTTGAATGCGAAACCATAAAAAACGGATGCAGTTCTTCTTGCAAATCAACACTTATCGAACGAACACGAAATGGGGTGATTATTCTTACGACTTGGAAACAAGTGGCTTGAAGAAGAGACGCCGTGAAGGCCAGCGATTAAAACTGGGTGTGTGTATCTGTAAGTGAGTGGCAATTGTTACACAGCTAAATTTGAAAGAGCGGTACAATTGCGGCTTAACATCTAGAACTTCCAAACCTATGTTTATTAGCTATGCAATTTGACGACTCCTTTCTCCCTACATCCAGTTCAGTTGGCATGCTTTGCATGATCACTTACTATTTTCTTATTTTTGCAGCCTACGCCTTTGTTGGGAATTTTATCTTTGCTTGTTTGAGCAAGTCAAGTGTCGCGCCGGAACATCGTACCTCCCGTTATTTTTCAGCGATCATAGCGGCGGTTGCAGGGGTGTCATATCTGTTGATTGCGCACTTTTACCACAATATGCTCAAAGTTTTAGCTCACACCGACGCTGCTAACAGAGATGATCTCATCAGAACTTCTTACAATGCCATAGGTCAGCTTCGTTATATTGACTGGGGGATTACGACACCATTGTTGCTCCTCAAGATGGTATCGGCGCTTAAAATCAAACCGAAAGTGGCCTGGAAATCTATCTCTTGGCTCCTTACAGCCGATCTGTTTATGGTTGTGACAGGCTATATTGGTGAGCAGCAATTAGGGTCTGATGGCCATATTCTTGTAGGTCCTAAACTAGTGTGGGGTGCAGTTTCAACGGTAGGCTACCTTGTCGTACCGATTATACTCTACAACTTTTGGAAACGCTACAAAGACCAGGTTAAACCAGAAGAGCGTTGGGCTTACAAACTTTTGGCGTTGTCTACTGTGACTACTTGGGGCGTTTATCCGATAGGGTACATTTTAACAACTGTTGAAGGGCTTAATCTAAATTATATCCACATCGCCTTCAGCATTGCCGATGTCATAAATAAAGTAGGAGCAGCTAGCATCACTTACCTTGCTGCAAAGGAACTGCTTGACCAGCGGGTGCCTGAAGAAGCGACGCTGAGTGGGCATAGTATCGGATAATTTACCTTCTGATCTTTCTTTTAGTTTTATCAATTTGCTCAAGAAGAACGCTGTTGTAAGCACCTAAAACTTAGCTGGTAAGCGCACCCCTTTGAAGGCGAATGGTCTTCCAGGAAGTTCAACTCAATCTAAAGCAGAGAAAACAGGTCCTTGTTTTCGTTGGCTACAGTCGCCTGCTTCATAAATTCGTCCTTTTCGGCTCGCTCCTGCTCACTAAAAATTGGCAACTGCAAGGGTTGAAACGGAATAAGGATTTCATCAGGGCGCCCAATAATAACCTTAAAGACCTTACCTTGTAATTTTAATGTCTAGCGTTAAATTTGCAAGGATGATTTACCGTGATGCAGAAGCCACAGTACTGGATTTGATGAGGCAATTTCCGGCAGTAGGAATACTCGGTCCGAGACAGGTAGGAAAAACCACTCTTGCGTTACAAATCGCGTCAAATATGCATCCGCCTCCACTTTACTTAGATCTTGAGGCAGCTGCGGATCTGACAAAGATCAGCGAGCCCGAACTTTACTTTCAGCAGTATGACGACAGGGCGGTCATCCTGGATGAAATTCAGAGAGCACCTAATATTTTTTCAGCGCTAAGGGGCGTAATTGATCAACGGAAGCGTGCAGGTCGCCGAACGGGCCAATTTCTAATTTTGGGATCAGCTTCTTTGGATCTTTTAAAGCAATCGTCCGAGACACTTGCCGGCCGCATTGCTTATACTAGTTTAACTGGCTTCAAACCAATTGAAATCGAGCCTGAAGATTTAAGCAAGTTATGGCTCAGAGGAGGATTTCCCGATAGTTTCCTTGCATCAGACGATACTAGTAGTTTCGACTGGCGACAAGCATTTATAAGTACCTACCTCGAAAGGGACGTTCCACAATTCGGTTCGCGGATCGCAGCCTCTTCCCTGCGTAGTTTCTGGACAATGCTTGCTCATGTACAGGGCGGTCTTTTGAATTTAAGTGTATTATCAAGTGGGCTCGCTTTAAGCGTTCCGACCTTAGCACGTTATCTGGAGTTGTTAGATGACCTGTTTCTAATACGTAAGCTCCAACCCTGGTCTTCCAATCTAGGCAAGCGATTAGTAAAAACTCCTAAGGTCTATATCAGGGACTCGGGTCTTTATCACTCACTTCTCAGGATAAGATCGCTGGAAGACCTTCTCAGCCACCCTTCTTTGGGCGGCAGCTGGGAAGGTTTTATCATTGAAAGTCTTTTAGCCGATCTTCCCCCATATGCAGCCCCATACTTCTACAGAACATCTGCAGGTGCTGAAATCGATCTTTTCATTGATGGCGGTAATAAGCGCAGAATCGCGGTGGAAATTAAAAGATCGCTTTCTCCCGCTGTTAGTAAGGGATTTCAAGTGGGTTGTCAAGATCTCGAAGCCACTCACAAGTATTATGTGTACCCGGGAAATACCCGTTTTCCATTGACAAAAGAAGTGACTGCTATACCGGTTATTGAAATGACCTTGGAGTTGAAAAAGCTACTCGCTTAAGAGCCCCGATTCGATCTATTATGCGCCTTTTCAAGACAGGTTTTTTCGTACTATCAATCTTTCCTTTTATCTGCCTAAAGGCCGTTTCAAGTTACACGCAGGATAAACCAGAAGTTGGTCTCTTGCGTCCCTTAGGAAACAGAGACATACGCCCGCTCGTTTTGCAGGCTCAGACGACCTGAGGTTTACCGTTACCGACGCTTTTAATCGAATCTATCACAAAGGCCTTTTGAAGGGACGTCATTTTTTTCTGGCGGGAGGCGCGCAGGGGACGCAGTTAATTAAAGTCTACAATGCAAGGCGGAAGCTGATCAAAACTTTTCATTTTGAATTGAGCGCGAGGACCGTCCTTGAAGATGGAGGAACTTGTACTAAGATGTTTGATCTTTTCAAGCGGGGAATGTTTGTTTATGCGCCAGTTGGATACGATTCGGTCATCATTGGGCGCAAAACGTATCGCTTTTTCGTCTAATGGGTCCTGGACAATACGGAGACACAACTTGGAATGACGCCTTGAACCGCAAGACTAAGGGTGAGACCCTATGATAACATTAGGGCTTAGAATTTTTTCAAGCATCGCCGTCTCAGTCTTTTCCAGCGGGTTTCTTGCATCTGTCTCTTGAAGCAGCAAAGCAATAACAATAAAAAGCGGTTTCATCAAAAGCTGTTTTTGCAAGGGGTGTTGTGCCCCTGTGAACAAAAGATAAGAAAATCAAATAGGAGGGGCAGCAAAGCAGCTGGAGAAACAACTACAAAAGGGAATAACGTTTTTGCATTCTCTTTTCCGCGTTCCCCTACAGGTCAGGCTTTTCAGGAGTGCGTCGTGCCTCCGTCCTTCGGACATTTCCCCACGGAAAAATTCCTTGCGGGTCCTTAACGCAAGAGAAAAACATATCCGATGTGATACCGCTACGGCTTAGCCCATTTTCCCGAGTTCGAATTTTGCTCCCCTGCCGTCAAGCGGTATTAAACAAGCGTGACACACTGAATTAAACGACAATGTTAACCCGTGGGCCCGGGAGAATCCTTGCCACCAGTCTACACGCGCAAGGTAGTATCGAAAAAATCAGGGTATCCCGCCTATTGCGGGTCCCTCCACAGTTTTTTTATTGATCTCCACCTTGACTTAATTCCCGGACCCACGGGTTTTCGTGAATTCAATAATTCATTTTTTCACTAACTCATTAATACTTAACTTTATGACAATGCAAAGAGCAAAATTTTTGGAAGATTATCACCGTCTAAAAGCTGTCATCGGCGATTCGGAAGCGGACGCTGTTTCCGCCTTTGTCTCCGGCCAGCTCGACGGAAACAAGGAAGACCTTGAGACCACTCTCGCTACCAAGGCAGACATCGGCACCCTCAAATCGGACATCAGCGCCTTAGAGGTACGCTTAAGCCACCGAATGGAGGAACTAAAAAGCGACACAATTAAGTGGGTGGCAATATTAGTTATTGGACAAATGAGTGCTATTGCGGCAATTATGTACGCCATTGTTAAACACGCCTAATCGTAATTAATCGAAAGATTTAAGGCCCTACAGGGGCCTTTTTCTGTCATGTTCTTCATCACACCTTGGGGTAATCTAAAAGATTTCTATGACTCGCGCAAGTATTTTCTCGAGTATTTTTATTTTTTTCTTTACTCGGTTCGTGATGTGGTAAGGCAAAGGTAGCCTGCGCGCTTGCCACTTGTCAAGGGTGTAT
>JAABUX010006466.1_pt1 | contig 13980 bp, 16 predicted proteins | sample 5561851 | NCBI WGS metagenome assembly JAABUX01 (sample SAMN10711883, study PRJNA513361) | rock metagenome | isolation source: Antarctica rocks | place: Antarctica: Victoria Land, Richard Nunatak red sandstone | collected 2016-01-03 | reverse complement strand
TCCGTCGCCGCCGCCGAGAAACCACCCCCACAACACCACTCAGCTCAACATCCACCATCCCCACATCATCACGACAGAAGACAGCCTTGTACACACGGCAAAGACCGGACGCTTACGCTTCAGCAGCAAGGCATCCAGTTCAAAAGTCTGACCGACTCCATCGACACAGGCACGGCTTCCGGCCGTTTCTTCTTCCACGTTATGGCGAGCCTAGCTGAAATGGAAAGGGAACTGATCGTCGAGCGAACCCGCGCCGGATTGGAAGTTGCACGCCAGCTCGGCCGCAAGGGCGGTCGAAAGCGCAAGATGACCGACAGCAAGATAAAAGCGGCTAAGAAGCTGCTTGCCAGCGGCGTCCCTCCTCGGGATGTGGCCAGCAACCTGGGCATTTCGGTTCCCACACTATATAGATGGCTACCCGCCTCGACGCACTCTTGAAACTTGCCAAGGCGGTACTTCCGAGAAGACCACTTCTCAGTACCAATCTGATTACGCCTTGGTCCAGTCGGCAATTGTGGAGTACCAAGCGGGAGTGCGCTCGATCTTAAGATCGACAATCATCTTCTCGAAGTCCACGCGATAAGGCTTGCTCATTTGTTCCTTCATGAAGGATTCGGGACTTTCGTTCCAGACTTCATAATTCAGAATGCTCTCAGGATCTCGCATATCCTGCACCAGAGAAGCCTCAACAAAAGCATCCTCCTTCACAATGTGAGTGAAGACCTCTCTGAGTCTGGCAAGAAATTCTTCACGTGCGGACGCGACGACGCGGAACCGAACAACAAGCGTGATTTTGTCTTTGATAAAGGTCTCCTATGGGGTGCAACCGCACGCCGCCTACTGACGATTGGGCCGCTCCCAGCAATGGATGCTGAAGCCGCGCCTGAGAGGAAGGGCCTTCGGGTCGGCTACCTTCGTGTGAGCGCGCTCGACCAGAAGGAAGTTCGCCAGCTCGACGGCATGGAACTGGACAAGCGGTTCACGGACAAGGTGTCCGGACGGGACCGCAATCGGCCGGGGCTCGAACGGATGATCGAGTTCGTCCGGGAAGGCGATACAGTCTTCTGTCACTCGATGGACCGGCTCGCGCGAAATCAAGACGATCTTCGTCTGCTGGTGAAGAAGCTGACCGGCAAGGGCGTCAAGGTTTGCTTCGTCAAAGAAAGCCTGACCTTCACCGGGGAGGACTCTCCGATGGCAAACCTGCTCCTGAGCGTCATGGGAGCTATCGCGGAGTTCGAAAGGGAACTGATCAAGGAGCGGCAGAGAGAAGGGATCGCCCTGGCCAAGAAAGCCGGAGTGTACAAGGGCCGAAAGCGGACGCTCACGGCGGAACAGGCCGTGCTTGTTCATAAAGTCCTCTTTCCGGCATCGAGGCCTGCGCGATCTCGTCGGGAGTCAGCGGAAGATGCGGGCCTATCGACGGCGTGTGGACTGATCCCGTGACGGCGCAGCTCATGATGATTTTGCTCATATCAGTTCGCTCGAAAGCGAGCCGTGTACGGCCGTTGAATTATTGGAGATCAGCGGCTTCACTATCGGGCATCGGCGGCGAACAGTTCGAGCCTGCTAAACACGCCACCGATCTCCATTTGCCGGCCTCCGGTCGCCAGCTCGCCGATAGCGACGGGTTGAAAGCCGATTTCGTCGATCAGATCTGCCATGGCCGAAACGGCGTTTGGATCGTCGCCAGCGACAAACAGGACACGTCTGAAGCCCGTTGGGGTCGGTGCGAACATTGTTTCGAAAGGGAGGGTATTGAAGGCTTTAACGACGCGGGCAGATGGCGCCAGGCGCGCGACGATCTCGCTGCCGGAGTCGCCTTTGAGATCGTCGATCTCCAAGGCGGGAGAGATGCTTAGGATGATGTTCGTGGCGTCTACGACGATACGCCCACGCCAATCGACGTCGCTGCGCAGGACGTCACGGACATTTCGCCAGGGTAGCGCCAAGAGGATCATCTCAGCCTGATTGACCAGTTCTGTGAAAGTTACCGGTTTGAGAGGCTGGCTCATCTCCGCTATCTTTTCGGAGAGACTTTCCGGACCGCGACTATTCGTGATCAGCACTTCGTGGCCAGCCGCTGCAAAATGCTCGCCAAGGGTCGTGCCGACAGTCCCGGCTCCAATGATTCCGATTTTGATCATGCTTTTCCTCGTTCGATTTGCTCGCCCGGTAATGGGCAGTTCGCCTTCAGGCCGGCCGGCCATTCCGGCGTGCCATTTAGCGCTGACAGAGCGTGCCAGTTAGCGCTGACGTTTACACCTATAGGCGGACTAGAATACCCCCCATTTTTCGTATTTGTGATGATTGATACGACAGTCAAAAGGATTCTTTAACTTCCTCGAATTTCGGAGACCACATCTGCCACTGTCCGCTTGGCGAGGCTTCTCTCAAAGACATGCTGGCCATCGCTGAGGACCTTCATCATGCATCCCTTGATGTTGGAACTCACCTGGCAGCCCCTCTGTACGGGATAGCTGTGGATCGCGAATGCCGCGGGTGGATCGATAGCGCGATAGATTTCCAGAAGCGTTATCTTGCTTGGATCGCGGGCCAATACGCATGATCCGTTCTTCCCCTGAGTTGCGACCACCAGCCCATGCTTTGACAGCTTGGAAAGGATCTGGCGGACAAAGCTCGGAGCAGCGTTCACGCTGGAGGCAAGATTTGTCGAAGTGACCTCCTGACCCTCGTGAAAGCCTAAACCGGCCATCATGTGGACTGCCACGGAAAACTGGATGTTCGTTGCTGACATAATGTTATATTTATCAGGACAGTTCATGAGAAGCAAATCTGTCGCCAACATCTCTGAATTCACGCGCATCGCAGCGGCCATCTATGGGGAGTGTGTAGAACGCTCCGTTGTGCGCGACGAGAGCTTGCGATCACGAAACAGATGAACCTGATACTCGCGAATATGGTCCGGCCCAAGCTGCTCCGGCGAACGATGAAAATACTTGGCTCTCCTATGTGTTTCGTGTTGTTAGTTCGTTTAAGGCTTCGACAGCCGCGCAACTGCTGCTCCGTTCTCGACCCCAGCCGGACAGGCGTCCCGCATGAACCCGCACCTTCAGCCTCGATCCACCACCATGCTCACGCAGGCACGCCCGGCCTGCGCTCCGCAGCTGCAAACACCCGCATCTCCAGCCGGCTTCCGCACCCCACAACCCGTACAGCGTCTCTGCGAACCGTCGCTGCCCCCCGACCAGCTTCCCCTGCCCGTGAACTTCACGCCTCCAAGCGCCTGCGCATCATAGAAATCCCATAGCCGCCTCTCCCCGAAGGGCGGCTTCCTTCAAGTCGCTGTATCCGAACCGCCCGCATGCGGTGCTGCCGCCACAGCCTCGTCTCCCGGGGTGGTCCAGATACAGCACTAAGACTTGTCAGGATGCAGAGCCATCTCTGTTGCTCTTGGAACGGAGTTGCACCTGTGTTGATGAAGACACATCGGACTCGGGTCGTCAGGTGAGTCGTACAGTCTGGAAGCGGAACGCGTTGAGATGCTGCGTTCGCTAGAAACGGTAGTTTGCGCCTACCCGCAGCAGATCTCCCTCGTTCTGCACAGTTGAGCTATAGCCCGTGCCGCTGCCCAAGGGGGCGGGAACAATAATGGGAGCAACAGTTTCGGTCCGAAGACGATAGTAGAGATACCCAAGCTCGTAAGAGAATCTGTGGCTTGCCGTGTACTCCGCGCCTCCGCCTACAGCGTAGCCCGGCTCCATCCCGGCGCGACTTACCGTGGACTGTACGACACTCGCAGAAGCTGGACCGTTGAAGCTCACTCCCTGTTCAAGACCTCCAATGGCCAATCCCCCAGTTCCATACACAAGCAAACGTCCGAAAGGACGGCCTACTTTGCCCCGCACTGTTCCGACAAATCTTTGGTGTGCCACGACGGTGCTTGCCAGGCTTCTATCACTCGTCGCTCGGGTATGGCTGCTGACTAATCGGCCGAACGCAGAGTCGGCCTCGCCGCCCACATACAGCCACCCAAGTTGTCGACCGTAGCCGAAATGAACTCCGCCGCAAACACCATTTCGGTTCAGGTCAACGGTCGCGGAACCAATACCACCTGCGACATTGTTCACACCGACATGAGTATCGGTGAAGTGGCCACCGAGGTTGAATCCAGCGTAGAAGCCAGACCATGCCGGCGTAGAGCGGTAAATGGCAAGAGCTGGGATTTGCGATGTCTGTGCCACAGATGTGCTTGCTCCAAGAGCTGCGACCGCGCTGAATCCGAAGAGCACAAAGGCTGATATCTTCACGGCTGTCGTCTCCGAGTTTCCATTCGGCCAAGCTAATAAATCCCTAGGTTTCCCCGGCAGTGGGCATTCCGATCCGACGGCTTACACAACCGCAAGTGCCGAGGTCATCCATCCAGCCAGCTGTTCGCTCTCAGCCCAATGTCCGTCCGCCATCTACAAGGATCACCTGACCGGTGGTGTAAGTACCCCGCATCAGGTAGAGATAGGCCTGCGCTGCCTCTTCCGGACTGCCAGTACGCGGAATCGGCTGATTGGCCGTCATCTTCTGAATCTGAGTCTCCGACATCCCTTTGCTAAGATTGGTGCGTATAAGGCCCAAGCAGACTGAATTTACGCGTCTTGGGGCTAAGTCCACGGCAAGGCCAAGTACGAGATGCTCGATCGCACCGCTGAACGCTGTCGTAAGCGGCATTCCCTTTACCGGGCGATGACTAAGAATGCCGTCGGTCAACGTGATGGAGCCCTCGGGTGAGAGCTGAGACTTACCGTGTTTGATAGCCTTCAGTGCTCCCCAGAACCTGACGTTCAAGCCATTGCCGGCCGTATGGAAGTCCATGTCGTTCAGGGAAAGAGGTCGCATATCAGGACCACCATCTCCTGCGGTGAACACGAGATGGTGGAATTTACCTACAGACAAAAAGAACGCATCCACGCTCTTTTCGTCTTTTACGTCGATAACACGGCCTTGCGCTTGTTGACCCAAGCGCTTAACAGCCGCATCGACATTGGCTGCATTGCTCGAACCGATAATCACCTCCGCACCTTCTGCGATGGCGGCGGCAGCTACGGCGTGCCCGACGCCAGAGCTGCCACCAATAATGGCAATGCGCTGCTGCTTGAGAGAAGGAAGTTGCATAGAAGCTCCTTTGAAGTTGCCACGTTGCAGGCGTACCTTGAGGAATTCAGGCGATGTATCACCACAAGCTTCGGCGAGACGCTGGCTACTGAGCGCCTATACACGAAGCGCATGAGCCCGAAGGTAAACTGGACATCTACTCCCTATGATCTTCGTTAGCGTGACCCGCCTAAGGATCCGATCGATTCGTTTTCTGCCGCTGTTCGCCGTCCACACGACACGCTCGCTGCGGCAGGTGGAGGTGGCACCTGGTTTCCTGAAAGGCGCTCTCCTGCCTGACCGGAACTGGACCTATTGGACGATGACTGCCTGGGATTGCGAGGAGAGCATGCGGCGGTACATCATAACGGGGTCTCACAAGTTGGTGATGCCGCGTCTGCAACGTTGGTGTGATGAGGCTTCCGTAGTGCACTGGCTCCAGCCTGACCCAACTCTCTTCTCATGGACCGAGGCCGACAGACGAATGCGCGAGAGTGGCCGCCCTTCAAAGGTGCGAAGCCCAAGCCCGCACCATGCCTCACTTACCTTTGAAGTCCCGCGAACGACCGGTTCGGTGCCCATCGGGAGCAAGCGCCCCCAGTGAATCTCTGGAGCCAAAGCCGGGCGTCGGGCTCGACTGGATATAGAGAGGAGGTCCAGTCGAGGCCGAACATTACGGGATTCACTCAGGAAGGGAAATAGCCGCTTTGTTGCAAATCCGCGAACAGGTCAGGATGCGTGGGCTGCCACCCCAGCCTGACCTTTGTCAGGGCGCCGGACACGGGATTGTCTACCGCGACAAACGGGGCCAAAAAACTGAATTGCTTCGCGGCCTCTGTCGGAGCTTTGCTGACCACTGGAACCTTCAGCGTTTCCCCGATCTTCCGTGCGATATCGCGGAACGGTATGCCTTCCTCTGCGACACCATGGTAGGCGGCACCGGCAGAACCGTTCTCCAGCGCCAGCCGGAACAGGCGCGCTGCGTCCAGCTTGTGCACAGCTCCCCAGCGATTGAACCCCTGGCCAATGAAAGCCGACTCCTTTTTCTTCCGCGCTGTCTTGATCAGTAGCGGCATGAAGCCATTGCGGTCGTTTTCGCCGTGCACAACGGGCGGCAAACGCACGATGGAGGCACGCACTCCCTGGGATGCCAGTTTGAGCATGGTCGCCTCCGTCCCGCCACGCTGCGCCCCTGCCGATTTGGGGTCATAGGGCTGATCTTCCATGGCCTGGGTGCCGGCCTTCATCGCGATCGTGCCAAAGGTGCCCACAAGTGGTCTGTCGGTTCCCAGGAAAACGCCGCCCATGGTCTCTAGTGCGCGCCGATCGGCCTCCAGTGCGGCCTTCATGAAGCGGTTGAGGATGCCGGGGGGCAGTCCGCCCAGGAACACGCCGAGCCGCGTCCTGAGTGGAAGATGAGAAATCTGGTGATAAAAAGCCGTATGAATGACCCCGTCGGCAGCAGCGGCACCATTGCGAAGAACATCGAGGTCTTCTATATCACCACGTAAGGCCTTCGCGCCCGCATTGGTGAGCTTCTTGGCCGAGGCATCGGAACGGGCGAGGCCGGTCACCTGGTGCCCTGCGGCGATCAATTCGTTGACGATTGCAAACCCAATGAGCCCTGTGGCTCCAGTGACAAATACCCGCATCGTAGTTCCATCCATTCTGAAGGGCGCTTCTCTCTGTGCGCCTGTCACAAGAAAAGATGTGAACGAAGGCCGCTCGATTACACTGGAACTCCGGAGTTTTGGTCTGATCGTCCGGACATTATATGGACCCTCTTTCAAGCGTTCTTGCGTTGCTGAAGCCGCGTAGTCATCTGTCTGGCCGCTTTGATATCGGCAGCAAGCAAGCCATACTGTTCCCGAAGTACGAAGGCATCAAGTGTTATGCAGTGCTCGCCGGAACGTGCTGGCTGAAGGTACCCGACGCGGAGCCGGTGCTTCTGCGCGAGGACGATTGTTTTCTCCTCCCAAGCGGCCGCGCCTTCTCGCTGGCGACTGCTGACGCGGCGCGTCCGGTAGAGCTTCAGGCTCTCCTTGCGGCCCTTTACAACGGTGCCTCTGGTCTTTACGACGGTGAACCTGCCTGCACGCTGGCGGGCGGTCATTTCTTGCTGGGTGGAGACCCTGCCGACCTTCTTCTGGGCTTTCTGCCGGTTGTTGTGCCTCTACGCAATGAACACGAGAAGGCGGCCATGCGTTGGTCCCTTGAACGGATGCGGGATGAACTGAGAGACGAAAAGCTCGGCGGCTCCTTTCTGGTGGAACAGCTCGCCTACATGATGCTGGTTCAAGCGCTTAGGGTACATCTGGATCAATCCTCGCGGGACGCGGTAGGCTGGCTGTACGCGCTCACCGATCCGCAGCTTAAAACCGCCATCGTATCCATGCAAACCAATCCAGCAAGTCCTTGGACCGTAAATGGTCTGGCGCAAACGATCGGGATGTCACGCTCGATCTTTGCCCTTAAATTCAAGGAAAAAGTAGGAGAAAGCCCAATGGAGTACCTGACGCGATGGCGGATGCTGCTTGCCGGGGATCGCTTGACGGCTTCCCCCGAACCGATTCTTTCTATAGCGCTGTCCCTTGGCTACGAATCCGAAAGCGCCTTCGGGAAGGCGTTCAAGCGGGTGATGGGCTGCTCCCCACGGCAGTACAGCCGTGAGGGAAATCCACGCCAGCCCTCCATCACCGCAAGTTAGGGGCAACACCACACATCTCGTAAGCACCTGGAAACGCGCTTGGCGTTCAGTTGAAGACTGATCGCAGCGGCTGAGGTATACGCTTTCAGGACACAGCAAACAGCCCTGAATATCGTACTAATGTGTGATCTTCAGCGCTTCCCGGCGGGTTTTCTTCAGCGCTAGTTGACGGGCCACGACGAGGATTCGGTAAGATGTTGGCCTCGTTCACCGCTGACGAGAAGGCATCTTATACGGACCGATGCTGTAGCTGCTAGGTAGAACTGTCAGGTTCTAAGAAGGGGCTGGATATCGATGAGCGAGCGCGATCTACAACGGATCGAGATGCTGACGGAAGGTCTGGCGGAACTGCAGGAGAGCTCTGAACAGGCATACTCCGCTATAGCCGGAGAGCGTTGATGAGAGCGATGAGAGCAGCAGGTTGATTGCGTCGACTGGGATAGTAAAGAAAATAGCCAGGGAAGGTAGGACACCAGTCTCGAAGTACTGAAACCAGATCTCCTTTTGCGACGTGCTTTTCTACCTGTGCTTCCATCGTCATCATCAGGCCCGCACCCTCGAGCGTTGCCTCAAGTGCACAATCTGCATCGTTGAATGTCAGTGGACCACGCGGGTTGACCGTCAGAAATCGCCGTCCCTTTCCAAACTCCCAACGATAGACACCGCTCTTTCGTAGCCGAAGTGCGATACACGAATGTTCCTTTAAATCACTGGGCGACTTCGGAATCTTTGTGGATTCAAAGTATCTGGGCGAACCTACAACAGCCAGGCGCATGTCTGGACTCACTTTCACCGCAATCATGTCGCGCTGTATGAATTCGCCGATGTGTATGCCAGCATCGAACTGCCCTGCAATGAGGTCGATCGTGTCATTAGAGCAGGTGACATCCAATTCGATATCCGGGAAAGCCTGAGAGAACGCAGTAAGCTTCGGAAGCAGAATCAGGCGAGCAGCCATTCGAGACAGGACAAGCTGAATCTTCCCTGCGGGATGCTCTCGAAGATTGCGCGCTTCCGCCAGCGATTGCTCGATGCGCTCCAACGCAGGATTCAGGGTTCGTAAGAGGGCAGATCCGGCCGCAGTCGGGGACACGCTTCGCGTGGTCCGCGCAAGCAACTGAATGCCCACCTTCTTCTCCAGCGTTCGCATCATGTGACTCACTGCCGATTGTGAAAGCCCCAGGCGCGTTCCAGCCCGCGTAAAGCTTCTTTCCTCAGCCACAATGGAGAAGATCGCGAGTTCACTCAACTCATTTCTCATGATTCATGAATTTTATTCATTACACCAATCGAAGTCACCCCACTACCGGCGCATGACGCGCAACCTTACCCTTATCTAAGGACGTGGCCTTCATTGCGGGCGCGTTTAGGAGGAACAGCATGAAAGTCGCACTTGTTACCGGAGGAAACAAAGGCATCGGTTATGAGCTCTGTCGGAACCTCGTTCAAGCTGGCCACTTTGTCCTGCTCGCGGCTCGCAACGAAACTCTTGGTCTGCAAGCAGTGGAACGCCTGAAACAAGAAGGAGCGGAAACGGTCAGCTTTATAAGGATGGACACTACCAACCAGGAGACGGTCACCGCTGCGGCGAAGCAGATCGCGGACACATTCGGCCAACTTGACGTTCTCGTAAACAACGCCGGCATCAATGTGGAGGGCGACGGTCCTCCAAGTGGTGCCGACCTTTCCGCCGTTCACAAGGTACTAGACACCAACTTCGTTGGCACCCTGCGTGTGACTCAGGCCATGCTCCCGCTTCTGAAGAAAGCACCCTCAGCGCGCATCGTGAATGTTTCAAGTGAACTTGGCTCTATGACGCTCAACAGCGATCCTGCATGGGAGCACTACAACGCAAAGCTAATCGGCTATAACGCTTCGAAGGCAGCGATCAACATGCTAACAGTGCAACTCGCATGGGAATTGCGCGGCACAAACATCAAGGTCAATTCGGCAAACCCAGGATTCACCAAGACCGACTTGAACAATAACCACGGCACGAATCCTGTAGAGGTTGGAGCTCTGGCTGCCACGAGACTTGCCCTGCTGGATGAGAGTGGTCCAACGGGAAGTGCTATTTCCAAGGATGGAATGGACCCGTGGTAAACATCCGTTGCGAACGGTACCAAGAGACGGGTCGAAAGAGGAGAATGTTATGTCCGAGAAGCAGACAGAAGTCCCAACGGGACTGAGTGAAGTTGAAACCCGCTCGATCGAGAAGTTCTATCAGGCGTTCAATGAGCGCAAACCTGATTTATTAGACGAGGCATGTTCGCCCGATTGGGAAGACATGAACCCCGCGCCGGGGCAGGAACCGGGCACCAACGGGTTTAAGAAGATGCTGCCTGTTTTCTTTGGGGCTTTTCCAGATCTCAGGATCGAAGTAGACGAGATTGTCGGCGTGTCTGGTAGGGGTGGAGTGCGTGCACGTATGGTCGGGACGCATCAGGGAGAGATCTTCGGTGTAGCCGGGTCGCAGCAGCCAATCGAAGTACGTCTTTACGAATTCCATCATCTGCGGGAGGGGCGAGTAAGCCACACATGGCATCTCGAAGACTGGTTCGAAATGTTTCAGCGAATCGGCAGCTGGCCTCCTCACCAAAACTAGGGCAAGCCCAAATCCATCGAACAATCTTCCTGACTGCGTATATCGCTGGAAGTGGCATTGCGCAGTCACAAGAAGACTGAAAACCACAACCGGTCAAATCTAAATCATGCCAAGAGCAAGGCTGTGTTGTGCGTGCAATCAGACCGAGTAAATAGCACCCGAGGAGTTTCACATGAAGAGTTCCAACGACACGATCAACGCCGTAGTGGTCTACCACTCGGGCTATGGTCACACAAAACGTGTGGCGGATGCCGTTGCAGAAGGTGCAGGAGCGACGCTCTTGACAATAGACGCCGATGGTGTTCTGCCCGAAGCGGGGTGGAGCGCTCTCGACGCCGCAGACGCGATCATCTTTGGATCACCCACGTATATGGGCGGGCCAAGCTGGCAATTCAAGAAGTTCGCGGACGAGACTTCGAAGGCCTGGTTCGAACTCCGCTGGAAAGACAAGGTATTTGGCGGTTTCACAAACAGCGCAAGCCTCAATGGCGACAAGCTCAACACCCTTCAGTACTTCTTACTGCTTGCATGTCAGCACGGAGGATTATGGGTTTCACTTGCTATCAAGCCAGCCAATGTCAAAGCCTCAAAGCGCGATGATCTCAACAGGATGGGATCTTATGTTGCACCCATGGCGCAGGCGGATGCCGACGCCAGCCCCGAAGAGATGTCATCTGGGGATCTGGAAACCGCCAGGATGTACGGCGCGCGAGTCGCGGAGATCGCTTGGCGCTGCTCAGAAGCAGCGAAGGTCTAGGAAATACCCTGCCCGACGAAAAGACAAGCAGTCTTCTATCGAGCACAGCTCTATACCAACGGCCAATGGGGTCTCTGCCGAAGGTGGCGCGACTTCAACGTATGTCTCTGACGTTCCGACGATGGTTCTTCATCTTCCTCTGGAGTCGCCATCAGCCGACGTTGCGCAGCAGCGTGCGGTAGACAGTTGGGCGAGAGATGGAGAAGAGCTCTGCCAGGTCGCTGATCGTGTACTGGCCTGTCCCATGCATGCGGCCGAGTTCCTTCTGCTGCTTTTCCGATAGCTTGGGCTGTTTGCCGCGGAGTCTGCCCTTTGCGCGAGCGATCTTCATGCCCGTGCTGTGCCCGATCTTTTGTACCAGTTGGATTGTTAGTGTAGCGCAGCTTTGGATGTATCTCCACACCCCGTGAGATCGGTTTGAAGCGCCCAGGCTTCGGGTGCCGGGGAGCGATAGCCGAGCGAGGAGTGTGGCCTGATGGTGTTGTAGTGAACCCGCCAGCGTTCAGCCAGGACCTGCACCTCCTTGAGCGAGTAGAAGATCTCACCGTTGAGCAACTCGTCGCGCAGCTTCGAGTTGAAGCTTTCACAGTACCCGTTCTCCCATGGACTTCCAGGTTCGATGTAGAGTGTCTTTGCTCCCGTATCCGCCAGCCACTTGCGGAGATCTTTGGCTACGAACTCAGGGCCATTGTCAGAACGGATATGCTCCGGAACGCCCTTCATCACCATGACATCAGCCAGCGCCTCGATCACCTTGGCACTGCTCCAACGTCGTTCCGGACGCACCAGTAAGCTCTCTCTGGTGTGCTCATCGAGCAGGTTCAACATCCGCACCGTCCTCCCGTCATGCGTCTTCGCGCTCACGAAGTCGTAGCTCCAGACATGATTGGTGTGCTCCGGACGCAGCCGTACGCACGATCCATCGTTGAGCCACAAGCGCCCTCTTGGCTTCTGCTTCTTCGGTACCTTCAGCCCTTCACGACGCCAGATCCGTTCAACCCGGTCCTTGCCCACTTGCCAGCCTGTCCGCTTGAGCAAAGCAGTGATCCGGCGATAGCCGTAGCGTCCATACTGGCTGGCCAACGTCACGATGGCCTGGGTGAGCGTATCTTCGTCGTCCCGCTGCGTCGGCCGGTAGCGCTGGGTGCCGCGTGGCTGCTTCACCACACGGCAAGCCAGCCGCTCGCTCATCCCATGCGCTTCCCGCGCAAGGATCACCGCACAGCGCCGTCGCTCAGGGCTTAGAAGTTTCCCCAGGCGATGTCCTTCAACACCAGCTTCTCCAGGCTCAGCTCAGAGACCAAACGCTTCAGCTTGGCGTTCTCTTGCTCAAGCTCCTTCAGCCTCCGCGCCTGATCCACCTTCAGGCCGCCATACTCCTTGCGCCATCGGTAATACGTTTGCTCAACGATCTCCGCTTCTTTGCAAGCCTGTGGCAACGTCTTCCCGTTCGCTACGCCAACTTCAACCTGCCGCAGCAGGTTCACGATCTGCTCCGCCGTATGCCTCTTTCCTCGCGCCATCAAACGCTCCTCTTGTTCCAGTTTTATCGCTTCTCAACTGGTACAAAAAGAGCCGGGCATTCCACATCGTGCCTCCACCTCTGCGAAGATAGAAGGCGTGCTCTCTTTCCGCAAGAAGGCACCATAAAGTTTTATACTTACCAGAAAGAGAGCATCAAAGATGCCTGAGCTTTCCCATAAGCAGACTGCTCTTATAGATCTTGTCGCATCATGCGGAGAGCCTGATGGACTCGACCCCAGAGTCGATGCCCTTGTCACAGACTTAATCGGCCGAGTTGCTGACAAATGGACAATGCTGATCCTCGAAGTGCTTGTCGAAAATGGAGAACTGCGCTTTACCCGTCTGAGGGACTTGGTTCCTGATATCAGCCAGAAGATGCTGACGCAAACACTACGCGGGATGGAGCGTGACGGTCTCCTGACACGCAAGGTTCATGCGATCGTTCCACCCAAAGTTGAATACAAATTGACGGAACTTGGATTCGAGCTAAGCGGTGCTTTTTGTGGCGTCTGGATCTGGGCCGAAAAGCACCTTGATCGAGTAGAGAAAGCACGCTCCGAGTTCGATGAAAAGAGCCTCTAACGTCGAAGATGCGGTGTTTCAGCGGCTTCGATTGGAGGATTTATTGCTTCAATTGTGATCCGATAGGCGTGCATGATGAGCTCCGGTTGAACGAGGAGCCGGAAGGATCATCCCTCCGGCTTCCTTAAGCGTTCCATGCACTAGAGCACCGACACAAGCAGTTTGCCGCGGTTACGACCGCTACCAACCTTGGCCAGTGCGGAGCCAACGTCTGCAAGCGAGTAGGTGCGGCTCACTTCGACGTGGAGCTTCTTGCTTGCACAAAGGTCGATAATTTTGGTGAGGCGAGCGCCATCGGAGATGTGAAAGACGAACGTCGCTTTCACGCCCAGACTTTGGGCCCGCGCCTCATCGGGTGGCGAAACGGTGGTCACGAGATGCCCGCCCTTACGAAGCACAGCGAAAGACTTCTCCTGTACGTCGCTGCCAATCGTGTCGAGAACGACGTCAACGTCCCGAACCTTGGAGGCAAAGTCTTCAGTCGTGTAGTCGATGACCTCGTCCGCTCCAAGAGAACGGGCAAACTCTGCATTCTCCTTCGAAGTTGTCGTGATGACTTTCGCGCCTGCGCCCTTGGCGAGTTGGATGGCGAAGCTGCCTACGCCTCCGGCTCCTCCATGGATCAATGCCGTCTGCCCAGGCTTCAAGTCAGCCGTCTCAAACAGAGCCTGCCAGGCGGTACCCGCCGCGGTCGGAAGG
>JAABUX010006465.1_pt1 | contig 13981 bp, 15 predicted proteins | sample 5561851 | NCBI WGS metagenome assembly JAABUX01 (sample SAMN10711883, study PRJNA513361) | rock metagenome | isolation source: Antarctica rocks | place: Antarctica: Victoria Land, Richard Nunatak red sandstone | collected 2016-01-03 | reverse complement strand
TTCAGCACTGTTGAGCCGAGACAGCGGCCTCAGGCACCTTTGTGCGTGTGAAGGGCGACACGGATCTTTTCAACGTGGGTTCCATGGCTGCGTATCGCTTCGTGGAGCTGGTCGCCGGTGACGCCAAACTCTTTCGACCAGTAGGCGATGTCGGAGGCCATCTTGGGGTTGATCTCTTTGGGATTGTGAGGGCCCTTAGCGTGCTCTTCGTGGAGGGCGTGCGGTTCGTGAGCTTTAGGGGCGTCGTGGTGCTCGGACATCGGCTGCTTCCTCGTTTCGGTTCTCTTAGGTGGATGAGGAAGCGTTGGGTGGGGATGTACATCGGAAGTTCGCACATGACCGCCTGCGTGGATGTGTGAATTAGATTCCAATGCGCTCGACCTCATCGAGTGAAATCTCGTCATCGCGCCGATCGTAAAGGCCTGTTGTCCTGGCCGATTCGTGCGCCGCCATCTGCTGTGCGATCTCCAATCTGCCACCATTCTTGAGGTAGGCAGTGATGCCGGTCGCCCGGAAGGTATGACAGCCGATCTCGGTCTCAATCCCGGCTGCGAGAGCGCGGCGGCGAATCATTCTCCAGACATCAGGCTGAAGCAGGGAATTGCCAGTCAGCTCCCCTGACCGGCCACGCGTCGTACGAAAGAGCGGCCCTTTGCGGTCCTCGGCGATGCCGGTCGCTCGAATGTACTCCTCGAGGTAGCGGTCGAGATTGTGGTGCGTCGGCATCTCGTGCTCCTTGCCACCCTTCTCGTGGAGCCGCACCCACCCGCGCCGCCCCTGCACATAGAAGTCCTCGACCTTCATGGAAATCGCCGCTCCCACCCGGGCGAAGGTATAGACCATCAGGCCAATCAGGGCTCGATGTCGCAGGCCGGGAAGGGAGGTGACATCGATGGAATCGATGAGTGTTCTAGCTTCATCGACCTGCAGAACCGGTGTCTTGCCGCGCCTTTGCGAGTGCTTTGGACCACGCTCGGCGTGGGCAGGATTGGGGAGGACTTGGCCGACCACCATCCAATCAAACAGCATTCGTAGAGCGGCCACCCGCTGCTTCACCGTGGGTTTGGAGTGAAGCTTGAGCTGCGCCTCCACAAATGCCGCCACATGGATCGGCTCCACCTGGGCCAGATCCAGGATGCCACGCTCGACACAGAAGTTAGAGAATTGCCGGACCGCCTCCACGTAGGCGCGGCGGGTATTGGGATTGCGGATATGCGAGCTGAAGAAATCCTGCATCCGCGTGCGGGCTTCAGGTCGCGCCGTGAAGATGGTGGGCTGGGAAGCCGCGTGGGAGCGTAGAGCTAACGCCTCGGCGGTCATGAGTTCTTTCTCTCGAGGGTGCGGTGCTCAAGGGAGGACGGGATGTCGCGAGCCCCTTGAGTTATGGCCACGATCTCGATCCGCTCCGGATGCCTGCGATACAGGATGAGGTACGAACCCACGGGCCAGAACAACACCGGGAGGGCCGTGAGATCTTCGCGCGTGTGACCGATGGCAGGGTTGGCTGCCAGGACCTCAAATGTCTCGAACAGCTTTGCAATCCAGCGGTCTGCCGCGTCCATGCTGTCCCGTGCGATGTACTCCCAGATGGAGTCCAGGTCGGATTCGGCTGCCCGGGCAAGGAGATACCGGCTCATCCGCGAGACCGCCTCCGCTCCTCGGACTTCCGTGTGATCCGCGCCTTAGCCGCTGCCGGCTCGACTTGCTCTCCTCGGTCTAGCGATCGGAGCCTTTTCGACAGCTCTTCGTTGAAGGCAGTCAACTGTGCACTGCGAGCCTGGTCACGCTCTTCGAGAAGACGCAGGGCCTCGCGGACGACCTCGCTGGCCGAGGTGTAGCGCCCTGATGCGACCTTGGTCACAACAAACTGATCCAGCTCCGGGGTCAAAGAGACGTTCATGGCAAGCACCTCCAGTCTCATGCTGAGCTGGATAACAGGGGATGTCAATCTTTGTTATCGGGTGGTCGGAGCCGTCGACACCCAACCTCCCCCGCATACGCATGATAAAGGACATTATCATGCGTATTCTCAGCGCCGATCCCCATCTTCAACTGCTGACAAGTCGACGCCGGGCAGAGCTTAAGTGGGGGTTCCAAGGAACAATCCCCTGGAACAGGGTGTCTACCTATACAACGAGGTGACACACCCTCTTAACTACCGAGAACATTGCATCTTCTGCCCGCGAAGGATGCTGAGGAGTAAGCTCCTGGTGACCGGACCAATGTTTACAATTCTGATCATGGGTTTGTTCTATTCCTCGTGTCTGGCGAGCGGGCCTTCGCGACGATATCCATTGCACGCACCCTGGGTTACATGCTCTTCGGAAGACAGAAAGCACTCGACTACTAAAAAGAAGGTGCGCACTCCACTGGTGACCTCGTCCAACGGGCGACTAAAGGCCTTTGCCGAGATTGAAGCAGAACGGACACGCGGGGGGAACTGTCAAACTGAAGTGCGCCTCTTCGTTTCAGAGCCTGGTCAAGAAGGATTCCGCGAGGTCTACGACCTAAAACCATCAGAGGCGGGGGGAACGTTAAATTCTTTGGGACCCATCGGCTGGTCTCCTGACGGTCGATGGCTGCTGATCGAGTTTGGCAACTGGTGGGAGGGCTCAGATGCTGGCGGCCTCGGGGTTCTTCTGTATGACAGCCATGCAAAGACCGTTTCTAATACGGACCTGCGTTCTCTGATAAGGAGAACCCTCAGCCGAGAGTGCTCCATCACCGTCGTCAGCGTGATCGGCTTCAATGCCTCGTCTCAGGTCCTCCTGCGTCTGGCGGATTCGACGGACGAAGGCGAGACCGAACCCCTGACCCACTGCTTCCAAGGGACTGAGAGTTGGGGAATCGACCCCGGGCGCAGCTCAGCATTTCACCTAACGGAACACCGGTGAACAGATCGCCTGGGCCAGGCTTGAAACCTCCGCAGTCTGGCGGAGACGAGGCCATGAGAGAAGCTCGGTTCGCTTTCGGAGTCGCATTGGTTATTTGCTGCCTTTTGTCGTCGTTACCCTCTGTTTTGGCCGCTGAAGGTACGCAGCCCAGCTTAGGTCTACGCATCGCGACAGGCCAGAGCACCTTCCATATTGGGGAACGTATACCCCTTGAGCTGAGCTTCTCTGCCTCCGAAGAGCATCGCTATGAGGTGACGATGGCAAGCTACGATCGGAGCGGCAGGATGAACTTTGAAGACTTCGCTATTGATCCGAGGAGCGGCTGGTCCGATCCTCTTGCTGACTATTTCGCCAACCGTAGTGGCAGTATGGGGGGCCTAAGCAGTAGCGCAGCTCTCTCTGCCAAACCAGTCGTTGTATCGCTGAACCTCAACGAGTGGGTCCGGTTCGATCAACCGGGGGACTACACAATTTCAATTGTGAGCAGACGCGCCAGTGACGTCGGCAAAGGTGCTGGATTTCTGGAAGCTGGGCTACGGGTCACATCGAATTCGCTCCAACTCCATATCGTCAAAGCCACTGCTGATTGGCAGCAGGCAAAGCTCAGATCTACCACTGACGCGCTGGATGCGGAGCCGGCCAACGGGGGAATGCAGCCGAAGAGAACCGCAGCAATTGCGGATCTCCGCTACCTAGCCACGCGAGATGCGATAGAGCAGTTGGCTGCGGGCCTTCGCGAAGACCACCCCGACATGATGTATCAGTGTGCTTTTGGCTTGATGGGTGTGCCTGATTTCATGCGCGCTACTGCTCTCAAGGCTCTCAACCAGCGGATCGATGATCCGCAGTTTCCCATCGGAGGCTGGTTCCTCATCACAATGCCCGTTCTGGAGGTCGACCGGAACGGATCCCCTGAGGCCATTCAGGAGCAACGTTTGAGATACAGCGACATGGCCTGGCAGAGCGTGCTCGCGGCGCTTCCCAGGAAGGTGGGTAAGGCCAGAGCCGATACGGTTCAAACCCTCTTGAGTTCTCATCACGGGGACCTCAGCCCGGAATCGAAGGCCCAGCTGACTTCTATTCTCTCGGCCTCCTTTCTCGATCTTCCTGAGGACCGACAGGCCATGGAGCTGCTCTGGGACTGGGACACTCTTCGTTCCAGAACGATGTTGCCGACCCTGCAGGCTCTCGCGAAGCTCCCGCTTGATAATCCTGGCAGCAATCTGTCCACGGCTTACTCCAGGCGCGATCTGAAGTCAGCTGCACTCAAGCGCTGGTACGAACTCGATCCCGAAGGAGCAAAGCAGGAGATACGGCAGCAGATTGGCTCCGCAAATCCTTCACTCACTGCCCAGGCCCTATCATTCCTGCCCAAGGAGACTCTCCCGCAGTTTGAGAGTACGTGGGCACAAGCTCTTCTGAGCAGCAACAATTATCAGGAGGAGACGGTGCTCGCCTCCCTCCTGGTTCGCTTCGGTACAGGCGCCGTTCTCCCACAAGTAGAAAGCAAGCTCGGTTCAAAGGTTGAAAGATGGGCTTGCGCACCGCAGGCCGCGGCTCTTGCGTATGTTGTGAAGTTCGACTCAGAAGCAGCGCGTCCGCTCCTGAAGCGCGCCATTGACGCGAGGGGCGAGGGAATGACTGGGTGCAATCACTCCCTGTTCCAGGATGTTGTCGCTCAAACCTTCAGCCCGGTCCTCACGGAAGCAGCGCTTGGAACACTTGAGGACTCCGATCAGGAGGTCACCAACGACGCTCTCATCTACCTCATGAATTATGGGGATAAAACTGCAGAACAGCCAATCTGGGATCGATATGTAAGGTGGACCACCAAATGGGCTGGGAAGGGAGAGGCACTGGAGCACCGCGAAGCCGGATCGCTGGTCGGAAACTGGCAGGAGGTGGGCTTGGGAGAGAACCTGGGCCGTGCCCTCATCGCTAACCAAGGCTGGTTAGCGGATGGGAACCTGATCTCCCGTGTGCTTCAACGCTGCGTCGGGAAACAGATGTGCGACCAACTCACGCAGATCGCGACTTCCGCTACTCCTCCATACCATGTGACCCTGTATCGATCGGGAACGACGGAAAACCACCAGATCGCACAATACTCGGAAAAGTCACTCAAGCTGCTCTCGGAGAAGATCGGCCAATTCCCGAAAGGCACGGTATTTGACTTAATTCCCAGTTCGCCACAGAACGGCGATCAACGAGCCCTCGAACGAGAGGCTCGCGATGTGTTCACACAGAGCGGCATGAAACTCCAGGCCGCCCCCTGAACAGAGTGATCACCGGCTCCTGGACCACGGTCGGTTACAGTTATTTGGTCCCTTTCGACTGGTGGTCCAAGTTTTCGCGGCTCTTGGGGCCTCCGCGCGGGTATGTCTTGATCGCAATCCTCATCTCGGCTCTTCTGCCGATCTTCCGATCTTCCTGCCGCAATCCACGGCGCAAGAACCTCATTGAACGCTCCGGCCCGCCAGCCGGGCTCCATGCGACTCGGATCGTTGGACATTGCACGCGAGCAAACTGGCGGATCCAGGTGCGATAACGTCCTTTATCGTATGTCCACTGCAGAGGGTCGTTGCTAAATTCCGCACCCTAACTAATCAATGACTCGCTTCTGCACAGGAGGTGTTTGCGAAAGCTTCCGGTTGGAGGATGGGCAGGAGTTGTATGTCGGACTGTTGCGGCGATTTTGGTTTGCTTCCTGTAACCCGCGAGAGAACGCCTTCTAGCATGGGAGTGACGCGGGTGAGTTGCCGGGCGCGAATGATAAGGTCCCAGACAGGCTCGAATTTCTTCCAGCCCGCAGCATAGAAAAAGTGTTTCGCTTGGTGCTTGAAACTGCCGTGATAAAGCGAGGCTTGCGTGATTGACTTCCACCGGTAGAACTCTTCGTAAGCCCAGTCGTACCCTGTTTTAAGCGTCGCCGGTGACAACCTGGCAGGCTGATAGACGACGTGCCTCGTGTCGTAGAGGTTCCAATCCTGAGTAAGCATGCGGCCTTCCCGAACCATGCGAGCATGGAGAAGCGTTCCTGGATAAGGAGTTTGAATGTGGAAGGTGGCTGTAGTGATTCCATGTTCGACGGCCCAATCTACCGTGCGTCGGAACACGTCTTCTCCATCGTCATCCATGCCGAAAACGAAACTGCCGTTGATCATGATTCCGAGCGAGTGAAGGCGATCTGTGACAGCCTTGTAGTCGCGACCGAGGTTCTGCCGTTTGTTGCTGCGCCTGAGATTTCCAGGTGTGAGGGTCTCAAAACCAACGAAGATGCTGCGAAGTCCGGCTTCAGCTGCTCGTTCGATCAGGTCTCCTCGCAAGATTGCGTCTACGGTGGTCGCTCCTTGGAAAAGTCGCTTCATGCCCTTCATGCCTGCAAAAAGGGATTCTGAGAAACGCCGGTCGCCCAGCAAATGATCATCGAGGAAGTAGAGGTGCCGCCCCGGCAGTCGGTCGATCTCTGAAAGGGCATCATCAACGCGCTGTGTATAGAAGCCCTTTCCACCCTGGAAGAAGGCGTCTTTGTAGCAGAAATCACAGTGCTGCGGGCAGCCGCGAGTTACGACGATTGAGTTTGGAACAAGGTATGAGGCACGCGAAATCAGGTCGCGCCGGATGGGTGGAATCCGGTCGAGCGTTCGCCCTGTTGTGGACGTATAGACGCGCTCCGGACGGCCTACGCGGAAGTCTACGAGGAAGCTTGGAAATGTCTGTTCTCCGGGCCCAAGAAAGATGGCATCTGCGTGGGGGGCTGCCTCTTGAGGGAGCGAGGTCACGTGCAGCCCGCCCAGACATACGAATGCACCCTGCCTTCGGTAGTGGTCTGCAATCCGGTAGGCCCGATACGCATTGGTGATGTAAACCTGTATGACCACAAGGTCTGGCTCATCGTCCAGCGTGAGTGATTGCACGTGTTCATCGACGATGACGGCGTGATCGTCTGACTTTAGATACGCTGCTAGGGTGGCCAACCCCAGAGGGGGGAATAGGGAATACTTGATCGGCCGCCAGTGTGGATCAGAAGCTTCCTTCAACGAAGGCAGAATGAATTTTACTTTTATCGGGCGCTCCCCGATGGCGATCATTGGGCACGGCCGGAGGGGAAGGAGTAGAGGGGTGCAGCTGCAGCCGGAACAGCTCCAAAGCGGCGGTCCCTTTGCCGGAACACTCCGAGAGCGGCCTCCAGGTCTTCGGCACTGAAGTCCGGCCACATGCGATCTAGAAATAGCAGCTCCGCATAGGCTGATTCCCACAATAGAAAATCTGAGAGGCGTTGCTCGCCCCCTGTTCGAATCAGCAGATCGACATCGTCTGCGCCGCCGTGCTCTCCGGAAAGTAGTCGTCCAAGCAGGTTGGTAGAAGAGGATGGGTCATAGTCGGGAGCGGAGAACATCCCAAGCGCGGCCTGCGTGATGGCATCGCGCGAGGAATAATCTACGGCAACACGCACGTGAATGCGGCTTCCTCGGGATGTCGCTGCTTCTACGTCCTCGATCTCTCGTAGCAAGGGCTTCGGAAGTCGGTCCCGCCGGCCGATCACTTCGAGCTTCGCCCCGTTGTCTCTGAGGCGTTCACGTTCCAACCGGAGGTAGCCACGTAGCAACCAGAATATGCTCTGAACTTCGAAGGCAGGCCGGCGCCAGTTATCTGAGGAGAACGCGTAGAGCGTCAAACGCTGGATGCCAAGGTCAAGCGCGTGCTCGACTACACGCCTCGCGGCTGCACCTCCAGCACGATGGCCTGCGATTCGAGGGAGGCCTAGACGCTCAGCCCATCTACCGTTGCCGTCCATGATAATCGCAACGTGAATACCACTTTTCACTGTAAAGTTCCTAGGCGTCAGCGAGTCACTTTGTATCAGAAAGTAGCCTCAGAAAAAAAGGGTCAAGCTTTGGATGGAGTAAGCCCAAGCATCAGGCCTGACGCGGCTTCGTCTTTCGAGACCTTCGCCGCATCCTTTATTACCTGTTCGAGAGTGGAAAGATACTGAAGATACCGTTGGCGGCCAGCGGTGGTGATGCGGCAGAAGGTCTGAGGACGATTGTGCTCATGTCCTTTAGTGATCTCAACCATGTGTTCTGCTTCGAGCACGCTTAGGTGGCGGCTGAGGTTGCCGTCCGTAAGCGAGCAAAATTGTTTCAAGTCGTTGAAAATCAGGCCCTTTGGATTGGTGATCAGGCACGTCAACACGCTGAGGCGGGCACGCTCGTGGATCACCCGATCCAAGCCTTCATACGCAAAACGTCCTTCGCTCCCTCGGGCCTCAACCTTCATCTTCATTCTCCGGAGTAGCGATAAGCAGTATTCCCGCCACAAGCAATTGACCAGCTCCAAATGTTAGGCCCATCGTCCATGGAGCGAGTGCGCGGAAATCACCGAGCGCAAGACAGACCAACCCGGTGAGCAGATACCATGCGCCTGCTGCAATCACCGGCCGCGGCAGAAAGCGGCAAGACGAAAAGACACCCAAGCTATAGATGACCTGCCAGATCCCCGGGAGCATCCAGAGGACCGACGGAACATAACGCACCAGGACGCCGGTAATCAGAATCCCCGCACCAACAGCAGGCATGAACTGTTCGACCGCGGTGCGGAGCATTTCATCGGACAGTCCAGAGTGCAATCGCCGAGTGCGCGTGTAGATTTGTACGCCTGCAATGGCAGAGGAGAGCACGGCGATTCCGATCCAGAGACTCAGATAGGCTTGTAAATGGTTAGCCGGATCCGGCAGCCAGAATGCTTGAGCGACCGCAGCAAGCAAGGCCACTACACCCGTGCCTGCGAGCGTCGCTGGACCATAGCCTCGAAACTGCGTGCTGCGAGCCATCTGCCTGCGTATGTTGCTGATATCGCCTAACGCATTGTGGAGATCACTCATGCCAACTTCACTTTACGTTGTAAAGTGATCGCGATCAAGCCCTATTTTCATCAAAGCCGATCAACCTCAGATTGGCTGAATTGGTTCCAGGTCCGGAGTGAGCTGGACGGCCTGGCGGCGCCTGAAGCTGATTACAACATCGTCCTGGCTCGACAGGGAAGAGACGGGACGCCTGCCGATCGATCTGCTGCGGCCCGTATGAAGCCGAGGCGATGGAGATGCGGGAAACCAATCCGCTCGTCAACAGCTACAAGAACAATGGGCCGGAGACGATGGCGAAGTCCCAACGCTAGGTTCCTGGCCCAGCTATGGAACAAATGCGGCCTTGGCGGCCGCAAATGACTGGAACTCACGAGTTTTTCGGTCGGTTAGCACCATTGATCCTGCGGTCTTTCGGTCGGTCCAGTAATGACCCGTTATCGTCTTGGCGTTGTCATCTTCCGCAACTTGCAGCCAAAGCCCACCGTAATGAATTTCGCTGCGGAACCTGACTTCAAAACGGGGATCATTGCGATATACCCCACTGATGCAATAAAGACCGTCAGGTGAGCAGACGATTTCCGTGCCAACGAGGTTGGAGGTGGATTCGGCGGTCATCAGGCGCATGTTCAAGGTTGAGAGAGTTTGCTTGACCGCCATGAACGCTAGAATAGGCTCGATCTGCTCATTTTTCACAGGATCAATCCATGTCGATTGGATCTGGACTTTCCAAGTGCCGTCAATGACTGGCCGTTTCACAAACCAGCTTAGGAACTGTAGCTTCCACAGCCACAAATCGAATGCCATCACGGCATAAAGCACGACTGTAATTACAGTCGATAGGGGCTTGAACCAAGACGACTGTATGACGTCGCCGTGCACCCAAAGCACGGCAGTCCATGCCAGAACTGAAATGTAGATGATGGCCTTTATGTATCGCTGATAGCTCATTCGAACCCTACGTAGTCCCAAGCCGCTTGAAGAAAACTGTTCACATCCTGCCTCGTCCAGGGCTGGCTGCTACGAAACAGATATTTGAGTTCGTTTACCTCTCCCCATTCTTTGCAAGTCGCCTCTGTTCTGGTGTTGTTCCATAAGTGGGCGAGTGTATGCCGTACATCGCTGGTTTGAGAACCGGTGTCCAAGTTGTCGTCAGGAACATTCCAGGCCAGACACTCAAGCACGTAGGACGGCGTCGATTCTGCGATCGCATAACCCTCGTCGATCAGCTCATACCGTAGGCGTTTCAAGATTCTAGTCATGGCCTTGAACTGTCGGGCGGTCCTCCCGTTTTTTGCAACGCCGTTGTCATAGTTCTGCTTGGGCCAGTTGATGATTGAGCCGCCATTATCGGGGCGCAACTCGGTTCCGGCCTCGTAGTAGTAAGAGCCGGGTTTTCCGACGTATCGCCGATGCTCAAAACACGGAACCACGTCAGCATCGATGCGATAGGCGTTCTTGTGAATATCGAACGCCTTGTTTCCCTTAGTGACGAAGTCACTTCCGAAGTAATCAATCAAAGCGGCGCCCACTTCGTTCTTAAATTCCGCGTAGGTGTACTCGGAGTCACTCACTCCCGTGTTGTCCCTATTCAGACCTTCGCTTGATCCGTAGTTCGTAAAGAACGCCTGTTTGTAGAGGACGCAGATGTCGACATCACTATCTTGGCGAACATTCGTTCTGTTCTTGTACGACCCCTGGGCAAAGACTTCCAAGGGGAGCGCACAGAGCTTCGTACTAGCTTTGAGAGCCTTGCGGATTGCAGTTTCCGCGTTGTCCGCTTTGTCTTGTTCTGTTTGGCTGGGTGGCTTGCCCCAGGTGCAAAATACATCTTCCCAATTGCGGCTCATTGCGTTCTCCTTGCCTCAGCAGCAGCACCATGGAAGAATCGCATTGCGCGGGCGGCTCTTCCATGAGCGGCTTGAGAGCGGTTAGCAGTCCGGCAAAAATGCCGTCCCGGGTGTTGAGTTGAGTTGCTGGCCGCCTACTCCAGACCGTGCGGCAAACACGGTCTGGAGAGCAGTCCCGGCACTAGGTGAGGCTGAGCGATCGCACGGCATCGGTCCATTCGAGCCGGTCCGTGGTCCCGTTGAAGAAACGCAGGAAGGTATCGTAGACCAGCCGGCGCATCATCTTCCCTCGTGACGAGTGGATGTCCTTGATGGCGTCCTGGTATTCACCAAGGCTGAGAGGGTCATCGACCGGCTCTGCAAGCAATGCCACCAATTTGTCCAATGCCTTAGTCAGCTTGACGTTATCGCCTCTATTGCGAATGAAGCCGCAGGCGGCAGCAAAGCCGGCCATGAACGTGCCGCCACCAGAGAAGTAAAACTTCTTCCCGCCATCAGCCTTATAAACATCCAGCATTGCTGGATGGATGTTCTTGGCGACGCGGGTTAGCATCATGACCACATCTGCGATGTCCCCGATATCGACCCCGCTGGCGTACGCACCATCCTTCTCAAGGAAATCTTCGGCCAGCTCCTTCTGCGAGGCTTGAGGGTTGTTGGTGATGAAGGCTTCCGCCGCCACCGCCAAATCCGACGCCGCGAACTGCTCTTTCGGCTTTTGAGTGCGTCCCTGCGCCTCGATATCTACACTGTCGCGGAAGACAGGAATTGAGGTTTGCCGCTCGATTTCATCGATAAGCGGCCCGCGCATGATCTCCAATTGCACGGGCAAGCTCATCCGGCGTTGTGCCGTGTTGAACGTGACCATGTAATGCAGCAAACCTTCGAGGGCGATATTCCAGTAGATTTCGTAGCGAATAGTGCGCTGCAAGAGGTTCCGGACACTTGTGTCCCGGTCACCAAGTGAGTCGATGATCGGCTTGAAATAGCTCCATGCCTCGGACGTGATACAGCCGTCCGAGACGAGCGATTCACGATGAAGGGCCAGCAGCACTAGCGTTGCATAGCACCATGACCGTTGAAGGCCATCAATAATGCTGTAGTTGATCTCTGTCTCCGACAGCGACAGCACACGCTTCATATCCTTGACGGCGGCAACCCTGGCTTCAGGCATCTGGGCACCCTGCACAAAATCGCGCATCAGCCGGCGGTAAATTGCATCGTTCAGATGATCGAACGGTGCCCGCTGGGACTTGTTGCCGGTGAGCGTGGTGCGCCGGATGTAAACCGAAAGCGGCTCCTCGACATGAGCGATCTTTGCAAAGGTTTTGCGGTCTTCTACCTCAGTGGCGATCACCTTGATGGGGGTCAGTTCTCCCATCAGATCGCCAAGACTTGCGGCTTCAAGATCGTCCGCCAGTGTCTCCATCTTCTCTTTGAGCAGCTTCTGACGGTCGAATTTGTTTGGTGCGGGTGTTACCTTGGGGCGCCGTCCTGCCATTGGTTTATCCTTTGTCGTTCTAAATTGCATCGCGATTACTGCGTCAGTGGCCTCAAAGATGGTTGTTTCCATTGCATATATCTCCTTGTTCTGTGGCTTTTCCAGCCACTCTGAAGATAGTTATACATAATAGGCTCCAGAATGTCGAGCCTATTTACTTTCTGAGCCAATTGTTTTTAGGTGTCGCGTGTATCAGGCGGCTAGGCTTGGAGGAGTCTTGTACTTGGAGAAGCTGCATTTCAATTCACACGCCACCCATAGCGACACCCACAGCGACAACTCCACCCCCCCCATGGTGTCCTGAGTCGTAGGCACTGGATAGCACGTTCTTCGTTCTTGAATCAAGAATTAAGAACGGATACGATGTTTTATGCTCCGCTCCTTCGACATTGCGGTACTGCTGAAACTTACGCTTCCAGGCACTGCAGAGTCTTCATTCCAGAAGCTTGCTTCCGACCTTCATGTCGCCAGCTCCGAGGTACACGGGTCCATTAAGCGGGCGCGGGTATCTGGACTGATGCAACACGATGGGCCAAAGAGGGTAAACCGCTCCGCGCTCCTGGACCTGCTGGGACATGGAATGAGGTATGTGTATCCGGCTGTGCGGGGAGAGCTGACGAGGGGAGTGCCAACCTCGTTCGCGGCTGAGCCCTTACGCAGCGTCATTCACGAGAGTGGATCTGAAGTACCTGTGTGGCCTTATCTTTTGGGGAAGGTTCGCGGCTATTCCTTTGAGCCTCTTTACAAGCACGCCGCAGAGGCAGCTTTGGCAGATCCTGTCTTTCACGAGCTCCTCAGCCTTGTGGACGCGCTACGGGACGGACGGGTCCGCGAGCGGAAGATTGCCTTAGAGATGATGGGCAAGAGGTTACTTGAAAATGTCTAGCAATTTGCCGCTGCTTGAGGATGCAGCAGCGAAGTTGAAGCATTTGCTTCCCGAGGTCGTCTTCGTGGGTGGATCAACGCTCGATCTGATCGTGACCGATCAGGCCTCGGCCCCAATTCGTTCCACATACGATGTAGACGTGATCGTGGCAGCAGACTACGCCGATTACTCGAAGTTCTGTGATCGGCTGCGAGATATCGGCTTCGTAAACGACATCAGACCTGATGCTCCGCTATGCCGTTTTCTCCAAGGCGAGCTGATACTTGACGTGATGTCCACCCAAAAAGGCGCTCTTGGGTTTTCCAATCGTTGGTATGAAGGAGCGATTCATACAGCGACGCCGGTGTCCTTGCCGAGCGGGAAGGTGATTAGGTTGATCTCAGCTCCCTTCTTTCTTGGGACCAAAATGGAGGCGTTCTACCATCGTGGCGAGAACGACTACTACATGAGCCATGACCTCGAAGACTTCATCGCTGTCGTGGATGGGAGAGAGCAACTGCTCGACGAGCTTGCGGATGCCCCGATGGAACTCCGCAAGTACCTGGGGCAAGCAGCGACCGAGCTTTTGGCGAACGTGCGTTTTCTCGATGCACTTCCGGGATATGTTCCGGGCGACTCTATTAGCCAACGCAGAATCCCAATCATCCTTGAGCGCTTAGGAAAGATGACCAAACTGTGACGGCGCTGAAAACTTGGCTTCAACGCTGATCGCTATCTGAGTGCGCAAGCATTCGCGGAATGCTTACATTCCAAGGCCATATCCATACGAATGCTCCGGCTGAATCTCTAGTTTTGGCTCTATGGCTTGGTCGAGCTTTAATTCTGGCACATGAGCACTCTGCTTCGAAACGTCATGCCCAAGCGCGGCCCCGAGTTGCTCCCGATTATTCGTAAAGAGCTGCGCATCGTGCGCGCCACGCGAGACAGCGACATAGGCCATGCGGTTGTTGAGCAAATCCTTGGCTCCAAGCTCGGTATCGACGTTGA
>JAABUX010006463.1_pt1 | contig 13986 bp, 14 predicted proteins | sample 5561851 | NCBI WGS metagenome assembly JAABUX01 (sample SAMN10711883, study PRJNA513361) | rock metagenome | isolation source: Antarctica rocks | place: Antarctica: Victoria Land, Richard Nunatak red sandstone | collected 2016-01-03 | reverse complement strand
GAGGTGGACGCGCTTGTGCTTGGTCGACCAGAGGTGGACCTCCTCGGTCTGTTTCGAGGAGGCGTTGTCGACGATCAGGTGGAGTTGCTTGCGCGGTTAGGTGCGGACGAGCAGTTTGAGAAAGGCCAGGAATTCTGCATGGCGGTGGCGCTGGTAGCAGGCGCCGGTAATCCCGCCGGTGGTGACCTCCAGGGCCGCAAACAAACTGGTGATGCCGCTGCGCTTGTAGTCGTGGGTATGTCGCTCGACCTAGTGCGGCCTCATCGGCGCAGAGGCTGGCTACGGTCGAGGGCATGTAGAGACCGGGTGAGACGTAGTGCGCAGGTGCGGCAGATGACATGCCGCCATTTCTCAGGTCCTCGGCAAACCATCTAAAATTTCTAGCCATTTTTTTGCTGGGCAGTGCACTAGATGGACTGTCGATAGCCGAAGAACTCGTGGTCCTGGTTGTAGCCGCCGTAGCCGCCGCCGATCTCCGAGTAATGCGCAACGAACTCCACACCCTTGATCCACTTGACCTGCTTGAAGCCGAGCTGGGTCTCGTTACGCAGCCGGAGCGGGGCGCCGTGGCCGAAGGACAGCGGCTTACCGTTCATGTCGTAGGCCAGCATCGTCAGGTGGTAGCTCATTTGCTCGATTGGGTGCGCGTCGTAGTAGATGCCCTTGTCCGGGCCGTCACCGAGCGAGTAGAAGACGACCCACTTCGCCTCGGGCTGCGGCTTGACTAGGTCCATGATCGTCTGCATCGACACTCCACCCCACTTGGCTATGCCCGACCAACCTTGGATGCAGAAGTGCTGGGTGATCTGCTCATGGTGTTGCAGCGCTCGCAGCTTTACCAGGTCCAGGTCGACCGGGTTGTCGACCAGTCCGTTGATCCGCAGCCGGTAGTCCGCGAAGTTGCCCTCGAACAGCGCCTTGTACTCCTCCGAGTCTGGGTACTGTCCGTTGTGCCAGAAGTAGGGAGAGAGGTCCTTCTCGGTGTACTCGCCTGGGGTGGCGTCCACGTGCTCGAACAGGCGCTGCACCGGGCCGATCAGCGCGAAGCCGACACGCTGCACCACCCGGGGATGACGCAGAGTGAACGGGGTGGCAGCAACCCAGCCGACGATGACCACGACCATCGAGGCCGCGAAGATCCAGAAGCCTACCCAGCTATCCTCGTTTCGCCCTGCGTAAATGTGGTTGAGGTTCCGCAGCAGACCGGTGGTGAACACCAGGGTGACGTGGATCACGATGAACAGCAGGAACCAGACCAGCACACAGAAGTGCAGTGAGCGTGCCGTCTGGATGCTGAGCACCTTGCTGATCCGCTTGAAGCGGGTAGACAGTGCAGGTGACATGCCGAGGCCCGTGACAAGCGCGAGTGGGGCGGCGACGAAGACCGTGATGAAGTAGGCGATCAGCTGCAGGCTGTTGTAGGCCACCCATCCGTTTTCGGTTGGCCAATCCAGCGACAGGTACTGGATCAGCACCGACACGGCGTTGGGAAAGACATCCCAGCTGGTTGGTACCAAACGCCGCCAGTGCGGGGTCGCGAACAGCAAGACGTAGAAGACCAGGCCGTTGAGCAACCACAGGGTGTCGGTGCCCAGATGCCACCAGCGGGCCAGCCCGATGGAGTGCCGAATTCCCGGTAGACCGACCTGTCCCGGCAGGCTGATGGAATCTTTCTTCGCGGTCCACAGCGGGTCGGCTGGAACCGGCTTCTGGCCGCGGAACCAGTCCTTGCCCGGCGTGCTGTGCCGGGTCCAGTACAGCCGAGGGTGGTCGCTGAGGATCTGCACTCCCGACCGGATGATGAAGATCATCAAGAACAGATTGAGGAAGTGCTGCGCTCCCGCCCAGATGGGCAGGCCTGCGTTGCGATCGGAACTGGCTGCCTGGACGGTGCCGGGGTAGTGCTCGATGAACCGCTGCACCGCTGGGGTGCCGCGCAGGCCCTGCGCAGCCGCCACCGCGACGATCAGGACCACGAAGCCGATTGGCAATAACCAGAGCAGGTTGAACCACTTGCTGGGGCCGACGCGCACACGCGGAGCGATACCGTGCGCTTGCGGTACCGAGCCCGCCCATGTAGCCGGATCAACGACATCCTCGCCCGTTGTCAGCTGCGCCCGATAGCTCTGCACCGCCTGCGGTGAGGCGCTCGACGGTGCGGGGCCGGGCAGATTCGGGGGGGTGGGCTGGTCGGCGGTGTCAGTCATGGGCGGCAGCGCCCCATCCGTACCAATAAAACGACTTCGATGCCGCCGTCGGTGACCCGGACTGCGGGTAGACAGGTACCGATTGGGTGGCCGGGGGGCCGGTACGGTCCCCGGCGGAGAGCGCGATCTGTTTGTGGCAGCACTCGTCGAGCGGGGCATCGACCGACCCGCAGCTGTGGGCAATCCCCGCCAAGACGGCACCCGACAATCGGTGTGGCGGCTGCCTCACTCAGGGCTCGCCAGCGAGGGCCGCAAGCCGTCCTCGCGCATGTCGCGCAGCGGCATGAACGAGCGCACCACGGGCACCTTCTCAAAGTTGTAGGGCGGCGGTGGGGAGGTCGTCGCCCACTCCAGTGTGTTGCCGCCCCAGGGGTCATCGCCCGCCGGCTCGCCGTACTTCCAGCTTACGACCAGATTGTAGATGAAGACAAGCACCGATGCCGCGATCACGAACGAGAAGACGGTGATGAACATGTTCGTCGCACCCCAGCCCTCCTCGCCAAAGCCGCCGGGGTAGCTGTAGATGCGCCGCGGCATGCCCTCCAAGCCCAGCGTGTGCATGACCAAGAAGGTGCCGTTGAACCCGATGAAGAAGAGCCAGAAGCTCCACTCGCCAAGTGTCTTGTTCAGCATGCGACCAGTGATCTTGGGAAACCAGTACTGCGTGCCAGCCAGAAGGGTGAACACACTGCCGCCGACCATGACGTAGTGGAAGTGGGCCACCACGTAGTAGGACTGGTGGACCTGCGTATTGACCGGGACCGAACTCAGATAAACGCCGGTGATGCCGCCGATCAGGAACGTGGCCAAGAAGCCGAACACGTACTTCATGGGGACCTGGAAGTCGATTGAGCCGCCCCAGGCGGTCGCGATCCAGTTGAAGAACTTGATGCCTGTGGGAATCGCGATCAGCATTGTCATGACCATGAACCAGGTCTCGACGTAGATGTTCATGCCTACGGTCAACATGTGGTGCCCCCACACGGCCATGGAGAGGAATACGATGCTGAACAGCGCGCCCACCATCGAGGTGTAGCCGAAGATCGGCTTTCGCGCGAAGACCGGGATGATTTCCGAGACCATGCCGAACCCGGGCAGTATGAGGACGTACACCTCGGGGTGGCCGAAAAACCAGAACAGGTGCTGGAACAGCACCGGGCGACCACCGTTGCTCACGAAGAAGCTGGTGCCAGCCTGGCGGTCCAGCTCGAGCAGGAACAGGGCGGCCGCAAGAGGGGCGCCGACAGCCAGTAGCAGCAGCGAGGTGCAGATTTGCGCCCAGACGAAGAGCGGTAGTCGGGAGAAGCGCATACCCGGGGCGCGCAGCGCCACGATGGTGGTCAGGAAGTTGACCGAGGCCATGATGCCGCTGACGCACCAGAGGATGATGCTGGCGGCCCAGAGGTCGACCCCCAAGCCGGGGTTGAACTGCTTGGTCGTGAGCGGAGGATAGCCCGTCCAGCCGGCGTCCAGCGCGCCGCCGGTGAAGAACCCGGTGTAGTAGATCGCGATCGAGATCGGTATCAGCCAGAAGCCGAGCAGGTTGACACGCGGAAAGGCCATGTCGCGCGCTCCGATCATCAGCGGCACGAAGTAGTTGGCGATTCCGGTCATGAAGATGGTCACGAAGAAGAAGATCATCGTCGTGCCGTGCGCGCTGAGCAGCTGGTTGTAGGTCTCTGCGTCTATCACTTTGAGGTTCGGCTGCGCCAGCTGGATGCGCATGACGAGCGCCAGGATGCCGCCCAGGGCGAAGGCCAGCATGCCAGTGGTCATGTACATGATTCCGATGAGCTTGTGGTCGGTGGTCGTCAGCCAGAGGCTGACTGGCTTGAAGAAAGTGTCGTCGTAGCTTTTCGGTCGGGGCGGCGCGAGAACATTGGCCATGCTTCTCTCCCTTTTTATCTCGTTGTGGGTCCCGCCGAGGGGCTGGCCGGTGGGGAGCCTGCGGGCGCCGCCGGAGCGGCTCCGGGCGCTCTGGGGGACGGCGAGCTCTTGGACTTGGCCTGGTCGGCCAGGCTCTTCTGGACGAAGGCGGCGTAGTCGCTTTGGGAGACGGCCTTCACGCGCAGCTGCATGGTGTAGTGGCCGGTTCCACAAAGCTCGGTGCACTCGCCCCGCCACTCGCCCGGCTGGCTGACCTTGACCCAGGTGACGTTCTCATAACTGGGGACCAAATCGGTCTTCCCGGTCAGGTCCGGCACCCAAAAGCCGTGGATTACGCCGGTCGAGTTGAGCTTGAGCCGGACCAGCTTGCTGGTCGGGATGACCATCGGGGTCGGCGTCAGGCCTTCGGAGTCGACGGTGAAGGCCTCGGGGTACTTGAACTGCCAGCCGTACTGGTGACCCGTCACCGCGATATCGATGTCCGGGTTGTTGGAGGCTTGAGCGGTGTAGTCGTTCTGCAGCGTGATGAACGAGGCCGACCCGATCACGATCAGGATCAGGGCGGGGATGACGGTCCAGAGGACCTCAAGACCCCGGTGCCCATGCCACTGCGGTGGCTTGTAGCCCTTGGGCAATTTCTTGCGCCGGAACTTGATCAGTACGGTGATGAGCAACCCTTCCACGAGCAGGAAGATGAAGAGGGCCGGGATCGAGACGAGGAGATAGAGCTGCCAGATATGGTGGCCGTTCGGCGACTTGCCGTTGGGCACGATCGGGTCGAGCCCGCTCCCGCTGCCCTCCGCGGCCAGCGCGGTGCCGGAACAGAAGAGCACGAGCACAACCAGGACGGGCAAGGTGGCGAACGCGCGGCGAAACCAGAGACTCCCACGCATCAGAGAGAGCACCGCTTTCCGCGAGTAGAGGCCAGTGGACCTGAGCCCGCCCAGGAGGAAAATTCGCCCGCCACGGCCTTACTAGTCCTGGTCCAGTGAGATCTCGCCGACCTCGTGGCTCACCTCGGGGCTGAGGTGCCGGCCAATGAAGCAGTGTTGCCTGGGCCGGCTGGCGGTGCTCAGGTACTCATCGCGCCGCGAGTCCTCCGCACCCACGATCGTCGGAGTGACCTGAAGGCGCGAGATCCTCGAGCTGCGCCCTGGGAAGTCGCTGACGACAGCCTGCGACTGTACTTGCAGCCCTTGGTAAGGCAGCCTGGCGTTGAGCAGCAAGCTCCTCGAAGTGAAGCGCAACTCTGTCGTCTCCAGCATCTGCTTGCTCATCTCGTTCACCTCTTGAAGTAGTCGCCGTTGATTTGAATGAAGGACTGCCACTCGGCTGGCACCTCGTCCTCGGGAAAGATGGCGTCGACCGGACAGGGGTCGACGCAGGCACCGCAGTCGATGCACTCCTGAGGGTCGATGAAGTACATGTCCGACTCCTCGTCGCTGTGGATGCAGTCGACAGGGCAGACCTCGACGCAGGAGGCGTCCTTGACGCCGATGCAGGGCTGGGTGATCACGTAGGCCAATGGCTAAGACTCCTCTTCGGCTTTCTTCTCAGGCCCGTGAGATGCGCGTGGAGTGACTGCCGCTCGGCCGGCGAGAGCAGCGCCCACAGCGGCATGTCCTCTCTCTGCAAATGAAGCTCGAGCAGCGAATGCAGGCCGTAGAGCAGGCGGCGCACCAGTTCCCGCCAATCAGAGTTGAGTGGACCGCTCACCTCCTGCTCCAGCTCATCTATCAAGGCCGCGATCCGCCGGTGGTCCATGGCCATGGTGGCGCCAAGCGCCGAAAGCATGGGCAGAAGGCCTGGTCGCCACCGTCCATCCTGGCCGCCCAGAATCCAAGCTTGGCTACCTGCCCTACTCCTTTTCCTGTTTGAGCACTCCGCCGCATTAACTCCAATCCATGTTAGAGAAAATCGGGAGAGCTGCTACCGTCGCCTGGCCAGCGCCGAGCTTCGCAGCTCTCTCTTCACCTTCCCCTGCCGCCGCTCAGGATGAAGCTGGTGGTAAAGAGAGCGAGCGCGAGCCAGGCCAACAGGCCGGCGACCGCGAGCAGCAGATCCCCCCCAGCCAGCGGCAGCATTGTCCTGATCACGGCCGCCAGCACCCGGAGCGCCGTCGCTACCGACAGCCCCAGCCAGATCAGCCTGATCAGCAGGACGCTTGGGGATGCTTGTGTCCGGCCGATGGCAAAGACGGGCGTCAGGGCCGCGCCATGCCCACGACCAGGGTGGTGACCAGGCCCAGGCCGATCGCATGCTGTGCCGCGTCCTCCAGACCGTCGGCGATCTCCAGCCCGGAGGACGACACTGTGATTGCGGCCGCGGCCAGCAGCAGGCAGCCCGCGAGCATTGCCCAGCGGTTGGCCATGACCAGGAAGCCCGCCGCCGGTTGGGAGGCTGCATGGAGACGGTGCGCGGAGCCGCGGACCGCCCCGCAGAGTGGAGCCAGCCAGAGCATGGCGGCCCCGGTCAGCGCCAGCCCGGATCGGCGCACCAGCAGGACCTCCGCGATCGCTGCAGCGGGGGATGCCAGCACGATGAACAACCCCAGGTAGAAGAGCAGGATGGGAACCAGCAGCCGAGGCCCCACCGGTGGGCGGCGCCCGTAGAAGACCGGAACGCTGCCGACCTGGACCGTCCAGACCAGGTTGCCAATCGCACCCAGGAGGACGACCCAGGTCGCGGAGCGATCTAGGTTCGCCGGCACCAGACCGTTCTGCCCGGAGGCCCGCACGGCCGTGGCGACGGTCAGCGCTGCCCAGACCATCCACCAGGCAACCGCAGCCCAAGCGGACGCTCGCCAGCCCTGCCCGCGACGAGAGCTGCGGGCCAGGGCGAGGGCCAGGGAGGCCGCAGTCCCCAGCATGCCGGCAGCCGCCAGAGCCCCGGCGAGGAGCAGGGCCAGGTTCCCAGGCCGCCCTTGCAGGATCACCTGCCCGAACAGGCGCAGGACGGCTCCCGAGGCCAGGAGGACGAGCAGCGTGAGAACCAGAGCAGCCGGGAGCGGCCTCCGACCGCAGAGGCGAGGGATCAGACGAAGGGCCATGCCGGCAACGAAGAGGCCCACGAAGCCTTGGAGCTGGATCCAGCCGTGGGCCTGGATGAGGCGCGGCAGGCGGCTTCCCCAGCTCGGCGTGGCCGCCGCCAAGGGGATCAGTATCGCTAGGACGAACCCGGCGCCCAGACCCAGAACCAGGGCGGCAGCCATGAAGCCGAGGTAAGAACGATCCTCGACAGGTCGGGCGGGGCCAGACCTCAGGGTCGGTTCCGCCTACCTCTTCCATTGAATCCAGCCTCTCGTCTCAGGCCTTCTCGTAGTCCTTGGCAGTCCTATCTCGCGCTGCTGGTCAGCGTGGCGACGCAGAGCGAGGGCTTCACAAAGGGCTGCAGATTCCGGGCCTCCAGAGGGGCGCCAAGCTCGGCAAGGGCACCCCGCATCAGCCCCAGATGCACGGAGCAGGTGATCTCCGGATGGCTGGTGGCCAGGTCGCCGAAGGGACAGTGGTGGAGGAGGATCCGGTCTTCCTCTTCTTCCTGGACCAGCTCGGGCGCGAAGCCGAGGTCGGCGAGCAGTTTGATGACCCGCCGTCGTGCCTCCTCAGCGGAGATCTTCGTGAACGGCGGCGGGCCGTCCACCAGATAGCGACCCCAGACCTGACCGGCCTCAACGGCGGCTGCGCTCGGATCCGGACTCGATCCCGCCAGATAGCTGGAGAGGATGTGGGCGAGCAGGCGGTATCCGGCGAATTGGTCGCTCGGCATGGCTCCAGGTACCGGCTCGTAGACGATGCGCGGGCGCCCAGGCATGCTCCGCTTCTCACGATCCGCGCGTACCAGCCCGGCCCTGCGGAGCACGTCCAGGTGGGCCCTGATGGTGTTCGAGTGCAGGCCCAGACGTTCCGCCAACTCGGTGGCGTCCAGGGCTGAGCCGACGGCGCGCAGCTCCTCGAGGATCCGAACCCGGCTGACCTCCGCCAGGGCCCGATATGCCAGCTGGCCGCCCTCGGTCCCGCTTGACCCATTCTCACGCTGCATGGTGTAAATATTGTTGCGTGTTGAAGACTTGTAGGTGTTGCCCCTCGCCGACAATGGCCCCCAGCTGGGGCCGGCAAGGAGCTAGGCGGTGATACCTACGGCGGTTCACCTGCTGAACCTGATGCTGGCCGGCATCTGGCTCGGCTGCCTGGTCTTCACCACCTTTGTAGTCTCACCCGCCTTCAGGCGAATGCCCTGGTCGGATGTGGAGCGGGTGCAGGTGCGCTCGGCACTGGGACGCCAATTCATGCTGATCGCCAACCCCATTCTGCTGCTTCTGCTGGGGTCCCTGGTCGGGGAGGCTCTGCTGCGTAGCAGTCGTCTGCTGTTGGTCGAGCTGACCCTGCTTCTGCCGGTGATTCTGCTCGCCGCAATTCACGGGCTCCTCTTCGGCCCTCGCCTCGAAGCCCTGGCAGTGGCGGAAGGCGGGACAGAGGCTGGGCCCGCCCTGTCGCTCGCCTCTCGTCGCGGCGGACTGCAGCGCGCCTCTGCGGTCCTGTCAGGCGTGAACCTTGTGCTCAGCGCGGCTCTCCTCCTCGTCGCAGTGAGCGCCTGAGGTGAGAGGCTGCAGCCACGAAACCACCGGGTGGCCGGCCCAAACAGGTCGAAACCATCGCCGCGGTGGAGGTAACGAGCTTGATGAAGCGAACGGTATTCACCGGTCTGCACACCGCCTCGATCGTCTGCGGGCGGCACCCTCAACTGCACTTTTAATTGCGGTGGTGAGGGATTCCGGCGTGCCTAGGACTTCCCGCTGATGGCCAGCAAGCAGTCGTCCAAGGCGGGAGCCATGGGCTGGCTGGGTGATCTGGAGAAGAATGCGCACGCTGTCCTCCTGCAGATCGAGGCCCTCACTGGGCAGCTCACGGCCGGCTCCGGCTCGGGAGCTGCCGTTGATCGAGTTCTGGACCTTCTCATCCAACAGGTCCTTCCCCGTCTCGATGCCGAGGAGGCCGTCCTCTTTCCGGCGGTCGTAAACGCCTTGCAGCAACCGGAGGCCACGGCAGCCTTGCGGGCGGAGCATGTCGAGATCAGGCGCCTTGTCGAGGTATTGGGAACGGTAGGCAATAACTCACATCACAAACGGCTGTCCCGAGGCGAGGCGGGCAGGCTCCGCCGCAACCTGGATGCTCTGCGCGGCCTTCTCGGCCGCCATTTACAGGAGGAAGAGTCCATGTGCTGTCGAGCGCTCTGCGGTACCCCCGGCCCCGACGAGGCTGCGGCACTGCTTCGAGCGATGGCAGATGCGGAGGAGCGCGCCAGGCACGGCATCGTCCTGGTGGCGCTGCCTTGGCGAGATCCGACCGAGGCCATCGCATTGCGGCCCAACCCGAGGGCAACGAGGCCCCTGGTGTTCAGGCTGGCCGATCTAGGGCGGAAGTCGAAAGAAGAAGGCGAAAGCTAGATATCAAAGGGGGGCTGGAAGCGATGGACGACCAAACTGACAACGCACAGGAGAATGGGGCGGGCATTCGCCCTGCCGAGCAGCTGAGCGCACCCCTAATCGACATTTGTCGAAGCGCTCGACGCAATACTGCAGGCCTACAGCGTCCCCGTCTATCTGGGGACTGTTCACGCCCGCCACTCAGACGCGTGGCGTCAGGCAGACCGACGTGATCCGAGCGACCTCTGCCGAGTGGCCCCGCAGCTGGGTGAAGACCACCCCGGACCCGGCCTTGGTATCGAGGCTGGCGAGCCGCGCGGCGGCATCGACGAACTCGCCGAAGATCCGCGCCGCCAAGATCCGCAGAATGGACGTACTGCGCTGTCGAACGATCTGGGGAATGGTGATCCATGGCACTGAGAGCCGGCCCGCTTAGCGGCCGGCGGCTCGCTTGCTGGAAGCGTGGTGACGTGGGCGTGCGGGCGGTCATCGTACTCAATACTCGTACGTACGTTGGGTGACCGTGCCGTAAGGTGAATCTGTGGGTGGACATGACTGACGGCGTATTGGGCGGAGTCATTGATGCACTCGGCATCTCGGGCTCCCGGACGTTGACGCGCGGCTTCATCCAGGGCCAGTCTTAGCATGACTCCAGAGCGCGCCGTCGAGCCGGTTATCGACTGGGTGGATGAAGCATCGCAGGAATCCTTTCCGGCGAGCGATCCTCCCGCCTGGCCTGAATCGGCAAGTGCGCCCGTCCAGACGTGGACGCCTGTCCAGACGGAGAAATGACCAACCGGGCAGCCGGCCTGCTCGGCCAGGAATCCATCTGCTTGTCGGGGAACTTCGGCCGCGCTCTGGCCCACTCGCCCGCCGCGTTGGCATCCCCTGCGCGCCGTGGTCTGCCCGGTCGATTGCCCGGTCGATACCCCGCACGAGAAACTGACCGCAATCCGCCGGCAGGGCGCCGAGCTGATCCTCCATCGCTCAGACGAGGATCGGGAGTGCAGCCAAGAGATCAGAGGGGACAACCACGCCTTTAGGCATGCCAGGGCCTGCGAGCAGTCACGCCAATGGGGACAATGGGTGGTCGCCACCGTTAGCGTGACAGCCAAATTGACAGCCAAGCCGTTGGACTACTGTGTACCAACCCGGACAAAAGGAGGTTCAAGACACGGGTGATCGCACTCAAGCCGGACGTTCCTGGACGGTCCCGGACACTGACTCTGCGAACTTCAAAACCGTTTGTGGGGCGGTGCGAGCCGTCCCAGGTGGGTTCGATTCCCATCCATCCCCGCCACCAGACCTAGTGCGTGTCAGGAAGAACGACCGCATGATACGGGGGTTTTAAGGCTTACGTGCCTCTCTCACTGCGCTGGCCACTTGCCCAACCCAACCTGCCGATGACAGCCAATATGACAGCCAACGTTGTAGCGATGTGAATGGTAGAGGCGGTCTGGCTCGAACGGAGTGTTCAGAGGTCTGCCCCCCTCGTCCGGCACGAAGCCGTCAAGCGTATCCACCCGCTCAAACCTAGGCGGCTGGCCGCCTAAGAGCTGGCACCGTCGCCGGATGTAGTTAGTCGGCCCCGGTCACTTCGAGGGCATTACTGGCCTGCTGATTTCTTGCAGCACTCGTTGAGCCTCCACCATCGTCCGCTTCATCTCTTGCTGGACGGCGTCATGCAGCATGCGGAGGGTGTCCATTTGTTGCACCAGCTCATCTCCATGACCGCGCTCCTCATACACCTTGGCTGTGTACGCGGCCTGGTTGTGGGCCTTATCTACTAGCTGCAGCAGCGCACTGAACACTTCGTACAACCGTTGACCGTCCGGATCTAGCATGAGGCCCGCACGAGCTGCCTGGCGGCGCTCGGTCAACCGGTCTCACTTCCAGCTCTTCAGCGGAGTGCAACCTTGCCGCCCATGGACAACCGGAGAGCGTGCTCGATCTCGAACAGTGCACGCATGAGTAGCTTGACGTCTTCTCGGAGGACAGCGTGCCGAGCGTCCCGCAATCGACCTAGCTCTTCTGCCCTTCTGACGGTCAGATCGTGCTCTCGGGCCTGCTTGCCCTGGATGAGGCCGCCGAGCAGGGCGAGCAACCCCCCAAGGGCCACAGCGCCCGGGGTCGAAACTACCCTCTGCCTCGCCTCCCATTTTCATCCGCAGACTGGTGGTCAGCCGCCCCGGCCATTCCTCCTCGAGCAGCAGCTGCCGGATCGTCGACGAAGATCGAGCACGCTCGGCGGCCGACTCATCAGCTTGGATCAGGTCCCCGCCATCTTCACAAACAGTTGGGCCGCGCGAGGCAGCCCCAAGACTCCGTCCAGGCTGCTCCCAAAGAATCCACCTGTGCGAGAAGGCGGAGGTGTAGCATGGAGTCTAGGAGGTGGAAGCCCATGTCGAAGTACCTATTGCTTGGTGGCTATAGTCCTGAGGTCTGGACCCGAATGATGGAGACCCCAGGCGATCGCGACGCTGCTGTCAGGAAATCGTGTCAGGATGCCGGCGGTAACATGGAAGCCTTCTACTGGGCTTTCGGAGCGGACGACTATGTTCTCATCGCAGACTTTCCGGACGACGTGAGTGCGGGTGCCTTCAGCGTCGGCTTGGCGAGTTCCGGAGCACTGCATGACGTGCGCACGATCAAGCTGATCACCAAAGAGGAGGGCCAGGCTTTGCTCGGCAAAGGTAAGGCTGTAGCAGCGGGGTATCAGAAGCCGGGAGCGTAGGCGACGCGCGGCTGCGTTGGTATCGGTAGAGGAGGTGCCTGATGGCGGGTAACAAGGCAGTCGCGTACATCGGTCCAGGCGAGGTCGAGGTCCAGACCATCGACTACCCTGAACTCGTTCTCAAAGACGGCCCAGGCGTCAACCCGAAGAACGTCGGCCGCAAGTGTGAGCACGGCGTCATCCTGAAGATCGTCTCCACCAACATCTGCGGCTCGGACCAGCACATGGTCCGCGGCCGGACCACAGCGCCGAAGGGCTTGATCCTTGGCCACGAGATCACGGGCGAAGTGATCGAGGTCGGTCGGGATGTCGAATTCATCCAGAAGGGCGACCTCTGCTCGGTGCCCTTCAACATCGCCTGCGGACGCTGCCGGAACTGCAAGGAGGGCAAGACCGGCATCTGCCTCAACGTGAACCCTGAGCGCCCTGGTTCCGCCTACGGCTACGTAGACATGGGCGGTTGGGTCGGCGGGCAGGCAGAGTACGTCATGGTTCCCTACGCCGACTGGAACCTGCTCAAGTTCCCGGACAAAGACCAGGCAATGGAGAAGATCCTAGACCTGACCATGCTCTCCGACATCTTTCCGACCGGGTTCCACGGCGCTTACAGTGCGGGCGTCGGTCCCGGCTCCACCGTCTACGTCGCCGGCGGGGGGCCAGTAGGGCTGGCCTGTGCACACTCTGCCCAGTTCCTGGGCGCGGCCGTGGTCATCGTGGGCGATCTCATCCCCGAGCGCCTCGCGCAGGCGCGAAGCTTCGGCTGCGAGACAGTGGACATTTCCAAAGGTGAGGTCTCTGACCAGATCGAGCAGATCCTCCGGGTACCAGAGGTCGACGCCGCCGTCGACTGCGTTGGCTTCGAGGCGAAGGGACACGGCGCGGACTCAGGTCACGAGGCGCCCGCCACCGTCCTCAACTCTGTGATGGAGGTCGCTCGAGCGGGTGCCAGCATCGGAATCCCGGGACTCTATGTAACCGGCGACCCGGGCGGCATTGATGAGGAAGCAAAAGTGGGTTCGCTGAAGATCCGGATCGGGTTGGGCTGGGCTAAGTCTCACGTCTTCACTACTGGTCAATGCCCGGTGATGCGCTACCACCGGGGGCTGATGAGCGCTATCCTGCACGACCGGGTGCAGATTGCCAAGGCGGTCAACGCGACGGTGATCTCTCTCGACGACGCGTCGCAGGGCTACAAGGACTTCGACAAAGGGGTTTCCAAGAAATTCGTGTTCAACCCGCACGGACTGGTTAAGCAATAGCCATTGGCGAAGTAGAATCCGCGGAGACCAAGGACAGTCCGCCCATGTGTCCGCGACGCGCTCAGATTTAGACGGTCGGTCACCTGTCTGGTTGCCGAGCCCTGCATGTACATGCCGCTGTTCGTTAGTAGACGCGGCCTGGGCCAGCTGGCGGTGACCGCGGACCGATCGCGACGGCCGCTGCGCCCTCGTCCTGGAGTCAGTTCCTGAACTCTCGGCCAGCATCGGCCGCCGGCCCGGGCCCGTCGCCACAGTAGGTGGCTTGTACCTCCCGGTTCTCCAGAGCATTCCTGGCTTATGGATGACGCATTTTCGGCGGAGGCTCTCGACGGGTCGCGTCAACTGGAGCCTCCGGGACCAGTTGCTGCGCTGCGTCACGAAACCAGGCCGAGGGGAGGCGCGCCTACGACGGCCGCATCGGGCAGCCTGCTGCATAGCTGTTTCACCGGCGCTGGGACGCCACCCGGGCTTCCCTCG
>JAABUX010006462.1_pt1 | contig 13986 bp, 9 predicted proteins | sample 5561851 | NCBI WGS metagenome assembly JAABUX01 (sample SAMN10711883, study PRJNA513361) | rock metagenome | isolation source: Antarctica rocks | place: Antarctica: Victoria Land, Richard Nunatak red sandstone | collected 2016-01-03 | reverse complement strand
CCCGCCGATCGCCATCATCGCGCGCGACAACTTCGCCACCGGACGCGTGGCGGCGGAGTTGCTCCTGCGCCGCCTCAACGGGCAGGACGAGCCCGAAACAGTCCTCTTGCCGACGACCTTCGTGCCGCGCGCGTCCTGCGGCCCGCCGCGGCTGCCGTCGTAGGGTTGACCCATCGGGCCGCCGCGACGGTTGGCGGCCGATAACCACTCCGTGTTAACCGTGGCTGTACTATGCCTATTTATGACGCCCGAAGGCGTCCGTGGCGGCAAGGTCGGCGATCTCATCCGGCGTATAGTCCAGCGGTATCATCCTACACCAGAACGCGGCGGTGCTTCAAGGGGGAATACTGTGTCAGGCCGAGGATCGCGGGATGAGCGAACACTCGACATCCACGACCGCCTGGAACGAGGGGTCGCGCATAGCGGTCAGCAGCAGGTTCGCGGCCGCCAACCCGATCTGGCTGGTGGGTTGATCCACCGTCGTCAGCGCGGGCACACTGCGCGCGCCCTCGTCGATATTGTCAAAGCCGACGATCGCGATGCGTCCGGGGACGGCGATGCCCCGCTCGCGCAGCAGGGTGAGGGCGCCCAGCGCCATCAGATCATTTGCCGCAAATACGGCGTCAGGCAGCGTCGGGCGCTCCAGGAAGTCCGCCATCGCCCGGTAGCCGGCGGCAAACTCGAAGTCCCCGGACGCCTCGATCGGCTCCCCGAGCGTCCGCTCGTAGAGCACTTTCCGGTAGCCTGCCCGTCGGCGCAGGGCATTGGTGGCGGAGGCAGGTCCGGCGATGTGCGCGATCCGCCGACAACCCTTGTCGGCAAGGTAGCTGACGGCGTTGTAGGCGGCGCTGAAGTTCTCCACGCGCACGGTCGGCGCCGTGACCATTTGCGAACGGTCCGCGATAAACACGACCGGACGTCCGGCGGCCACCTCCCGCGCCGCCTCCAGCTTGAGGCGGTAGAGATCCACGATAGCGCCAGCCATGCCCTCGTGCTGCACCGTGTCGAGGCAGTCGCGTTCGCCGTCCTCCGTACCCTTGCTGTTCAGCACGACCAGGTGATAGCCGTGCCCGGCGATCGTCTCCTGGATGGCCTGGGCCAGCGCGCTGAAGTACACGTTGGCGAGGCTGGAGACGACCAGGGCGATCAGCCTGCTCTCGCCCCGACGTAGCGCGAGGGCACGAGGGTCCGGAAGATAGCCCCGCTCCTGCGCGACGCGCATGATCCGCTCGCGCAACTCGGCCGATATCTCCGCGGGGTTGTTGAAGGCATGCGACACCGCCCCAATGGATACGCCGACCTCGCGCGCGATCTCGCGTATGGTCGGGCGCTTGCCCGCGCGCTCACGTCCTGCTCTCGGGCTGTCAAGGCTCATGCTGGAACCATACACCCTGGCAGTACGGTTTGTACAGCTTACGAGCGGGGTGACCAGGGCCTGTGAATTGTCGACCTGAGAGCGCGGGCGAGACGCCCGCCCCTGGTTCAGCGCCGGGACGGGCGAGACGCCCGCGCTCCCAGACTGATCCTTTACAGACCCTGAGGACACTGGGAGGGACATCTTGACAAGGCGGGGAGATTCTGATAGCGTGGTGTCTATAGCGTTTAAGTCGCACATTCAGGAGCGCTTCATCTAGCTGGGGCAAGTATCTCTCCCATTGGAGGGCGTTTCATAACCACCATTTTCGCCGTGAAAACGGCCCTGTTTGACATAACATCACACCTATCCCGAGGATACGGCACCGTTTAAGAGATAATAAAAGGCCCTTCAGCACTATCATCGCCCACGTTGTGCCCTGCAAAATGTAAGTGTTATGTCGAATAGAGGGGCAGTTGCCCTGATTTTGTCAGTTAGGAAACGCTCTCGACACGGATTTTGGGTCCATCTGGCATACCGATCCGACCTGCGATTGGCAGGACCATGCGCACAGGCTTGTACACCTGCATTTGTCAACCGATGGAGATAGCTATACCCCCCTGCAGGATTACGCGAGAGGTGATGCTACAGAACGAGCCTATCTCGAGATCAGTCGCAACTCGTATCGCTATCTTATGCGGGATCGCGTCTACGACTGCCTGCGCATGTATGGGTATGGACAGGGCATGATGGCACAGGCGGCCTTGCTGCTTGACGAGATGGGAGATGCGACCCGATTCATCGAAGAGCTGGTCCGGCACGCCTACCTGCCCCACTTGTCCGGCTGGGCGTGCCCCGAAGGCATCATCACGCATCGCAGTGGGGAGTATTACCTGCCCGTCAACGGCTATATGGGGCAGGACTCGCACCTCGCCGACGCCACCAAGGCCCTGCGCCTCATGCTCGGCGTCGACGACAATGACCCCGGCCACCTACGTCTGGTACCGCGCTTCCCGTCCACATGGACACGCATGTCGGTCGAGGGGTTCCCCGTGTTGACCGGCACACGACGCCAAACGGTCGGGTACGTGTACCAACGCGGGGATGGCGGCCACAGCATGGAGTGCCATTTCCGGCGTGACCCAGGACCCTGGAGTCTTCGTCTCGGTCCGGTCGATCCCGCTCGACGCATCGCCACTGCCACGGTCGACGGGCATCAGGTCGAGTGGCGGTCCGAACGGTCCGGGGATAGCGCGTGGGTCTGGATTGACGTACCGGCGGGCAATCATGCCGCTGTCATGGTGCGAACCGCATGAGCGGCAATTGTCGAGCTTTGGGCGCATCGTGCCCCGGTGGTCAATTGGATCGGGTGGATAGAGACGTCCAGGATTGACGTGTTGGGAGACGAACCCGCCTGGTAGTGATCAACCGCTCCCGGTCTCGTCGGCGCGCATGGGCGACCTGGTGGCTGTGGCGGGCTTGCGACGCATCCAGGCCGTAGAAGGGGGGTGATAGCAGTCGAAGACATCTGACGCGGCAGGTCGGTAGGAAGGAAGACACGGTGTGGCGTTCCGACACCTATGTCGGAACGGGAGCGAGGTTCCCGACTGCCCTAGCAATAACATAGATGAGCATGCATCAGGTATCTCATCATCGTTGCACAATTGACACGGCATGATTGTAATCCCGCCCTCTGCGCGGGACGGAGGTCAAAGGTGACACATCTTAATCATAGAGGAGTGGCTCGACTCGGTCTGGCCGCGCTGTTCATATCCATGGCCGCCATTCTGCCCGGCCATAGCGCCTCGGCGCGCAACCACGCTGCCCCGATCCAGCTCACTCTGTGGGAAGGTGACGCCGGCACACATGCGGCCGTGGCGGCCCTCGTCAGCGTCTTCAACAAGGCCAATCCCGATATCCACGTCGTCACGCAGACCGTCGGTGGTACCCAATCGTACGAGGCCAACGTGCTGACCAAGTTCGCCATCGGCCAGAAGCCGGACCTGATGTACTACCAGTCGGGGCCCGGCGAGATCATCACACTCAACCCCGCGAACCTGCAGGACCTGACTAACCTGGGCATCTGGAAAAAATACGTCGCGCCCACCCTGGCCAACAGCGGCGTGCTGAACGGCAAGCACTACTCGATGGAGCTCGACTATGTGTCGTTCTTCACCTCGTGGTACAACAAAACTGTCTTCAGCACGTATCATCTGACGCCGCCCACCAACTTCCAGCAGTTGCTCAGCGTCTGCGAAACACTACGGAGCAAAGCCAGTGGCGTCGTCCCCATCTACATGGGCGCCGGCGATAAGTGGCCAGTCCAAATCCTTCCCCTCAACCTGATGGACGACGTGGTCGCCAGCGGCCTGCTCGGCAAGCTCAATACGGGTAAGGCGCACTGGACCGACCCGACGGTTGTGCGCGCGCTGGCGGCGCTCACCACGCTCAACCAGCATCGCTGCTTCGAGAATAACCTGTTGACCGGCACCTTCGTCGGTGAGCAGAAGGCCCTGGTCACCGGCGCCACGGCCATGGTCTTCAACGGCTCGTGGATGGTCACCGGCTTGAGCGCCACGACGGGCAAGCCAAGTAGCTACATCAATCAGGTGGTCGGCCACATGCCGCTGGGCTACGACAGGCCCTATGTCGGCTCGGGCACCCCATCATCGCTGTACTTACCCAAGACCGGTGCCCCGGCCCGGGAGGCTGCCGCACGCACGTTTGCCCTTTTCGCCGCCAGCGCCGCCGGCTACGCGCCGTATCTGACGGCCACTGGATCGTTGCCCGTCTTCAAGGGTTTCGCCGCCCCCTCGGACGTGCTCACCCCTATCCTCCAGGCCGCTAAAGACTATCGCAGCGAGGGGGTTGCGAATATTCAGGGCGCTGTCGTGGCAAGCATGGGTGCCGATTTGTTGACCTGGCTGCAGCAACTCCTGGTCGGGTCGCTCACGCCCTCGCGGATGGCTCAACTAATAGACCAAGCCTTTTACCACGACGCCGCGGCCCGCAATATCTCGGGATTCTAGGTCGTGTCGTTCACTCCGACCACGAAGACGGCGGTGGGAGGGGAGGGGGTTCGCCCCTCCTCCTCCCGCCGTTCGCGCACCGGGCGCGAGGAATACCGCACGGCGACGCTCTTCCTTGCTCTGCCGCTGGCGATCTTCGCTTTTCTCAAGCTTGCGCCCGACGTTGCTAATTTCTACTACGCTTTCACCGATTGGACCTCGTACCACGACAGCATCAAGTTCGTCGGCCTGACTAACATCAGCTACATGCTGCAGGAGGGCGAGATCCTGCATTCCATCCAGGTGACGCTCATCTTCGCCCTCGTCGCTACGGTGGTGCAGACCGCGCTGGCGCTGGCGCTGGCGCTCGCCCTGGAGCACAATACGCGTTTCAACGTGCTCATGCGCGGCGTCTTCTTCCTGCCGGTGCTCTTCTCGGGCCTGGCGGCCGGCTATATCTTTCGCGGCATCCTCGACCCGAACGGGCCGCTCAACCACGCCCTGTCGCTGATCACCGGCCATACCGTCGGCTTCCCATGGTTGGGCGACCTCACCTGGACGCTGTGTGTCGTCGCCTGCCTGCAGGCCTGGAAAGGCTTCCCCGTGGCCATGATAGTCTTCGTGGCGGGGCTTACAACAGTGCCCGACGCGCTGGTGGAATCGGCACGCGTCGAGGGCGCAAACACCTGGCAGGTGCTACGCCACGTCAAGATCCCGCTGCTGGCGCCCGCCTTCACCTTCAACCTGGTCACTACACTGATCGGGGCGCTAGGCGCGGGCGTCGATATTCTGGTCGCCACCACCAACGGCGGACCGGGCGATGCCACCCTGAACCTTGGCCTGTTCACCCTCACCCGCTTCGGCAACGGTAACTTTGCCGAAGCCACGGCGGCCCAGTTGATCCTTTTCATCTGGATCTCAGTTTTCGCCATTCCCGCCGTCATCCTCTTGCGTCGCCGCGAGGTCGCCCTATGAACGTTGTCGCCGCTCCGAAGGCCCGCCCCATCCTGCAACGCTCCGTCGCGTTCGAGATCCTGCGCATCGCCTTGGTGCTCGTCGCCGCCCTCATCCTGATCGCCCTGCCGTTCTGGCTGCTGGTGATCAACTCGGTCAAACCGTTCAGCGAGGCGGCCGTGCTGGGTCCCGGGCTGCCGCAGAAGTGGCAGATCAAAGAGAACTACCAGATCGTCATCGACCAGGGACAGTACTGGCAGGGACTGAAGAACAGCCTGCTGACCGACATCCCGCCGATCGCCCTCACTCTGTTCCTGGCCTCGATGGCCGCCTGGATCTTCGGACGCGCACGCACGCGTGCGGTGAACGTCGTGTATTTCGTCGTGATCCTGGGTATGCTGGTGCCCGGAGCCATCGTCACCTCCGTCAAGCTGCTGCAAGTGAGCGGGCTCTATACATTGTATGGCGACCGCTTCGGCACCATCCTGTTCTACACCGCGGGAAGCCTACCCTTTGTGATCTTCTTGATGGCGGGATTTGTGAAGACGATTCCCATCGAACTGGAGGAGGCGGCGCGCATCGAGGGCGCCGGCTCGTTCCGCATCTACTGGCAGATCGTCTTGCCGCTGCTCAAGCCGATCCTGGCCTCGGCCGCCATCCTGCTGCTGCTGGGCTACTGGAACGACTTCTACACACCGTTCTTCCTGTTGCCCAACCCGGAGGATCAGACGCTGCCGCTGGGCCTGTTTGCTTTCGCCACCGAGGGGCAGTACACAACGTACTGGAACCTGGTCTTCGCCGACGTGGTGCTGGTTAGCCTGCCACTCGTCCTGGTGTACATCTTCGCCCAGCGCTGGATCATCGCCGGCCTCACCCTCGGCGGCGTCAAAGGATGACCTCTGACGGTTCCGTTGGGCTCTGCCGCTAAGCCTGAACGGTGCTCGTTGCGGCAGATTGCCGGGCATACGGCGTTGCTGCGCGGGCTTGCCGAATATGACGCGTCTGTCTGTGAGGGGCGGGTAGACCGGACGGGAGGCTGTTGGCCCTTCTCCATGCTCCATGCGCGCGTCCAGGACCTGTGCTGGCCGTTTGGCACATCCGTTGATATTGGTGGCGAAGTCAGGCACTGTCAACGCGCCCGTCACAGAGCGCAGCAGCGCACCCCCTGTGAGATGGTGCCTTCGATGCCGGCCGGCATCGAAGGCACCATCTCGCGCGGTATCCGCACCTGCGAGATGCGGCGGACCCACTATATTGGCCTTGCCCGCGTCCATCTGGACCATCTCCAGATTCCAGAATTGTCGTTAGCGCGCAATAGGTCTGGGCCGACTGGGAGCGCGGGCATCTTGCCCGCTGGGTCCGGGCGGGAGGGATGCCCGCGCTCCTAGTACTTCTGCGCGCCAACGAATTCTCAGGTGAGCCAGGCGGAGACCCAGGCGCGCATCAGCACTCGTCCTCGCCGTGGAAGGGGTGGCGGTCGCCGTTATCGACATTGACGGGACCGCGGCGGCGGTCGCGGACCAAAGTGGCGACAGGGACGACGGCCTCGTATCGCCGTTGGCGCGGCGGTGCGCCCGCATGTCGGACGCTTTGCTGGGCAACGGATCGATCAGGCGAGAGGAGCGACAAGGATCTCCAGACCGGCCTCGCGCAGTTGGCCGAGAGTCGCGGGATCGGCCTCCTCGTCGGTCACGAGCGTGTCGATGCGCTCTAGCGGCGCAAACAAGCTCAGCGCGGTCTGGCCCAATTTGCTGCTGTCGACGAGGACGACCGCGCGCGCGGCGTTGTCCAGCATGATCTCCTTGAGCGCCGCCTCCACCGGATTGGCCTCGGTCAGGCCGCGGTGCAGCGAGAGGCCGCGCGCCGAGATGAAGGCCGTGTCGGCGAAGAGGCGCCGCATCGTCGCCTCGGCGATGGGGCCGCCACAGGAGAGCGAGGTGTGGCGCATGGCCCCCCCGAGCGTCGTCGTCGCGACGTTGGGCCGGCGGCCGAGCTCCATGGCCACGGGCAGCGCATTGACGATGGCGGTCAGCTCGATGTCCAGCGGGAGCAGGCGGGCGAGCGCGAGCACGGTCGTCGAGGCGTCGAGGATGACCGTGGAGCCGGGCACGACGAGCGCGAGGGCGCAACGCGCGATGGCCTCCTTCTGGGCCGCCCGTTCCCCCTCGCGCGCGCCGAAGGCCCGCTCCCGGCTGAGCGGGCTGAGCACGTCGGCGGAGCGCGCGACGGCCCCACCGTAGCTGCGCGTGATCAGGCCGCGCCGCTCCAGGTCCTGGAAGTCGCGCCGGATCGTCTGGGCCGAGACGTCGAAGCGCCGCGCCAGGTCCTCCACCGTCAAGACGGGATTCTCGTCTAATAGGCCCGCCAGCGCGCGCCGCCGCTCGATCGCCAACATCGACACTCCTCCCCAGGACTGGATCACCATCGCTTCGGCATAGATGCCCTACACATGATGACGTGCCTTCAGTGTAGCGCGCGACGACGTGCGCGCGAGTCACGCGCGTCCTCGGCCACCGCTCTCACTAAGAGATTATCAACAATCAACACTATATTGACAACAGCGCGCGGGTAGGGCTACAATGCAGGCAGTTTGCAGATGGCGTGGAGGGGCCGGGGAATAGGCGGGTTATCGTGGGACGCCCCTATAGAGATTGAGATAGAGAATGGGTCCGCGCGGTGTCGTCGCGCATGGAGGCGACGATGCCCGCCATAGTCCGTGGACATGGGAGGGTGGTCATGATGGTGCGCGACATGGAGCGGTCCGACGTAGACAGGGACGTAGACAGTGGAGTGGCTCCCATCGAGGCGCTGCTGGCGGCGCAGGGACGCGCGCTCGGCGAGGTGGAGGGGCGCCTGCGGGCGCAGCGCATCGAGACGCCCAGCTGGGGCTACGCCAATAGCGGCACGCGCTTCAAGGTGTTCCCCCAGCCGGGCGTGCCGCGTACCGTCGAGGAGAAACTCGACGACGCCGCCCTCGTGCATCGCCTCACCGGTGCCGCCCCCTCGGTGGCCCTCCACATCCCCTGGGACCGCGTCGACGACTGGGCGGCGTTGCGCAACCATGCCGCCGCGCTCGGCGTGGCCATCGGCGCGATCAACCCCAACCTGTTCCAGGACGAACGGTACAAGCTCGGCTCGCTGGCCAACCCCGATCCGGCGGTGCGCCGCGCGGCGGTTGACCACGTGCTGGAGTGCATTGCCATCGCCCGCCAGACCGGCTCGCGCGACATCTCGCTCTGGCTGGCCGATGGGACCAACTACGCCGGCCAGGACGACCTGCGCGACCGCCGGCGGCGCCTCGTCACCTCGCTGGAGGAGTGCTATGCCGCGCTGGGGGAGGGCATGCGCCTGCTCGTGGAGTACAAGTTTTACGAGCCGGCCTTCTACGCCACCGACATCCCCGACTGGGGCGCCGCCCTGCTGCTCTGCCAGAAGCTCGGCCCGCGCGCCCAGGTGCTGGTGGATCTGGGCCACCACGCGCAGGGCGTCAACATCGAGCAGATCGTGGCCGCGCTGCTCGACGAGGGGCGGTTGGGCGGCTTCCACTTCAACGGCCGCAAGTACGGCGACGACGATTTGATCGTCGGGACCACCAATCCGCTCGAACTGTTCCTCATCTACAATGAGCTCGCCGCCGCCGAGGAGGACGCCGACCCAAACCTCACGGCGACGGCCCGGTCCGTGGCGTACCTGATCGACCAGAGCCACAACGTCGAGCGGAAGATCCCCGCGATGCTGCTCTCGGTGACCAACTGCCAGGCCGCCTACGCCAGGGCCCTGCTCGTCGACCGCGCCGCCCTGCGCGCGGCGCAGGGCCGGGGCGATGTGCTGGGGGCGCACCGTCTGCTGATGGACGCCTTCGAGACCGACGTGCGCCCGTTGCTCGCGCGCGTCCGTGCGAGCATGGGCGGCGCGGCCGACCCGCTGCGGGCATACGACGAGAGCGGCTACCAGGGGCGGATCGAGAGCGAGCGCATCGGCGGCAGCCCCATGAGTTGGTGAGCGATGGCCACCTACATCGCCATCGACCTGGGCGCGGAGAGCGGGCGGGTGATCGCCGGCACGCTGGACGGCGGGCGCGTCCGCCTGGAGGAGTTGCACCGCTTCGCGAACGTGCCCGTGCGCACGCCCGATGGGCTGCACTGGGATCCCCTGCGCCTCTACGCCGAGGCGCTCGCCGGCCTGCGCCTGGCTGGCCAGGCGTACGGCCCGCGGCTGGCCGGCGTCGGCGTGGACGCGTGGGCCGTCGACTACGGGCTCCTCGACGCCGACGGGCGCCTGCTGGGCGTCCCCTACCACTACCGCGACGCGCGCACCGATGGGGTGTGCGCGGCGGTCGCGCGCGTCGTCTCCCCCGCCGCGCAGTACGCGCGCACCGGCATCGCCCAGCTGCCCTTCAACACGCTCTATCAGCTCGCGGCGCAGCGGCGGGCCGGCGACCGTACCCTGGACCTGGCCCAGTCCCTCCTGATGATTCCCGACCTGCTGCACTACTGGCTGACGGGCGTGCGGGCCACGGAATACACCAACGCCAGCTCGACGGGGATGTTGGGCGTGGACGGGCGCTGGGCCGCCGATATGCTCGCGCGTCTCGACGTGCCCGCGCGCATGCTGCTGGCTCCGAGCCCGCCGGGCACGACGCTCGGCCCATTGCGCGCGGAGGTGCGCGCCGAGTGCGGCCTCGGGGCGGCGCCCGTTATCCTCCCGGCCACGCACGACACCGCCTGCGCCGTCGCCGCCGTCCCGACCACGACGGCCACGACGGCCGCGGGCGGACACGGCGGCCACGCCTACATCAGCTCCGGGACATGGTCGCTGCTCGGGTTGGAGCTCGACCACCCCATCCTTAATGAGGAGGCCCGGTTGGCCGGGTTCACCAACGAAGGCGGCGTCGGCGGCACGTACCGGTTCCTGACCAACATCATGGGGCTCTGGCTGGTGCAGGAGTGTCGCCGCGCCTGGGCGCGCGGCGGCGACGACCGGGGCTACGAGGACCTCACCGCGGGCGCCGCGGCCGTCCCATCCCCCGGCGTGGTCGTCGACGTGGACGACCCGGAGTTCTTGCACCCGGACGATATGCCGGCGGCGATCGCGGCCCAGCTCCGGCGCACGGGGCAGGACCCCGGCGTGGGCGACAATTCGATCAGGCTCGTCCGCGCGATCCTGGACGGGTTGGCGCTGGCGTACCGGATGAGGCTGGAGCGGGCCGAACGCCTGGCCGGCGTCCACGTGGGGACCATCCACGTCGTGGGCGGCGGCGCGCGCAACGCATTGCTCTGCCAGCTCACGGCGGACGCCTGCCGCCGCCCCGTGCGCGCCGGCCCGGTCGAAGCGACGGCGTTGGGCAACGTGCTGGTGCAGGCACTGGGGGCGGGCGAGATCGGGGACCTGGCGGAGGTCCGCGACGTGGCGCGCCGCACCACCTCCTCCACGCTCTACGAGCCGCGCGACGCCGACCGCTGGGACGAGCGCGCGTCTACGCTACTATCGAACAGGGAGCATCGGAGAGGACTATGACGACGACAGAACAGGCAGAGTTTACGCACGTCCGCTACGGCTGGGACGACGCCTACGCCGACGGACTCGACCCGGTGGAGCGGCTGGTGTACCGCTCGAACCTCCTCGGCGCGGACGGGCGCATCACCAACACCGGCGGCGGCAACACCTCGTCCAAGCTCACCATGGCCGACCCGCTCACCGGCGGCGCGGTCGAGGTGCTCTGGGTCAAGGGCTCCGGCGGCGACCTGCGCACCGCCCGGCGCGAGAACTTCTCGTCCCTCTACATGGACAAGCTGCGCGGGCTGCAAGCGCACTATCACCACGCGCCCGAGCGCGGCCCCAAGACCCCCATCGAGGACGCCATCGTCGACCTCTATAGCCACTGCACCTTTAACCTCAACCCGCGCCCGTCGTCGATCGATACCCCGCTGCACGCCTTTGTACCCTATAAGCACGTCGATCACATGCACCCCAACGCCGTGATCGCCATCGCCGCCGCCAGGGACGCGGAGCGGCTGACGCGCGAGATCTACGGCGACGAGGTGGTGTGGACGCCGTGGCAGCGCCCCGGCTTCGACCTGGGGCTCAAACTCGAGCAGCTTGTGCGCGACCACCCGCGCGCGAAGGGCGCGATCCTGGGCGGCCACGGGCTGATCAACTGGGCCGACGACGACAAAGAGTGCTACGAGCTCACGCTGGCGCTGATCGAGCGCGCCGCGCGCTACATCGAGCAGCGCGACCGGGGCGGCCAGACGTTTGGCGGTCAGACGTACCCGGCGCTGGACGAGGCGGATCGGCACGCCGTCTTCGCCGAGATCCTGCCCTGGCTGCGCGGCCGGGTGAGCCAGGCGAAGCGCGTCGTCGGCACGGTGCAGGAGGACGACGCCATCCTGCGCTTCGTCGATAGCCACGACGCCCCGCGCCTGACCGCGCTGGGCACCTCCTGCCCCGACCACTTTCTGCGCACCAAGATCAAGCCCCTGTATGCCGACTGGGACCCCCGGACGGGGGACGTGGACGCCCTCAAGGGCACGCTCGACGCGGGGCTGGAGGGGTACCGCCGCGACTACGCCGCCTACTACGACGCGCACAGGCACGCGGACTCGCCCGCCATGCGCGACCCCAACCCGACGGTCATCCTGATCCCGGGCCTGGGCCTGATCGCCTGGGGCAAGGACAAGAGCGAGTCGCGCGTGACGGCCGAGTTCTACACCTGCGCGGTCGAGGTGATGCGCGGCGCCGAGGCCGTCGACGCCTATACCGCCCTGCCCCTCCAGGAGGCTTTCGACATCGAGTACTGGCTGCTCGAGGAGGCCAAGCTGCGGCGCATGCCGGCGGAGAAAGAGCTGGCGCGGCGCATCGTCGCGGTGGTCGGAGCGGGGAGCGGCATCGGCCGTGAGGTCGCGTTGCGGCTGGCCGGGGAGGGCGCGCATGTCGTGTGCGCCGACCGGGACGAGGCCGGGGCGCGGGCGACGGCGGGGGCGATCACCGATCGGCACGGCGTGGGCATTGGCGTGGCCGGCAGCGGCCTCTCGGGCTGCGGCCCGGCGGTTGGGTTGGCCGCCGACATCACGGACCGCGCGAGCGTCCGCGCGCTGCTGGAGCGGGTGATGCTAGCCTACGGCGGCCTCGACGCCGTCGCGGTCACCGCGGGCGTCTTCGTCTCGCCCGACACCTCGGGGCACATCCCCGACGACAAGTGGGCGACGACGTACGCGGTCAACGTGACCGGGCCGTACCTGGTGGCCGACGAGGCGGCGCGGATCTGGCGGGCGCAGGGCCTGCCGGCGGCCCTGGTCATCACCACGTCGGCCAACGCGGCGGTCGCCAAGACGGGCAGCCTGGCCTACGACACGAGCAAGGCGGCGGCCAACCACCTGGTGCGCGAGCTGGCGATCGAGCTGGCGCCGCTGGCGCGCGTGAACGGCGTGGCCCCCGCGACGGTGGTGGAAGGCAGCGCCATGTTCCCGCGCGAGCGCGTGATCGCCTCGCTGGCCAAGTACGGCATCGGGTACACGGACGACGAGCCGACCGCAGCACTGACCGCGAAGCTGGCGCGCTTCTACGCCGACCGCACGCTGCTCAAGCGCCCGATCACGCCGGCGGACCAGGCGGAGGCCATTGTCCTGCTGCTTGGCGACCGCTTGCGCCAGACGACCGGCCAGATTGTGACCGTCGACGGCGGGCTGCGCGAGGCGTTCCTGCGCTAGACGGAACGCGAGAACAGGGGGACACAGCGCGTGCCCCCTGTCCACCCCTGCCCGGAGCGAGACGAATGGCGCGTCGAGGGAATGCACGCGATGCGTGTCCGGTGTAACGAAGGAGCGCATGATGTCGATGTGCGTCAAAAGCGTATACAAGCGCGTCGATTGTCCCTGGCACGCGGGATGAACTGACGGTCGAGTAGAGCTATCTGCGCAACGATTATGGTCGAGGAGGGAACCATGGTGACAGAAGACAAGGCGTTCGTGACGGACGACCTCAAGGCACTTTACCAGGGGAATGGGTATGTCGTCGTCAGGGGATTGTTTCGTCCTGATGAAGTGACGCACTATCGCGCGCACTACATGACGTTGCGCCGCCGCGGCTCGTATCCCGGCGATCTGGCCGGCGCGGATGTGACCAGCGCCGATCCGCTCAAGCGATACCCGCGCATGATCCACATGCATCGATGGGATGACGTCACGCTGCGCTGGCTGCTGGACGATCGCCTCAACATGTGTCTGACGGGGTTGCTTGGCCGCGAGCCCTATGCCGTGCAAACGATGCTGTATTTCAAGCCGCCCGGCGCCCGGGGACAAGCGCTCCACCAGGATAACTTCTACCTGCGTGCCCGGCCCGGTACGTGTATCGCGGCGTGGATGGCGCTCGATCACTGCGACGAAGCCAACGGCAGCATGCAGGTTGTTCCGGGCAGCCATCACTGGCCTCTCCTTTGCACCGAGAAGGCCGATACCACGGTTAGCTTCACCGACGTGACGGTCCCACTGCCGGCGCACCAGGAGGTCCATCCAGTGCGTATGGATCCCGGTGATGTGCTGTTTTTCGACGGCTCACTCGTCCATGGCAGCTATCCCAACCGCACCACGGATCGCTTTCGCCGTGCGCTCATTGGCCACTACATCGAAGGCGTCGCCGAGCAGGTAGCGCAGTTTTACCATCCGGCGCTCC
>JAABUX010006459.1_pt1 | contig 13988 bp, 11 predicted proteins | sample 5561851 | NCBI WGS metagenome assembly JAABUX01 (sample SAMN10711883, study PRJNA513361) | rock metagenome | isolation source: Antarctica rocks | place: Antarctica: Victoria Land, Richard Nunatak red sandstone | collected 2016-01-03 | reverse complement strand
CCGCGTCACGCCCACGGAGCAGGCTGCCGCTCCAGTCGCTCTGGCACCACCCATGCAGGCTCAGGCCGCCTAATATGCGGAATGTTTTCAGGCGAAAGGTACTAGTCAGCCGTGGGCGGAGGGGGCGAGAGAGAGGGCAGGAGGGGGCGCCGGCGACTTTTCACAAGCCCTGATTCGCAGCTAGGGCCGGGGGACCAATCCGCTGAAACGAGGGTGGGAGCCGGGGCTGTTCGTGAGTTTCGCATCATGTGCCCGCGCGACGCCGCCTTTATGCTACGGATGTGGGCCGGCCCCCGTGGCGCCGCGTCGCGCCACGTCGCGCCCGCTATCGCTCTAGTATGTCTGTCCATATAGAAGCACGAGGGATTATGCGTTTATTTATTCGATCGGTGCGCGGGCGGGCCGCGCGCCTCGTCCTCGCGACTATGATCGCCCTGCTGGCAGCCGGCCCGGCCGCGCGCGCGCTGCCCGCCCAGGTCCACGCCGACGGCTGTGGCGCGGAGGGGCCGGCCCCCTACTTGCACACCTGTAACACGGGGATCGTCGACGCCGGCGGCGCCCCGGCGCGCCTGCGCGCCCTCAACTGGTACGGCTTCGACTCTAACGACTTCGTGGCCGGCGGCCTGCACTATTACTCCTATAAGACTATTATCGACCACATGAAGCGTCTTGGCTTCAACGCCCTGCGCCTCCCCCTCTCCAACGAACTGGTCGAGCGCAACCCCATCGTGAGCGCAATCCCCGCGATCTGCATCACCACGAGTTGCCTCCCCGTCCCCGGGACGACCGCGACGCCGATCACCGGCGACTACCTCTTGCGGGCGATCAGCGACACCGTGTCGAACAACAGCGACCTCTACGGCCTGGACGCGCTCTCTATCCTGAAAAGGGTCGTCGACTACGCCGGGAGCCAGGGCCTCTACGTGATCCTGGACAACCATCGCTCCGAGGCCGGCTGGAACCCCGAGGAGAACGGCCTGTGGTACACGAGCTTGTCCTGCCCCGCCGACGCCGCGCCCTACTCTTGCTATACCCCGCAGTCGTGGCTCGACGACTGGGGACGCCTGGGCGCGCTCTTCGCGGGCGACCCCTACGTCACCGGCATGGACCTGCGCAACGAGCCGCACTCGGCGCACCAGCCCTCGAACTGCGCCGACTACGTGCAGTACGCGCACTGGGGCCCCTGCGGCGGCCCCACCCCCGTCAACAATAAGGACACCGATTGGCCGGCCTGGGCGCAGCAGGCGGGCAATCTGCTGCTCTCCATCAACCCACACTGGCTCATCGCCGTGGAGGGCGTGTCGACCTACCCGCAGGCCGACGGCGGCTTCCCGGGCGACGGCTGGGGCCAAAACTTGCAGGGCGTGGCCAGCGACCCGGTCGTGCTGAGCGCCCCCGGCGGCTCCGACCACCTCGTCTACTCCCCGCACAACTACTGGTTCTTCGACCAGAACATGGACGAGGCGACGCTGCGCGCCATCTGGCTGCGCACCTTCGGCTACATCATCGCGGCGCCCGCGCACACGTACACCGCGCCCCTGTGGGTCGGCGAGTACGGCACCTGCACCTACGCTAACAACTGCGTCGTCGACAGGCAGGGCGGCGCCCGCTACGCCGGCTTCTGGTTCACCACTTTCCAGAAGTACCTCGACAACGGCGACCCGGCGAACGGTACTCCCGGCTACATCAGCTGGAGCTACTGGCCGGTCAACGGCACCAACTCCGATGGCTACGTCTACGGCGGCGCCCCGCACTGGGAGCGCTGCGCGGGGCAGCGCGAGACCTACGGCTACCTCGGGGCCGATTGGTCGACGCTCGCGTCGACGCTGCTGTACAGCACGACCTTCGGCCTGCCCGCGCAGGGCACGCCGCCGCCGCCCACGCAATGGCCTTCGTATGGACCCTGCGCGCCCTACACGGCCAGCGCGCCGCCGACTATCCCGGCGAACCCGGCCACGACCAGCACGCCCGTTCCGCCGACCAGCACACCGGTCCCGCCGACGGCCACGGCCACCAACACGCCCGTCCCGACGAATACCCCGACGGCCACGCCCACGGCCACCAACACTCCAACGGCCACGGCCACCAACACTCCAACGGCCACGGCCACCAACACGCCCGTCCCGACGGCGACGAGCACGCCGATCCCGCCCACGAACACCCCGACCGCCACGCCCACCAATACGCCCATCCCGCCCACGGCTACCCGCACGCTGCCGCCGACGGCCACGGTTACCCGCGCGCCGGCCCGGCCCAGCGCGACCGGCACGGCCCGCCCGACCGCCGTCCCGACCCGCGGAGCCAAGCCCACGCCGGCGCCGACGCGGACCGTCGCGCCGCCGCTGACGGTGACGGCGCCGCGCAGCGTGACGAGCGGCGGCGCGCTACAGGTCCGGGTGCGCACTGCTCCGCGCGCCCGGGTGGCGGTGACACTGCAGGTGACGCTCAAGACGGTCACGGTCATCACGAAGGGGCATAGCAAGCCCGTCAGGCGCACAGTCGTGACCGTGCCCTACAAGGTGACGCGCCAGGGCACGGCCGATAAGAAGGGCGGCTATGCGACCACGATTCACATCACCTACAGGCCGGCGCGCCCCGTCGCGGCCAGCCTCACCACGGTGGCGCGCACGACCCGGGGCTCGGCCACCCGCGCGGCCACGGTGACGATCCTCCCGCCGCGCCAGGCTCACAAGAGCCTGGCGTCGGGCGGTGGCGTCCGCGCGCGGCGCGCGGGCGCATAGCTCGAGCCCTGAGCGTAGCGCCGCGGAAGCGCGCGTCGCTCCAGATGCAACCCATACTCCACGCGTTCCGCCAGCCCGGGGCGAGGCGCTGGCACGGTTCGTGACAAATTGGCGTGTTTGACCGCTTAACTGCTAATGGACGTGTGAAGGAGCGAAGATGGAGTATCGGCGTCTGGGTGAAACAGGCTTGATGGTCTCGGAGCTGTGCCTGGGCTGCATGACGTTCGGGGGCGGCGCGGACGAGGCGACGTCGCGCGCGATGATCGACCGCTTCGTCGAGGCGGGCGGCAATTTCCTGGATACGGCCGACGTCTATAGTGAGGGCGCATCGGAGGAGATTACCGGCCGCGCCCTCAAAGATCGGCGCGACGACTTCGTGCTGGCGACCAAGGTGCGCTTCCCGATGGGCCAGGGGCCGAACAGCGTGGGCGTCTCGCGCAAGCACATCATGCAGGGCTGCGAGGCCAGCCTGCGCCGCCTCAACACCGACTACATCGACCTCTATCAGGTCCACTGCTGGGATGAGGCGACGCCGCTCGCGGAGACGCTCGCGGCCCTCACCGACCTGGTGCGCGCGGGCAAAGTTCGCTACATCGGCATCTCCAACTTCACGGCCTGGCAGATCATGAAGAGCGCGCACGTCAGCGAGACCAGGGGGTTGGAGCGGTTCGTGTCCTTGCAGCCGCAGTACTCACTGGTCGAGCGCAACATCGAGGTCGAGGCGCTGCCGGCCTGCCGTGAGGCGGGGCTCGGCGTCATCCCCTGGAGTCCGCTCGGCGGCGGCTTCCTGTCGGGCAAGTACAGGCGGGGAGAGCAGCCGCCCGCCGAGTCGCGTATCGCAAGCGCGGAGAGCCATTGGGAAGAAGCGTGGAGCCGGCGCGCCACCGAGCGCAACTGGCGGGTCCTCGATGCGGTCGGCGCGGTCGCCGAGGAGACAGGCAAGTCCTATGCGCAGGTGGCGCTCAACTGGCTTCTGCGCCAACCTCTGGTGACGGCGCCGATCATAGGGGCGCGCACGCTGGAGCAACTCGAGGACAACCTGGGCGCGGCGGGCTGGCGCCTCACCCCCGCGCAGGTCGCGCGCCTGTCCGAGGCCGGCGCACTCGAAGAAACCTATCCCTACCGCTTTATCCACGAGGGCCAGCGTGTGTAAGTCGGGTGGCCCCATCCATAGTCGCCGTGGTGTGCCATGCGACTTTAGTCACAGGCTGCGTGGCGCGATTCCGCTATTTCAGGGTGCGCCCGCAGACGGGCACGGCCACCTCGACAATGCGCCGACTTTGCGCAAGCCCTGCTTCGGGTAGACCACTGGCGGGCGCGGCGTATACGCGGCGTATAATGGTAGCAGGGTTAGCGCGGGTATAGGGCGTCATCCCCATGCGGAGGCAAAGGCGCCTGGAGCGATGAGGAGACACGATGATCACCGATAAGCCGGCGACGGCGCCGGGGGCGGCCGCCCCCGGCGGCCAAGCGGATACGGCGCGGCAGGTGGCGCAGGCGGGGCGGCCGCGCGAACGGCAGGCGCGCTTTACCACGGTGTCGGGCGACGAGGTCGCGCTGCTGTACACGCCCGCCGACGTCAGGGACCCGGGCGGCGCGCGGGGCTTCGAGGCGCCGGGGACGTTCCCCTACACGCGCGGCATCCACCCCACGATGTACCGCGGCAAGTTGTGGACGATGCGCCAGTTCGCCGGCTTCGGTACCGCCCGCGAGACCAACGCGCGTTTCAAGTACCTGCTCGAGCAGGGCCAGACCGGGCTCTCCACCGCCTTCGACCTGCCCACCCTGATGGGCCTCGACTCGGACGACCCTATGTCGCTCGGCGAGGTAGGCCACTGCGGCGTGGCCGTCGACTCGCTCGAGGATATGGAGACGCTCTTCGCGGGCATCCCGCTCGACGAGGTCACGACCTCGATGACCGTGTCTTCGCCCGCGATCATCCTGCTGGCCATGTACGTGGCCATGGCCGAGCGGCGCGGCGTCCCGCCAGAGGCGCTCGGCGGCACGCTGCAGACCGACATCATCAAAGAGTTTATCGCCGAGAACGAGTACATCTTCCCGCCCAAGCCGTCCATGCGCCTGGTGACCGACATCATCACCTACACCACGCGCCACATGCCCATGTGGAACCCCATCTCGGTCTCGGGCTACCACATCCGCGAGGCCGGCTCGACCGCGGCGCAAGAGCTCGCCTTTACGCTGGCCGACGGCATGGCCTACGTGCAGCACGCCATCGACGCCGGGCTCGACGTCGATCTGTTCGCCCCGCGCATCTCCTTCTTTTTCAACAGCCACATCGACTTCTTCGAGGAGATCGCCAAGTTCCGCGCGGCGCGCCGCATCTGGGCGCACATGATGCGCGACCGCTTCGGCGCCAAGAACGAGCGATCCTGGCTCTTGCGCTTCCACACGCAGACGGCAGGCTGCTCGCTCACGGCGCAGCAGCCCGAGAACAACATCACGCGCACGGCCATGGAGGCCCTCGCCGCGGTGCTTGGCGGCACGCAGAGCCTGCACACCAACTCGATGGACGAGGCCCTGGCCTTGCCCACCGAGAAGGCGGCCAGCATCGCCTTGCGCACGCAGCAAGTCATCGCCTACGAGACGGGCGTGGCCAACACGGTCGACCCTCTCGCCGGCTCCTATTTCGTGGAGGCGCTCACGGATAAGATGGAGGCGGAGGTCTACGCGTACTTCGACCGCATCGAGGAGCAGGGCGGCGTGCTGGCCTGCATCGACAACGGCTACTTCGTGCGCGAGATCCACGACGCGGCGCGCGAGTACCAGCGGCGCATCGAGCACGGCGAGTTCGTCCAGGTCGGCGTCAACAAGTTTGTCGACCCCGACGAGCAGCAGATCCCCTTGCTGGAGATCGACCCGGCCTTCGAAGAGGAGCAAGTCGAGCGCCTGCGCGCCCTGCGCGCGCGTCGCGACACCTCGGCCTGGGCTGGCTCTCTGCGGCGGCTGGAGAACGCGGCGACCGGCGCGGACAACCTGATGTACCCCATCATTGACGCGCTCAAGGCCGACGCGACCGAGGGCGAGATTATCCAGGTACTGACCAAAGTATTCGGTCGCTACGAGGAGCCGCCGTTCTTTGGGTAGCTGACAGCTGACGGCTGGCCCGAATCGCTGAGGAGGGGCGTTGCCGCGCGAGATTCGCGAGCTAGAGGCCGGCGTCACCGGCGACAAGTTGGTCCAGGCAGGGGCCTAGGGGGGAACGAGAGATGACGACAGGGACGAGCGCCCCGCCTAGTCGCATATTGGTGGCGAAGCCGGGGCTCGATGGACACGACCGCGGCGCCAAGGTGATCGCGCGCGCCTTGCGCGATGCCGGCTTCGAGGTGATCTACACGGGCCTGCGCCAGACGCCGGAGCAGATCGCCAACGCCGCCGTGCAGGAGGACGTGGCCATCGTGGCCCTCTCCATCCTCTCCGGCGCGCACATGACCCTGATCCCGCGCGTGATCGAACTCTTGCGCGCGCAGGACGCCGCCGACATCCTGGTGTTGGCGGGAGGCACCATCCCCGCCGCCGATATCCCCAAGCTCAAGGCGGCCGGTGTGGCCGAGGTCTTCACCCCCGGCGCCGACACGCGCGACGTGGTGAAGTACATCAACGAACTGTTAGCTGTTAGCCGTTAGCCTCCTCGAGCGCGATTGTGCGCCTGATCGGGCGAGAACAGGAGTTGCGCCCCTTGGACCTCGATGCCAGCCGTCAACAGAAGCTAACGGCCAATCGCTAATGGCTGATAGCTTATCCAACGCCGCCGTCGCCACGATCCTCAACAACATCGCCCTGTTGCTGGAGATGAAGGGCGAGAACGTCTATCGCATCCGCGCGTATCAGCGTGCGGTCGAAACGGTTTCGTCGCTGCCGCAAGAGCTCTCCGACCTGCGCGAGCGCGGCGCCCTCGCCGGGCTGCCGGGGATAGGGGCGGGGTTGGCGGAGACGATCGAGGAGGCGCTCGACGGGCGGCCCGTCGCTATCCTGGAGGAACTGCACCGGGACTTCCCGCCGGGCGTGCTGACCCTCCTGAGCATCAACGGCGTGGGGCCGAAGCTGGCTGCGCGCGTCTATCAGGACCTCGGTATCCAGTCGATCGACGGGCTGGCCGAGGCGGCGCGCAACGGACGGTTGGCCAAGCTGCCGCGCGTCGGCGACAAGACGGCGTCGAACATTCTGCGCAACATCGAGGCCATGCGGAGCCGCGGCGGGCGGCTGCCCATCGCCGCGGCCATCCCCATCGTCGCCGCCATCGTCGACGCGCTCAACCGCTCGCCGCACATGCGCAACCTGACGCCGGCCGGCTCGTTCCGGCGCTTCCAGGAGACTGTCGGGGACCTCGACCTCATCGGCACGTCGGACCACCCCGAGGAGGTCATGGAGTTGCTGGTCGGCCTGCCCATGGTCCGCGAAACACTCCTGCACGGCCCGACCAAGACGAGCGTGATCGTCGAGCCCGGCATCCAGCTCGACCTGCGTCTGGTGGAGGACCGCGACTACGGCTCGCTCTTGCAGCACTTCACGGGCAACCGGCAGCACAACATCGTGCTGCGCGGCTACGCCGAGGCGCGCGGCCAGAAGGTGCGCGAGTACGGCATCCTGGACACGCGAACGGGCGAGGAACACCATTTCGCGCGCGAGGAGGAGGTCTACGCCTACCTGGGGCTGCAATACATCCCGCCCGAGATCAGGGGCGGGCAGGACGAGGTGGAGTTGGCCGCGACGGGCAAGATCCCGCGTCTGGTCGAGCTCGGGGACCTGCGCGGCGACCTGCACTGCCACACCACCGAGAGCGACGGGCACAACACGCTGGAGGAGATGGCGGCAGCGGCGCGCGTGCGCGGCTACGCCTACATGGCCATCGCCGACCACTCGGCCGGTCGCGGCGTCGCCAACGGCCTCTCCGTCGAGCGGCTGCGCGCGCAAATCGCCGAGATCCGCGCGCTGAACAGCACGCTCGGCGAGGGCTTCCGCGTGCTCGCCGCCTCGGAGGTCGACATCCGCGCCGACGGGACGCTCGACTACCCCGACGAGGTGCTGGCCGAGCTCGACCTCGTGGTCGCCTCGATCCACTCAGCGATGGCCCAGGACGAAGAAACGACGACGCGCCGCCTGATCCGGGCCATTGAGAACCCGCATGTCGACATCATAGGCCACCTGACGGCGCGCCTTGTGGGGCAGCGCGAGCCGGTGCGCTTCGACCGCACTGCAGTATTCGCGGCGGCGGCGCGCACGCGCACGGCCCTGGAGGTCAACGCCGCCCCCGCGCGCCTCGACCTCAAAGACACCGATGTGCGCCTGGCGCGCGCGGCCGGCTGCCTCCTCACGATCGACACCGACGCCCACGCCACCGACAACCTCGACCTGATGACCTACGGCGTGCAGACGGCGCGCCGCGGCTGGGCCGAGGCGTCCGACGTGATGAACACGCGCCCCCTGGACGAGCTCCTCGCCTGGCTCGCCCGCTAGCACGCCAGGGAAGTGGGATGATTGCTCGGACGTCGTACGACCAGTTGATGAAGCACGTGTTGCAAGCGCGCTTCGCCGACTTCCTGCGCCTGTTCGCCCCTGGCATCGCCGCCGGGCTCGATTTGGACGCGGGGCCGACCTTCCGTGACACCGAAACCTTCACCGATCTGCCGCGGGGCACGCTGCTTATCCCTGACATCGTGGCGGAGGTGCGCACTTTGGCGGGAGACCCGGACCTCGTCGCCGTGCATGTGGAGGTTCAAAAGGAGCGTGAGCGCGAGGACTTCGCCCGTCGCATGTGGCGCTACTTTATTGCCCTCGCCATGCGCGAGGACAAGCCGATCATCCCTATCGCCCTCCTGTTCTACCCGATGGCGGACGGGCTTGCGTGGGAGGTATACGAGGAAAGGCTTTTTGGACAGACCATCGTGACCTTTCGCTACCTACAGATCAGCCTGCCCCGGCTCGACCCTGAGGGCTATCTGCGGACCGGCAACGCCCTGGCGTCGGCGCTGGCGAGCGTGATGGGGCGACGACGGCGCGGCGCGGCGCGAGCGCGGCTCTACGTGGCCTGTTTGCAGCAACTGTTGGCGGCCGAGGCGGCCGGCGACGTGGATCGGGCGACAGCGGACCTACTCGCCGATGTAGTGGAGACGTACCTGCCGATTCGCGTTGAGGACCGTGCGGCGTTGCGGGTACAATTGACGAGAGAAGGAGGGAGCGACATGGCGGTAGAAGCGACGCAACTGACGTGGAGAAGCCGCGTTTCTCTAGAGGTCGCCGAGGAGGTTACCCAGAAGGTTACCCAGGAGGTCACCCAGGAGGTCACCTTGCAGACGAAACGCGAAGACATCAAGGAGCTTGTCTGGGGCCGCTTCGGCGACATATCCCCCGAGGTGGAAGCCTTGATCGACAGCACGGACTCAGTGGACGACCTCAAGGCCATCTTTAGACGTGCTATCACGGTACAGGCGCAAGGCGAGCTCTTACCTTCATCGCGTTAAGAACGGGTCAGAACGGGTCACGCGCGTGCAGTATTCGCGGCGGCGGCGCGCACGCGCACGGCCCTGGAGGTCAACGCCGCCCCCGCGCGCCTCGACCTCAAAGACACCGATGTGCGCCTGGCGCGCGCGGCCGGCTGCCTCCTCACGATCGACACCGACGCCCACGCCCACGCCCACGCCCACGCCCACGCCACCGACAACCTCGACCTGATGACCTACGGCGTGCAGACGGCGCGCCGCGGCTGGGCCGAGGCGTCCGACGTGATGAACACGCGCCCCCTGGACGAGCTCCTCGCCTGGCTCGCCCGCTAGCACACGATAGCATGCCGCCCACGCCGCCCACGCCACATGAGCCATATCGGCTATGCTACAGTGTTGGTAGTCCTTGTTAGGTAGCAACTCTATCAGTCAAAGAGGTAGAATTAAGTATGTCCGATCGTGAGCAAACCTACCCGCCCCAGGATAACGGCGGGCTCCCGCCGGTAGCCATTGTCGCCGCGGTCCTGATCGCGGGGGTCGCCATCTTTTTCGCGACGCGGCGCGGCGACTCGTCCGCTGAAGAGGTGGCCGGCGCGGCGCGCGGCGCCGCGCAAAAGGCCTCGCGCAAGGGCGGGAGCGCGACGCGGCGCGCCGCGCTGTCCGTGCTGATCAACGCCATCGAGAGCGACGCTACGCGCCGCTTCGTGCTGATGGCGCTCAAGTTTGCCCGCGACCGCTCGTAGCGCCAGGCGTCCATGAGCTGTCCCCGTGGCCGATAGATCGTATAGGGGCTCTCCTCGTGGGCGTGCCTGCGGGCGTATGAATAATTGGGCAGTGGACCCCGGGGATGATAGACAAGGCTAGGGTACGCGATGCCGGCATGGCGCGCATTTACTTGGTGGTGAAACGGGACGGGCGGGGCGGTCGATGAGGAACGCGTCCAGGGGACGGAGCCTGCTGACGGCGACTGTGGTCCGCGGCCGGCGTGTGACGTTGCGTCACGCATCCGAGGGCTTCAGCGAGGAGGAGATCGCGCGCCGCTACCGCTGGAGCCTCGACCAAGAGTTGCAGTATTGGAGCGGCAGCATCCCCGCCGCGCCGACGCTCTCGCAGTTCCGCGGGGATATCATCGCCTCGACCCACCAGGCCGACGCGCGGCGCGACCAGTTCGGCGTCCTGGACGAGGTCGGCGAGCTCATCGGCATGGTCAGCTACTATAACTGGAGCCCCGAGCGCGGGACCGTCGAGCTCGGCGTCTACATCGGCGAGCGCGCCCTGTGGGACAAGGGCTACGGGACCGAGGTTGTCCGCACGCTGCTCGACCACCTGTTCCAGAGCACGGCCCTGCGCGCGATGTACCTCAACACGTACGCCACCAACGCGCGGGCGCGCGCCTCGTACAGAAAGATCGGGTTCGAGACGGTGGGCACGATGCGCAAGTACTCCAGCCGCATCGGCTACTACATCGACGTGCAGATGCGGCTCACGCGCGAGGTCTTCGTCGCGCGCTACGGCCTCGGGCAGTTCGCCCCCGGCGACAGCGGCCCCCGCCTCGTGCCGCACCCGAGCAACAATCTCAGCGAGTAGCCACGAATGAACGCGTATAGCCGTCAGCGGTCAACTATCAGCCGTCAGCTGACGGCTGATAGTTGACCGCTACGTTTCCCCATGGACGGGATTGGACCTGATATCCTGGTCGCCGAGGGGCTGCGCAAGCGGTTCGGGAGCTTCTTCGCCGTCAACAGGGTCGACTTGACCGTGCGCGCGGGCGAGGTCTTCGGCCTGCTGGGGCCGAACGGGGCCGGTAAGACGACGACGATCGGCATGCTCACGGGCCTGCTGCGCCCGACCGATGGCGCCGTGCGCATCGCGGGATACGACGTGGCGCGCGATGCGCAGAGGGTCAAGCGCCTCATCGGCTATGTGCCCGACGAGCCCTACCTCTACGACCGCCTGACCGGACGCGAGTTTGTGACCCTGATGGGCCGGCTCTACGGCGTCGAGCATGATCTGGCCGCGCGGACGGGCGAGTTGCTGCGCTACTTCGACCTGTGGGAGGCCGCCGACGATCTGGTCGGAGGCTACTCGCACGGCATGAAGCAGAAGACGGCGCTGTGCGGCGCGCTGATCCATAATCCGGTGCTGCTCTTTCTTGACGAGCCCACGGTCGGGCTCGACCCGCGCAGCGCCCGCCTGCTCAAGGACACGCTGCGCGCCCTCGCCGCGCGGGGGCGCGCCGTGCTCTTATGCACGCACATCCTAGAGATCGCGCAGGCTATCTGCGACCGCGTGGCCATCCTCGACGGCGGGCGCATCATCGCGCAAGGCTCCCTCGACGAACTCAGGGGCGCCGCGCACGCGGGCAGCGCCGAGAGTTTGGAAGACATCTTCCTGCGGCTGACCGGCGGCGAGGAAGACCGCGTGCTTGCGCGCGCCCTGGCCGCCGAATGACCACTATCATCCGCGCGATGCGACTGTCGTCCCTACTGGGAGCGCCGGCGCCCCGCCGGCAAACGGTCGCATCAACGGCGTTTGCCAGCGTCGACACACCTACTTGCACATCTACCTGCACGCCTGTGCCGGCTGGCAGCGGGCGCTCCTGGTGGATGACGCGCGGGCTAAACGCTTGCGGCCACAGGATGGCGAGATGAATACCGCGCGCGACGATATCGCTACCCTGTTACGACTACGCTGGCGGCTATTGCGGCGCACGGGCATGCGCGGCGGGCCGGCGCGCAACCGCGGCGGGTCTTTTATCGTGGGCGGCCTCATCGTCGGCGCGCTGCTGCTGCAGTTCTCCGTGCTCATCGTCGGCGGCCTCGGCGCCCTGTTGAGCCGGGGACTCGAAGATCCGCGCGGCCGCGCCGCGCTGGCGCAGGCGCTGGCCGGGGTATCGTCGTCGGTAAGCCTCTTGCTGTTCTTGCTAGCCTTACCGGCCATGCTGGCCCTGCTGACCTACTCCAGCGACCTCAAGTTGCTGCTGCTCACGCCGTTGCGCCCCCAAGCCCTGCTGGGTGAGAAGCTCGCCACGGTCTACGGGGCCCTGGCGGGGCCGACGCTCGCCCTGGGCCTCCCCCTCCTGATCGCCATCGGCCGCGCGGCCGGGGTCGATACGCCGTACTACCCCCTGGCGCTGTTCGCGCTGCTGGCGCTGCCCGTGCTGCCGGTCGCGCTGTCCATGCTGCTCACCGTGGCCGTCCTGCGCCTCTTCCCGCCCGCACGGGCCCGCGCCGTGACCGCGGTCCTGGGCGCGCTCCTGAGCGGCGGTGTGTACGTAGGCTCGCAGTTGCTGATCAATCCGTCGACCTATGCGCGCGTCGCCGGCCCGTCGCGCCTGCTCACGTGGGCGGCGCGCGGGCCATGGGACCTGTTGCCGACGGCGTGGCCGGGCCACGCGCTCGGCCTGTGCGTCGGGGGGAACATCGGCGCGGCGGTCGCCTACCTCGCCGCCGCCGCGCTCCCGACCGCCGCCATGGCCGTGCTCGCCGTGACCCTGTCGGCGCGCCTGTTCGCTACCGGGTGGGCCACCTACCACGAGGTGGGCCGGCGCCGGCGCCGGCGCAAGATCTTCGCGAGCGGGCTGCGTCGTCCAGCGCCCGAGCCGGGGGGATCGGGCGCGCTATTCGGCGCGGAGACGCGCCCGGCGCGGCGAGCCACACGGTGGCCGGCGTGGTGGCCGCTCGTCGGCAAGGAGTGGCGCACGCTGCGGCGCGACCCGCAGGTATGGGCGCGGCTGCTCTACTCGTTCGTGGTGATCGGCTTCCTGTTCTGGCAGAACCTTAACCGGGCGCTGTCCGCGTCGCCGCCGGCCGATGGGGGCCGGCCGGCCCTGCTCGGTCTCCTGAGTTTCTTCGGGCTGCTCGTTTTCCTGCTGTGGCTGCCGCTGACCACCCTGGCCCTGCCCGCGATCAATCGCGAGGGGCGCTCGCTGTCCCTACTCGCGCTGGCGCCGGTGAGCCCGCGCGGCATCTTGCTGGCCAAGTGGGTTTTCTGCGTCGCGCCCTCGCTTCTCCTGGCCGAGGCCCTGCTCCTCGCCGGCGCCGTGCTGCTTCATCTGAGCGCGGCGGAGGTATTGCTCGGCGTGTGCGCCCTGGTCAGCATCGCCGTCGCCGTGTCCGGCGCGTTGCTCCTGGTCAGCTTGATCTGGCCGCGTCTGGATTGGGACAACCCGCGCAAGCAGGTCAGCACCGAGGCGAGCCTGGCGGGCGGCATCGGGGGGCTGCTGCTGATAGGCGCGAGCGGCGGCTTACTCGCGCTGACCCTGTACCTGTCGGACCGGCAGCCCCTGCTGGCGCTGGTCGCGGGCGTCGGGCTGTTCGCGCTCACGGGACTGGTCACGCTCCTCGTCCTGCTGTTGGCCCCGGCGCGCCTGCGCGCCCTGCTGACGGCCCAGCGATGAGGCTATCGGCCCGGCCAGTGTGACGAGCGCCCCGACCCGCACAATGCCGTCGTCCCTCGCACGGTAATGTGGCGGCGCCCCGATAGGTAATCAATCCGCCCCTCATAGACCTATGCCTGGAGGCGCGCGGGGTCAAGGCGCCGCTGAATGTCTTCGATGTCGGCCGCGACGTCACACGGTGGCGCCCAGGATCGCCGCCGAGGCGAGCAGCATCGGCGGGGTCACGATTAGGCCGAGGCGCAGGTACTGCAGCGAGGAGACCTCGAGCCCGCGCTGTCGCAGCAGGAGCAGCCACAGCATCGTCGAGAGCGAGCCCGTCGTGGTCAGGTTCGGCCCCAGGTCACACCCGAGCAGCGACCCGTACACGAGGGCGCGCCCCGGCGCGTCGTG
>JAABUX010006458.1_pt1 | contig 13991 bp, 18 predicted proteins | sample 5561851 | NCBI WGS metagenome assembly JAABUX01 (sample SAMN10711883, study PRJNA513361) | rock metagenome | isolation source: Antarctica rocks | place: Antarctica: Victoria Land, Richard Nunatak red sandstone | collected 2016-01-03 | reverse complement strand
CTACAAGCTCAGCTCCTGGACCTGCTCGCCGTGCCCACCACCGCCTACACCACCAGCGCCTGACCCTCGATCAGCACTCCGACCGGGGGGGACGGATATGACCCCCGAGAAGCGCGGAAAGGGAGACCTGGAGATCTACTGGCGATACCAGGTCGTCCGCAGCGCTGTCGACTTCGGCGCCGCGCTTTGCTTCGTCATCGGCAGCGCGTTCTTCTTATTCGCGTCAACGGTCAGGGCTGCAGATTGGCTTTTCCTGGTTGGCTCGATTCTCTTCGCCGTGAAGCCAACGATCGAGATGATCCGATCGCTTCATCTCCGTCGGCTCGCGACAACTCGCGATACCGCGCCAGCCGAGCGCGTGAATCCAATCGCCTGAACGGTCAGCGCGTCAAGCGGTCGCGCGACTCGCGGGCGATCGCTTTCGAGCCGGGGCCGGAGCCGCGACGGCGAGCGCTACGGCGACGCAACGCTCGCGGCGGGGTGAAGTCGCCCCCAGCCGGTCCTCCGCTGCTTCGCCGGCATAGCGGGGCGCCACGGCGTGCGGACTGCTGCCCCGTTGGCGGCGCTTGGGCGACGTCCTTCGACCGCCCCTGGAGCGAGCGCATATCGGGGCACCCAGTCCGGTTGCCAGGCTTAGCGGCAAGGTTTCGTCACGTAGTGCCCCTGGTGGGCGGATAGCACTTCGATTCTCGATGGAGGTAGGGAGGCGGTCCGGCCCGGCTCAGACGGCGTGGCGGCCCGCGAGAACCGCAAAGCGGCCGTCGGCGAAGTGCACCGAGACGTCTTGGAAACCTGCGGCGCGGAGCAGTTCGAGGTTGGTCTCGATGCTCGCGCAGCGGTCGTGAGTCATGCGGTCTACCGCGGCCGCCCACTCCTCGTGCGTGGCGCCGAGAGCCAGTGCCTCGCGTTCGTGCCAGCGCCAGAGGAGCCCGTCGAGCTCGGGGGTCGCGCCGAGCACCTGCTCCGCGTTGATGAAGGCGCCGCCCGGGCGCAGCTCGTTGTGCGCGCGGGTGTAAAGAATTGCTTTGCCCGCGTCGTCGAGGTGGTGGATAGCCAGAGAGGAGACGATCGCGTCGAACGGGCCGGCAGGGAGCGGGTCAGCGAAGTCCTGGACGAGTGCTGCGGCGGTCCGTGCCCCGAGACTCGCCGCTGCTTTCTCCATCATCGCTGGGGCACCGTCGAGCAGCGTTAGCTGCGCCTCCGGGTGCGCGTCCGCGACCAGCGCCGCGAGCGCGCCCGTGCCCGTCCCGAGGTCGAGAACCGCTCGGAGCGGTCCGGGTTCCGAGAGTTCCAGCGCGCGAATCGCGCTCCCATAGAAGGCGTCGAAGCAGGGCACGAGGCGGCGGCGCATGAAGGTCTCCGCTTCGCCGTTGAACATGAGCGTCGTTTTGTTGGCAATCGCCGCCCTGTGCGTCATAGCAGATAAGCGTACGTGATAGGAGTTACCGTGACAAGCGGGAAGTGGCCCTCCTGTCGACTGCGAGGAAGCTGGCGACGACGATCGAACTGCGCGCCACAAAGAGATCATGCAGGGCTCCATCATCCGGGCGTAGTGCTCGAGCTGACGCCTGCTTTGACCATCCGCCGGCACGAACGCTGACGCCTGCTCCGGCGACGACTCGCTCGCCCCAGTCGACTCGGATAGCCGGCGGCGGGATGCGCGCATTTGGCGGCGTGCAGGGCCGTGCACTCCGTCGAGCGAGAAACCTGCATTGCGCGAACGCGTAGCTCGCGGGTTTGGGGCCGGCAGGAGACACTGACACAAGTCGCCGCTACTCGTTCACGGGCGGCAGGTAGAGCGTCATTCTCATCCGGACTTCCGGTAGGTGGAGTACCTCGTAGGGGTAGACGGTTGTGGCGCCGTTGCCGTCCCGGAATCGCTTTTCCGACGAGCGTCGTTTTCCTACGGCGTGCTCGGCCCACCAGCCGGAGAACTCTGTGCTTTGCGCGCTCAGGTCGCGGACGAGGCTCGTCAGTTCGGGGTCGGCGAGGTTGTCGACGTTGGCGGCGCGGAGTTGGGCCACGCTGCCTCGCGCGATCGTCTCCCAGTCGGCGAAGATCTCGCGGGCGCGCGGGTGGGTGAGTAGGTATCGGCAGGTGTTTCGGGTCTCCGGCGGATAGTCCGCGAGACCGCCGAACAGCGTGAGCCCTTCGGCGTTTGCCGCGATCACGTTGCTGAGCCGGTCAAGCACATACGCGGGATTCGGTCTGACCGCGCCGACGAGCGTCGCCATCCTCGCGGCTAGTTCGTTCCGATCGGAGTGATGGGCGACTTGAGCGCGCGGCTGAAAGGAGTCGCGGAGCTTGAAGAGATGATCGGTTGCGTCATGGTCGAGGTCGAGGACCTTTGCCAGCGCACTAAGGACTGGGCTGCTCGGGTTCCGCTCCCGGCCCTGCTCAAGGCGCGTGTAGTAATCGACGCTGACGCCGGCAGTCGCCGCGACCTCTTCCCGCCGAAGGCCGGACGTTCGTCGCCGGCCGGCCAGAACAGGCGGCAGGTCGGCGAGGCCAGCTTGGTAGCGGCGCACTCGGAGGAACGCGCCGAGTTCGGTGCCCGTGTCGATCCTTTTCGGCGTGGCTCGTTTGGGGGGATGTGCGACGCCCAGGAATGATACGGCCCTTTTCTGGGATCGAAGTCCTATCTAGCCTCGCGACCATGTCGCATCTGGCCAACGAGGAAACGCCGACATCGCCGCCGGCGCGGCCGGAGCGGTCGCCGTCTCGGCTGAGAGCCTGGCTGTTGAACGTCATCGGGGTTTATCCCGTACTGCTGCTACTCGTAACGCTGATCGGCGACGCGCTCCCCGACTGGGCCGTCTCCCTCCGGTTGTTGGTGATCGTGCCGATTGCAGTCGCAGCCATGATCTGGGTAGTCGGGCCCGTGCAGCGACGATTGCTGAGCCGGAACCGGCGGCGATGAGCGCCCCCAGGAGCAAGCTCCCGTCGGTCCGGTCCGCGCCGGCGCGTCGCTGGGGCTCTGACGGGCCATGGGTCAGCGCCCTCGGCATGGGGTGCATGGGGATGAGTGCGACGTACGGCACGGCCGATGACACCACCTCGGTGCGAACGCTGCATGCCGCCGTAGATGCTGGCGTGACGCACTTCGACACCGCGGACTTGTACGGCCGCGGACACAACGAACGACTACTGCGCCGCGCGCTCAGTGCCCGTCGAGAGGAACTCCTGCTGGCCACGAAGTTCGGCTACCGGTTCACCGACTCTTCGACAACCGCGACCCGGTTCGTCGACTCGACTGGGGCGTGGGCCCGCGAAGCATGCGAGGCGTCCCTACGACGGCTGGGCACCGACGCGATCGACCTGTACTACCTGCACCGCCGCGATCCCGGAACGCCGATAGAGGACACCGTGTCGGCTATGAGCGAGTTGGTCGCCGCAGGCAAGGTTCGCTGGCTGGGCCTGTCAGAGGTATCGGCCGAAACGCTCCGCCACGCACACGCAGTCCATCCGATCGCCGCCGTGCAGATGGAGTACTCGCTGTTCACGCGCTTTGTCGAAGACGAGATGCTCGCCACCTGCCGCGAGCTAGGTGTCGCCGTGGTCGCGTGGGCGCCGGTGGGACGCGGCTGGCTCACCGGCGCGATCCACGCTCGCGCCCAGCTGGAATCTGGCGACACCCGCCTCGCCCACCCCCGCTTCGCCGAGCCGGCGTTCGCGCGCAACCAGCGGCTCGTCCGCGCGCTTGAGGCCGTCGCTGCGGAGATCGACGCGACGCCCGCGCAGGCAGCGCTCGCATGGCTGCTTGCCCAAGGCCAGGACATCATCCCGATCCCCGGCACGAGACGAACCAGCCACCTACACGAGAACCTCGCCTCCATCCACCTCCAACTCTCCCCCGAGCAAACCGCGCGACTAGCCAAAACTGTGCCCGCGCACGAGGTCGCCGGAGACCGACACAGCCAGGCGAACCTGCGAACGCTCGGGCAATAGCTCCCCCTCGTGCCCGAACGCGGGCCAGAACACGCCTCAGCCGCTCAGCCCTACCCAAGACCCAGAGGAGCCATGATGAACGACAGCAAGATGCGTAGTCATATCCAAGCGCACGCCGAGGCGGTGGAACGCGGCGACATGGATGCGATCATCGCGGACTTCTCCGAAGACTTGCGCCCACAGGTCCCGCAGCTCGCGCAGGCCCTTCCTCAGCCCGTGAAGACCGCCGAAGTGCGAATCGTCGATGTCGACGACGAGGAGAGTATCGCGACCATTCGCTACTCCGGAGACAGCGGCGACGTCACGATCCGGTCGCACTGGCGAGAGATCGACGCTCGCCCCGTGATCATTCACGTAGAGCCCATTGATTGATCGCCGCCACCGCTGCACGCCCTGCTGCCAATTTGCGATCAGGTTCCTCCGGGACCGGGCGGTCGCACCGAACGCTCTCAAACGAGGCATCGGTGCTGCTGCCGCCCGCGTCGAGGTAGAGCCGAAAGATCGCCCACGCTTGTCTCCACCGGCTCTCCAGCTCCTTCGCCGACGGTCATCCTGCCCAGCGTCAGCGGATAGATCCCTCAGCTCGAGGTCTCGATCACCGCTCGGCGTTTGAAGCCTTGACTTAGAGTGCACTCGAAGGCTTAGGCTCGTCCCGATGAGCGACCCAGCCGGCTACGACGAGCAGCTGCCAGATCGAATTGAGAATTTGACGATCGCCGAGGCGGCCTCGTTATCAGGGCTGAGCGCCCACACGATGCGTTACTACGAACGGATTGGGTTGCTTGATCCGGTGGCGCGAGGCGCGGGTAATCAACGTCGCTTTGACGCGCAGGATCTGGCTTGGCTGGCGTTCCTTCAGCGCCTGCGAATGACCGGGATGTCGATTCGCGACATGTGGCGTTTTGCGGAGCTGCGTCGGGGCGGGGAGGAGACGATCTCGGAGCGCCGCATGCTGTGAGAAGAGCATCGCGACGAGTGCTGGAGCGGATCGTGGAGCTGCAGCGAGATCTAGAAGTGCTAACCGAGAAGATCACTCACTACCAAGTAATGGAGCACGACCATGAGCACGAGCATTCAAAGCCCCGATGAGCGCTACGACCTGGGCCGTAACCGGCTCGCGGAGGTCGACGGCAGCGCCGGCGAACAGGTCGTCGACAGCCTCGGCGATCTGGGGCGCTATGTCGTCGAGGTTTGCCTTTGGTGACATCTACTCTCGCCCAGGGCTATCGCTGCGAGACCGAGAGCTAATCACCGTGGCGATGCTTGCCGCGATGGGCGCCCGAGAGCCGCAGCTCGACGTGCACCTGCGAGGCGCGCTCAACGTCGGGGTCACGATCGAGGAGCTGCGCGAGGTGATCATCCACGTAGCGCCCTACGCCGGATTTCCCACTGCCATCAACGGCATGCGCCGCCTTCAGGCGCTCGAGGCTTTAAGTCGAAACCGGTGAAGCAGCTAATCGAAGCGCCAGCTGGTTGACGCTTCAAGCAAGGGCGTTCCCGGGGGGATAAGCCAAGCCGGTTGCCAAAGACGCCCGCTGAGGGAACATGGGCTGGTATTGCCAGTGTCGGGAGCGGCCGTTCGATCACGACTCGCGCGAGTAGTCCCGATAGACCCGTCCGAATTGAAATCCCGCAAAGGGGCGTCATACGGACAGCCACCCATCCGCATTCGGACGCGATGCGAGCCGTCCCGAGTTGCGGCTCCAGGACTCGCGGCGCGGGTGAGCACGTGTGCTCAGCAGCTCCTGTTTCGTCGCGGGAATCCGGCAGTGCCTGGGCAGACGACTGCCTTTTGAGCACAGGCAGCAGCCCAACGCCTTGCTGCTGGGCTCCTGCTTTCGTCGCGGCACGAGCATCTCGACTGCGGCGGCGAGGAACCTGCTCCGCGCCGAAACCGCCCATCGGGCGGACGATCGCTTTGCTCGAGCCACCGACGCAAACCTGACGAGTGCTTCGGCGAGAGTGACCGGACCCCGTTTGTCGGTCCACCACGAGTGAGAGGATGGTGGATGTGACGAGCGAGAAGGTAGCGCCCCCGGCGGACGGATGACCGCGCTTGTGCTGCCCGCGACCGTCGTCGCGAAGGCGCGAGCGTAGCGAGCGCCGAGCGGCGATGGTCGAGGCGCGCGCCGCCCGACACCCCCCGGGTCACGCGGCGATGGCTGGCGGGTCGGGGGTCCACTGCGCGGCGAACACGGCCGGGGCGCGCATCCCCAGCGAGCTGTGCGGCCTGCGCCGGTTGTAGTCCTCCCGCCAGTCCTCGATCACGACGCGCGCCTCGACCAAGCAGGCGAGCTCCTCGACATCCAAGAGCTCGTCGCGCACGCGGGAGTGGAAGGACTCGACGAACGGGTTCTGCCACGGTGAACCCGGCTCGATGTATGCCGTCCCGGCGTTGCTGAACTGGCACCAGTCCTCGAGCGCGTGCGCGGTCATCTCCGGCCCGTTGTCCATCCTCAGGAACTCAGGGGCGACGCCGCGCTCGGCGACGAGGCGCTCCAGCGTCGCGACGACCGTATCGGCGTCGATGTTGGGCTCCACCAGCATCACGAGCGCTTCCCGGGTGAACTCATCGACGATGTTCTGCAGCTTCAGCATCCGTCCGTCGGCGGTCTGGTCGAACTGGAAGTCAAACGCCCACACCTGGTTCGGGCGCTGCGCCCTCAGCCGCTGCGCCGGGACCGTCGACTCTCCCAGGCGCCGGCGCTTACGCGCCCGCTGGGGCACCCGCAGCCCTTCCTCCCGCCAGCACCGCTGCACCCGCTTGCGGTTCACCTCCCACCCCAGCTCCCGCAGGTGATGATGCGCGCGACGGTACCCCCACCGCGGGCGCTCCTTCGAGAACTGACGCAACTGCGCGCGCAATGCCGCGTCATCCCCAGCCCGCGTGGGCTCATGGCGCTGCGTGGAACGGTGCTGGCCCACGACCCGGCATGCCCAGCGCTCGCTGACGCCGAGACGGTCGCAAAGCATCGCGACCGCCTGGCGCCGACGGGCCGGGCCTACCAGTTTCCCCGGGAGATCTCCTTGAGCGCCCGCACCTCGAGCGCCTGATCAGCGACGATCGCCTTCAAGCTCGAGTTCTCCCGCTCGAGCTCCTTCAGCCGCTTGGCGTCCTGGGCCTTCATCCCGCCGTACTGGTGACGCCATCGGTGAAACGTCTGCTCTGAGATCTCGATCGCCTTCGCGGCCTCCGGGATCGTCTTGCCCTCGCCGAGCAGTCGCTCGGCCTCGCGCAGCTTGCGGATGATCTGCTCCGGCGTATGCCTGCGTCGCTTCACGTGATCGTTCCTTCCTCGCCCATGATCCAGGGCGCGAGAAACTCTCACAGAGGTCGGACCGAACTCAGGGGGTCAGGCCACCGGGCCAGGAACAGGCGTTCGCTTGGCCCGGCCCGCCGACACCTCGACGAGCGGCAGGCCATTGTTCGAATGCTGCCTGCGAGGGCTCCTGAGTTTGGCCGGAGGAGTCGGCCCGGGTGCCTTGGCCTGACGCCTTCAGTGCCGCGGGTCGAGACGCCGTCGCTCTTGGCTCCTTTCGGCCTGCAGATCGAGGAAGCAGGCGTCTCGTGGCGCAGCCCCTTGAGCAGCGGAGCAGGTGTCCGGCCGTGACAAGCCGGACGGTCCCTTCTGGACGCTAGGAGGCGCGCGGCGGTCCGGGTGCTGACGCCTGAGTTGTCGCCGAGGCTGTCGCACAAACCAAGGCCGTTATACGAATTCGACAAGCTCCGTTCCGGCCGGCCTCCTGAGAGCGGCGCAACCGCCACGGACGGCCCCTCCGCGACTCAAACTATCCAGTCGAGAATGGCGACGTTGTGGCAAACGCACAAGAACTCGGTGAGCCCGTTGCTTTGTGCGACAGCCTCTCGCCGAAGGACTCGTGAGCCTCGCCCAAGTCGGCAAGTGAAAGCAATCGTTCCGGTCGACCGCCCGAGAGTCCGGCAGGTCCGTAGCGCCGCGCCTACCTCAGGGACGAGCGGATTCACGCAAAAGCGCAAGCGCCACTTCGTGCTCCGCCGCGGCTGAAATCGAGCGTCTGCCGACGTCAGCCCCAGACGGTTCTAAAATGACGAGATCAGAACCGCCCGCGAAACCGGGGAGGTCCAAACGACTCGTCGGCTTGCCTCGGCCTGAGTCGAAGACTAGGATCGCACGATGGGCACAGGGTCTGAGTCCGTCGCCAGCGGAGCGGTTCGGTCGCCCAGTGTGACTAATCCGACGCTTCAGGTACTCGCGGTCGTTGCGTTGATCGCGGTCGGTCTTGCGTTGCTCGTGCTCGGATCTGTGGCGCTGCTGGACAACAGCGCACCAGGTGCCAACACGGTGTCCCGCAAATCGACGACGAGCGTCACCGCGCCGCGGCAGGCTCAGGGTGGTACGACCACGACAACTGTGTACTCGACCGCCACCACTACCCCGGGCAAGGCGAGCGTACGGTCGGAGTCAGTCGCCGCTGCGCTGTTCGGGCTTGGCGCGATCGTATTCCTTATAGGCATCTTCTTCGGGCGCATCCAGGAGGTCACGCTTCCCGGCGGCGGTGGCTTCAAGCTCTCGCCCGCGGCACAGGAGACGGTCAAAGACAAGGTGGCCGAGAAGCTGCAGCAGGACCCGAACCTGACAGCTGATCCAAAGACCGCGATCAAGCTCTACGCCGCCGCGCTCCGAGAACTGCAACGTATGAGCGGGGTTGCGCCTCGTGAGCTGGGCTATAGCGCGCCGATAGGCGCCACGCTGGAGACCTCCCCTGGGGACGACGTTCTCGGTGAGGCGATCGACCGCGCAGCTAAGACATTGCGCTAGGCGCGTACCTCACGGCGCGATCTAAAGGCCGATCGTCCTGGCAGGCTAGACATTAAGCACATTCGCGATCGCGATGAATAGCGCCAGCAGCAGTGCCACGTTACGCGAAGGCGTAGATGGAGTCGTTCATGGTGAGGGCGGCAAGGCGGTCGCTGCCAACGATCTTCCGGCCTACGGCACGGGCTTGCGCTACGGGCGAGAAGCGATCATCCGCGCCGCCGCAGCCGCTCACGAGCCCCTGGTCGCCAAAGCGCTCGCAGTGCGGTCGCTGGCGCCGCGGTGTGAGCGATCGTCGGCAGATCGCCTCAGCGTGGTTCGCTGACGGCTTCTGTAGCGATCCGTTCCCGGCGGTTTGGCAGGGGGACCTCCTCGTATGATCGAACTATGTTGCGGGTGGCTTTTTCTCGGTTCGGCGGTTCTCGCTCGAGCGGCCCTTCCGCACGCCGGTCTGGGCCATGACGGTGCGGGTCCCAGTCCGTCCGGAGATGCTCACCTGGGCAAGAGAGCGGTCTCGACTGGCCCCGCAGGACCTCTTCAGACGCTTTCCGGCGCTCTCGGCCTGGGAGGGCGGCGAGAAGCAGCCGACGCTCAAGCAGTTGGAGAAGTTCGCCTCGGCGACGCATACCCCGATCGGCTACCTGTTCTTGCAAGCACCACCGGAAGAGCCGCTCCCGGTTCCGGACTTCCGCACGATCGGGGACGCCGAGATCGGCAGGGCAAGCCCAAACCTACTGGACACGATCTACCAGTGCCAGCAGCGTCAGGACTGGTACCGCGACTACGCGCGCCTGCACCGGGAGGACCCCGTCCCGTTCATCGGGACGCTGACCGCTGGATCGGATGTCGTCCAGGCGGCAGAGCAGATGCGGCAGGTGCTCCGGTTCGCGCCAAACGAGCGCGGTAGTAGCTGGAGCGAGGCATTTCGGCTCCTCGTCGAGGCTGCAGACCGCAACGGCGTGCTCGTCATGGTCAACGGCGTCGTCGGGAGCAACACGCACCGCAAGCTCGATCCCAGTGAGTTCCGCGGATTCGCCTTGGCCGACGCTCTCGCCCCTGTGATCTTCGTCAATGGCGCCGACACCAAGGCGGCGCAGATCTTTACGCTTGCCCACGAACTAGTCCATATCTGGCTCGGCGAGTCGGCGATCTCCGACGCGGACATGGCGACGCCCTCCACAAACGCGATCGAGGGGTGGTGCAACCAGGTCGCGGCCGAATTCCTCCTGCCCGCAGTCTGGATTCAGGGCTACATTCTGGACCCGAACGGGATCACAGAGGCGTTGGAGAAGCTCGCCCGCCGGTTCAAGGTCAGCACGCTCGTAGCCCTTCGCCGGCTGTACGACGCCAAGTTGTTCACCGAGGTGCAATACCGCGAGGAGTACGCGTCCGAGCTGGCGCGCATCCTCGGGATCATGGACGACGGAGGCGGAAGCGGCGGCGGCAACTTCTACAACACGCAGCCCGTCCGGGTGAGCAAGCGGTTCACACGCGCGCTGATCGAGAGCACCCTCGAAGGGCAGACCCTTCATCGGGACGCGTTTCAGATGCTCGGTTTCAAGAAGGTCTCGACCTTCAACGAGCTGGCCGCTCGCATGGGAGTGCGGTAGATGGCCTATCTCCTGGACGCCAACGTCTTCATCGAGGCTAAGAACGCCTATTACGGATTCGACTTTGCCCCCGGCTTCTGGGACTGGCTCGACCGGGAGCACGCGAACGGCAACGTCTACTCGATCGAGAGGGTCCGCGACGAGCTGATCGGCGGCGACGATGAACTCGCCGACTGGGCCAAGAACAAGAACCACAACTTCTTCCTGCCGCCCGACGAGAAGATGCTCCTGAGCCTTGCGACGATCGCCGCCTGGGCCAGGAGCGGCCACTACGAGGGGGCCGCCGCGAACACCTTTCTTGACGCAGCGGACTACTACCTCGTGGCCCACGCCCACACCCACCGCTTCGATGTCGTCACCCACGAGAAGGTCTCCACATCGACCAAGAAGATCAAGATCCCCGATGCCTGCATCGCGCACGGCGTGAAGACCATGAACACGTTCGCGCTGCTCCATCGCGAGAAGGCGCGGCTCGTGCTCGACGCCTGAGGCACCGTCAACCTCTACCGCCGATCAGTGCTTTCTTTCCCTGGTTCCTGCCCTGGCTCAAGCGACGGCGTGGGGTCTATTTGGAGTTCCCCCGGACGGGGTAGCGCCATCATCGGCGATCGCGGTAGGAACAGCCGTTCGCCCTTTCGGGTTCGGGCTGCCCCCCGCGCAGATCCCAGCGTGCGCTGCTAACGCACTGGGCTCCTGCCTTGGGTTCTGGCGTCGAATCGCTGTTGCGGCCAGGGATGCTGGATGCGAGCGGTCGGGATCCATCGGTTTGCTTGGCGTCGTGTCCGGTCCCAGGTCATCCGTGAGCGTTGGCTGCGGCGGTTGAGCGCCCGGTGCCAGCGCCAGATGACCTGTTCTCGCGCTGGTGCACGGGATGCTCGCCGGCGCGGACAGCATCGTTGACATGAACGTCCTGCGAGCCGGGTCAACGAGCCTGGTGCTGGGACCCGGGGTGATGGCGCCCTCGACGCTCGGCACGTTCCTGCGCGCGTTCACGTTCGGGCATGTCCGCCAGCTCGACCGTGTCCTCGATGTCGCCCTCGCGCGTGCTTGGGAGGGGGGCGCCGGCCTGTGGATGGGCTGCCGTTGGTGATCGATATCGACAGCTTCATCGGCGAGGTCCACGGCGAGTCGCATCCGCATGGTGCGCCCTGTGCGGTCGCCGTGCCCCGCAACGCCTGCGGACACGACATCAAGCCCGCTCAAACCTGGCGCGCCGTCGGGCAGCGACGTCCAATGGGCGTTCAGCGACACGGGCGCTCCGAGCCACCGTCACCCAGTGATCAGCACCTCCTACACACACGGGCGCGGGACCTGGCCGGGCGGCCCGGCAACCGGCACGGCGTGCAGCCATGACACGCTGACCACGGACCCCGCGCAACATGATGCTCACGGTCGCGGGCAACCCGAGCTCTCGCCCGGGACGCTCGGATCGCCGGGCATGCGCCTCGTCCTGCCGGTGAGGATCTCAGCCACTGACGACAGCGCATGTGCCGAGAGTACCCGCGCTACCGTGACGCTGCTACTACACAATCACGTACTGATCGCCCGCGACGGCGCGCAGGTCAGCAGCGCCTAGACGACCTCGCCCCTACGTGCGCGAGTGCGTAGGGGTGCTTCCCATCGGGGTCGCGGAACGCCGCGGGATGGGTGAGGCGATAATGAGAAGATGACGACGATCGTCCCGCCCGCCGAAGAGGTCCCGCCGAGCGGTGCCACGCGGCGCCGCGCCGAGATCGCCTGCGTGACGGGCATCGCAGTCAAGACCGTCTTCGCCCTCGCGCTCCTGCCCCTGACGCCCTCCCTGCTCGGCACCGATCCCGTGCTCCTCGAGGCGCTGCGCGGATCGACGTCGGCGATGGCATCCGGCGGCGCGTTCGCCCGAGTGGGCGAGGCATCGCTCGCGCTCGTCGTCCTCGCTCCGCTTCCGACGCTGCTCTTCGCCACTCCGTTCTTCTGGTGGGCGGGCCGGTTGTGGGGTCCAAAGGCAGCGGCCACGCTGGCCGGTGGCAACCCGAAAGCGGAGAGATGGGCGCAGCGCTCCGGCGCTCACCTGGAGCGCTTCGGCGGGCTCGCGGTCGCGCTGGCCCCATACCTCCCGGTTCCGTCGGCGTTCATCTACGCCGCCGCCGGCTGGACAGGGATGAGCCTCCGCCGCTTCATGGTTTTCGATCTCCTCGGGATGCTGTCGTGGATTGGTCTGATCGTCGGCCTCGGTTACGCGGTCGGACATCCTGCGGTCCAGGTCGCCAAGGCGATCTCCCGCTATGGTTTGCTTGTCACGATCGCGCTTGTGGCGATCGCAGTGGCCATCGCGGTGCTGCGCACGCGTAGGGGCGGGCCCACTCCGGAGACCACACCGACGGAACGATAGGCAAGGAGCCACCCCAAATCTCCATCAGAAGCGGCTCCAACTCCGACCGTTCCAAGCGGCGAAATCTCTCGGCGATCTGCGGAAACCTCCAACCAACCCGTCACGCAGCCAACTTAGCTCCAACCGATCAGCTGCATATCGGCAGACTCGATCCCCTTTCGGGCACCGCTCACTCGAACACTGATGCTCGGAGGAGCTCCCTTCAACGCGCCGCCTGCGAACGACCGGGAGCCCAAGGCGCGTCCGAGCGCTGACTTTCCCACTGGCGACGTTCCGGTCGCCCCCGCTCCAGGCCTGAGTGAAACTCGAGCCGGTCGTTTCTCATGGCCCGCCCGAGCGTGCGCGCCCAGTCCTGAGATTGGCGAGGAGCAGGGCTCTGACCCATCTGATACGGGAGCCCCGCTTGGAACGCAAACCAGGGCCGCGCCGGGGGGTGTCGGGGAACCCGGACCGTCGGAAAAGCAGGGGGAGCGACGACGGCCACGTGTCGCGCCTGCCTCTGCTCGAGCGAGACCCAGTACTTCCGCATTCGCCCGCCGAAGCAGGAGCCAGCTGAACGCACGCGGACAGCTGCAGGTCGTCCGCAGCGGCAGTGATCGGGGACGCTCCTCGGACATGCTGCTTTCGATAGATCGCGAGCACGTCCGTTAGCTGGATCCCGGCAAGCAGCTGCGCCCGGCGGACTCTCCCTTGCACGCGAAAGCATCAAGACGGCTAGTGCTAGTCGGGGGCTTCGGCAGGCCGGTGCCGAGGCCTCGGCGGCTTGGAGCGAGCGCGCGTCAGCCTGCGCCCGCCGCGTTGTGCCAGGCGCTTGCGGATGGCTACGCACGGGCGGTGCGATACTGAACCGCTCGTGCCGCGCCTCTACTACATGCCCCGTACGCGCTCGAGCCGCGTCCTGTGGCTGCTCGCGGAGATCGGCGCGCCGTGCGACTTGACGAAGCTGACGCGCGAGGAACGCAAGTCCGCAGAGCATCTCGCGCGCCATCCGCTCGGGCGCGTTCCGGCGCTCGAGCTCGACGACGGCACGGTCATGTTCGAGTCTGCCGCGATCTGCCTCCAGCTGGCCGACCTTCATCCCGATGCCGGCGTGATGCCGCCGCTCGGATCGGCCGAGCGGGCGCTCGTCTACCAGTGGATCCTGTTCGGGATGAGCGAGCTCGAGGCGCCGCTTTACCGCTGGGTCCGCGAGGACTCGGCAGATTCCCCGTCGCGCGAGCGGTTCGCCCAGGCCGCTGCGGCGCTCGAGCTGGCGCTCGAAGGCCG
>JAABUX010006457.1_pt1 | contig 13992 bp, 11 predicted proteins | sample 5561851 | NCBI WGS metagenome assembly JAABUX01 (sample SAMN10711883, study PRJNA513361) | rock metagenome | isolation source: Antarctica rocks | place: Antarctica: Victoria Land, Richard Nunatak red sandstone | collected 2016-01-03 | reverse complement strand
GCCATCGCGTCGTCGCGTCGGCCACCAGAGCCGTCGTGACTTCGCCCCACCGGCGGACGTCGTTGTCGTAGTAGTGCCAGTCGAGCACGTCGGTCTTCACGTGCCACCAGCCGGAGTTGTCGATGATCGGGCGGCTGGGGTCCGTGGCCGCGAGCAGGTCGTAGGCGCGCTCCACCGCTTCCTGCTTCTCCCGGTCCCGCGCCACGCGGAAGTCGAGCCCCCACTCCTCGTTGTAGATGCCCCAGAGGACGATACACGGGTGGTTTCCGTCGCGCGCGACCATCGGCCCCAATTGGGCCTCGAAGCGGGCGATGGCCTCCGGGGAGTAGCGGCCGACGCAGGGCGGTTCCGCCCACACGAGCAGCCCCAGCCGGTCCGCCCAGTACAGCCAGCGCGGGTCCTCCAGCTTGATGTGCTTGCGGGCAAGGTTGTAGCCGGCGGCGAGGGTCAACTCGACGTCACGCCGCAAGGCCGTCCCCTCCGGCGCCGTGTATCCACTCTCGGGCCAGTAGCCCTGGTCGAGCACACCGCGCACGTAGAGGCGCTCCCCATTGAGGAGCAGGCGATTGCCCCGTGTCTCGATCCTGCGCAGGCCGGTGTAGGCGCCGACGTGGTCCTCGCCGTCGACGCTCCGGAGGCGCACCGCGACGTCGTAGAGGTGCGGCGTTCGCGGCGTCCATGGGTGGGGGTCGCGGACAGGGAGCGTGGCCGTCACGACGGGGGTATCTCCCACGGGGATAATCCGCTCGTCGTGCCCGGCGACCCGCAGCGAGAGTGTCGCGCCCGTGCGACCAGGGCCGGCCAGGGTCACGCGCGCGTGGATGGCGTCGAGCTCCGCGGCCGGGCGGAGCTCGACGCCCGCGATGTGCGTGGCCGGACGCCCCTCAAGCCACACGGGCTGCCATACGCCACTGCTCGCCGTGAAGGCACACGAGTCGTAGTCGTCGGCCGGGCGGCTGCGCTGCTTGCCGTGCGGGATAGAGCGTTTGTCGATGGGGGCCTCGACGCGCAGGACCAACTCGCCCCGCCCATCCTCCAGCGCGTCGGTGACGTCGAAGGAGAACGGGAGGTAGCCACCGGTGTGCGCGCCGACCAGCCGTCCGTTCAGCCACGCCATGCAGTGATAGTGTGCCGCACCGATATGCAGGATCGTGCGCTCGCCGGCCCACTCCACGGGCCGCGCGATAGACCGCCGGTACCAGCCGATCGGGAGCCACTCGCGTGCCACGCCGGACGCGGGCGACTCCCAGGCGAATGGGACGGATATGCGCTCCGGCCAGGGGTTGTGTCGGCGCTCCCAACCTGCTCCACATCCCCGGTCATCCGGGTCGGCGTGGAAGTCCCACGCGCCGTTCAGGCTGAGCCAGCGGTGCGAGCGATCAAAATCGGGGCGCGGGTAGTCAGGGGGTGGGCTCATATGCGCATCCTTTCACATCGTCGTCATGCCAGCCTCTTGCAAGACCGCATCGACCTGCTGATTACCCGCCGAGGAGAGCAACACGATTGGTTGTGATGACATAGGCTTACGGCGTCACTTTCACAGGCGTGCCGAAGTTCGGCGTGCCGTCCCTGTTCCACGAGAAAGGTTGCGCCCGCGTCGTGCGGCCGTTGTAGGTGAACGCATTCGTGTCCTTGGCGTGGTAGACCATCCAGCTCTGTTTGCCGTCGGGCGCGGTCGTGAACGAGGCCCGCCCCGGTCCGAAGACCCCGTTGGCGCGGCTGTAGGTGAAGACGGGCCCGGCTTTGCGCCACGACCGGCTGTCCAGCGGGTCGCCGCGGCCGTCGTACGTCAGCCGTCCCAGGCCGTAGGTGTAGTCCCCCGTGTCACTGCCCGAGTAGATCACGAAGGTCTGGCCCCCGTGGTAGAGCGCCTCAGGTCCCTCCGCCACGGGATAGACCGACTGGCCGGAGGCGCCGCCCATCTCCCACGGCTGGTCGGGGTAGATAAGCTGCCGCTCGGCGCCGATCTGTGTCAAGGGGTCGCGCAACGGTGCGATGTAGGTGACGTTGGCGCCGACCTCTTCGACGTACATGATGTAGAGCTTGCCCTTGATGCGCAGGATGGAGGGGTCGATCGCCGTCGAACGAGCGGCGCCGCTGAGTTGCCCCTTGAAGGTGTAGGAGCCGAGCGGATCGACGCCCGTGCTCTCCAGCACGTAGATGCGGTGGCCCTGGTTCGTGTTGTCGGGCGACGCGGTGAAGTAGATGAACCAATGGGGCACGTTGCGATAGGGCAGCAGGAACAGGGACGGCGACCACACCTGCTGGTCCGGCTGGCCAGGGCCGGGCGTCCATACCGTCGTCGGCGACGAGTTGCGTATCTTGCCCAACGTGGGCGCGTGCCAGACCTCAAGTGAGCCGCCTGTGTGCGTCCCAGTCAGGTAGTAGCTGCCCCTCCAGCGGGTCACGAAGGGATCAGCGGCCGGCGTAATGGGGTTGTGGACGGCGCCCATTGACGACAGCGGCACGGCTGCGGAGACGCCACTCGCGTCCGGCGTGGTCAGGGGCATGCTGCCGTAGCGGATCTCGCAGCCGCCAGCGTCCAGGCTCGCGGCCGCCACCATGGTGAGGCTAGAGCCCATGGCCGAAGGCAGGAGCGCGGAGCTATAGTTGGCGCAGTCCGGCTTCCCCTCCACCGGCATGCGGATCGGGGCGGCCACGAGGGACCACGGGCCCGTCCCGTCTCGCTTGTTGACGAAGAGGACGCGCCCACTCTCGGGCGCAGGGGAACCATCGCTCTTGAGCACCTCTTTGGCCACCAGCAGCAACTCGCCGTGCGGACCACCGGCCGGAGCCCAGGCCAGATAGGGGGTGTGGTTGGGGTAGCGGCCGGCCGTCGTCTGTACCCGGGGACCCAGATCCGACGCCTTGCCCCAGTCATCGCCGTCATCCGATGTCTTGACGTGGGCCTCGCAGTTCGTGGGGCTGCATACCTCGAAGCTCATGATGTAGCGGCCGGTAGGGAGTCGCGCCAGGATCGCCATGCCCGGCCGCGACGTGCCGTCAGCGACCGCGACATCCACGTGCTCGGGACCCCAGGTCCGCCCCCCATCCGTCGACACGACGTGCCCCAGGAACTGGCTGTATTCGGGCTGGCGCTCGTCGGAGAAGTAGCAGACGAGATGGCCGGCGCGGTCGAGCCCGAAAAACGCCTCCCAGAGCCCGCCGGCGCCGCGCGCACAGGAACTGAGATACCTCCAGGTGCGCCCGTGGTCGCCGCTGCGGAAGACCTTGAGCTCGTGGCCTGTCGTGTTCGCGGCCCCTTCGGACGTGCCCAGCAGGAGTGTCCCTGCGGGCGTGGCGCCGAGCGCGCGCGGCGTTTCATAGATGGTGGCGCAGCACGTCCGACCGCCGTAGGCCGTGTCCGCGACGGTGGAGAGAGGCGCCCACGACGCCCCGTTATCGGCGCTGCGGTAGATGAGCACGCTGTCGTGGCCGTCCGCGTAGATGCCGAACGAGGCCACCAGCGCGCCGTTGGCGCGCCCGCTGTGCGCCAACCGGATGACACGCGGATACCCCGCGAACTGCGCCGGGTTGTCGGGGCTATAGACAACGCCGCCCCGATTTGCCGCGGCAAGACGGGTGGCTACACTGTGACGGGCGGCTACGGTCGGGGCGAACAGGCTCAGGCTGAGGTACACGCACGCGGTAAGAAGCGCGTACCCAACTCGTCCCGTCGTCAAGCGACTACAACCCGTCATCGCGCGAGACATAGGGGCGCTCCTTTCGATGCCCGTGCCGTGTGGCTGGTATCAACCCTTGACGCTGCCGGCCAGGACGCCGCGGATGAAGTGGCGCTGCAGGGCCAGGAACAGGATCAGCACGGGCAGGGTGGCCAGGGCGCTCGCCGCGAGGACCTCACCCCACGCGCTTGCCCCCGACGTCCCCACCTGAGCATTGTTGATCGTCGTGTACAACGCGGCGAGCATGACCTGGAGCGTCTGCATGTCATCGGAGTTAATGACCACGACCGGCCAGACGAAATCGTTGTAGATGTCCAGGAAGGTCAGGATGGCCAGGGCGGCCAGCGCGGGGCGGATCACGGGCAGCACAATTCGCCAGTACAGTCCGAACGGCGAGCAGCCGTCGATACGCCCCGCGTCGAGCAGTTCGTCGGGCACGTCAGCGATTTGTTGGCGCATCCAGAAGATGGCGAAGGCCCCGATCGCGCCCGGCACGATGAGTGCCTGGAACGTGTTGACCCACCCGAGTGTCCCCATCTCCAGCAGCAGCGGGATCAGGAATACGATCGGCGGCAGCATCATGGTCGAGAGCATCAGGGTGAAGAGCGCGTTGCGCCCGCGGAAGCGGTACTTGGCGAAGGCAAAGCCGGCCAGCGGGCAGAAGAACATGGTCAGGCCACCCTTGAGCAGGATAACAATGGCCGTGTTCTTGAAGCCGACCCAGAGCGGGACGGCCGAGAGTAACGCCGTGTAGTTGTCCAGCGAGAGCGTGCGCGGATCGAAGCTGAGCGGGATCGTGGCGATGTCCTGGCTGGGTTTGAGCGACGAGGTGAACATCCAGTAGAGCGGGTAGAGGAAGAGCAGCGCGACCAGCAGCAGGAAGGCGTAGCGTAGGGCATCGGCCGGATGAAGGCGGCGACGAGAGACGCGCACGGTTGTCGCCACCCGTGAGGTCGTGACGGCCATCGGTTACACCTCCTCCGTGCGCAGCAGGCGCAACATGAACATGGCGATGGCGATGACCACGATCATGAGCAGGAACGAGTTCGCGGCGCCCGTCCCAAAGTCGGCGTTCGTGATATAGCCCAACAGGCGGTAGCCCGCCGTGGTGGTCGAGTTGTACGGCCCCCCTTGAGTAAGCACGTACGGCTCCGCGAACATCTGGATGACGGCCAGCGTGGAGACGATTACGTAGAACGAGATGGTCCGACGCAGCAGCGGCAGGGTGATTCGCCAGAACTGGACCCGCGCGGTGGCGCCGTCGATCGCCGCGGCCTCATAGATCTCCTGCGAGATGGCCTGCAGCGCGGCCAGCATGATGAGGATGGCGAAGCCGCTACTTTTCCAGAGCACGAGCAGGGCAATCGTGGGCTTGGCCCAGGTCGCGTCGGTCAGCCAGCCCACCGCGGGGAGATGGACCGCCTGGAGGAGGGAATCCACCGGTCCGCTGGTCTGATCGAAGAAGATGAGCCAGATCTGGGCCACGGCGACCAGCGGTACGACGAACGGTGTGAGGAACGCCGTGCGGAAGAACCAGCGGAAGCGTAGCGCCTGGCCCGAGAGGGCGACCGCGGCCAGGACGGCCAAGACCGTCTGCACGGGCACGATCAGCAGCCACAACATGGCGGAGTTGGCCAGCGATTGCCAGAACAGGCCGTCGGTTAGCAGGAAGGTGTAGTTCGAGAGGCCGATGAAGCGCGGCGCGCCGGTGCCGTGCCAATAGGTAAAACTAAGTCGGAGGGCGTAGAGGAGCGGGTACAGACCAAAGCCCGCGAACAAGAGGAAGAAGGGCGCGACGAAGAGGTAGGGGGAATAGCTCCCCCCCAGCCAGCGGCGCAGGCGCGCTGCGCCCGTCAACGGCGGGGAAGAGATGCGTTCGTAGGATCTGATGCCATGCATAGGCCGCCCTACTTTCTCATGGGGGAGGGTCCGTCACACGACAGACCCTCCCCGCGCGGTCCGCGTCGCTCATGCGCGATTGATCAGCTTCGTTTGGATGTCGTTGGCCGACTGCGTCAGCACCTGCTGCGGCGTGAGCTTCCCGTCGAGCAGCCGCTGGATGTTGGCGCCGAAGTAGGCGACCGCCTGGTTGTACCACGTTGGGTAGTAGTAGGCGCCCGGGATGTCCTTGACCGTGTCCGTCGCAATCTTCCACAAGTTCTGGTCGCCCAGGGCCGGCACGTTCTTGAAGAGCTGCTCGGCGAGTGCCGGTTTGTAAGACGGCAGGGACGTATTGAGCCCACCGGGATAGAGCTTGTTGGGCCCGTAGACGGCCCGATAACCCTCGGGCTTGAACACGAGGTGCTCGTACCAGAGCCAAGCCAGCTGCGGATTCTTGGCCTTGTTCGGGATAATGAAGGAGCTGCCCCCCATCACAGCGCCGCGCGCCCCACCCGCGGTCCAGGCCGGCAGTGGCATGGCGCGCCAGAGTCCCTTGGTCTTCTTATAGAGGAACTGCGCCCCATAGGAGAACCAGATCGCCCAGGGATAGAAGGCGATTTGTCCCTTCTCGACAGCAGCGACATCGCCGGGCCCGTTGAAGACCGCGCGTGTGCCTAGCCCCTCGTCGTTGACCCGCTTGAGCCATTGCAGGATCTTGAGGTAGGGCGCCGAGTTGATCGTGAGCTTGCCATGTGCGTCCACCATGCTCACGCCCTGCTGATTGGCGAACATGTTGACCCAGAGCTGGGTCAGCCCGGGGTCCTGCTCCAAATGGATCGGTTTGACCGACGACCCGAGCTTCGTCTGCAGCGTCTTGGCGGCGGTGAGCAACTGGTCGTAGGTCGTAATAGACATGGGATCGACGCCGGCCTTGTGGAGTAGATCCTCCCGATAGTAGAGCAGACCGGGATCGAGGTCCCAGGGCACCCCTAGGATGCGTCCCTGCTGCGTGTTGACCGTCACCTTGAAGGGTGGGATGTCTTTGACGTAGGGTTGCATCAGATTGGTGAGATCGTAGAAGTGCCCGGCCTGCACGGGCAGGAAGTTGTCCTCGTAGAAAGAGCCGTCGGGTACGTTCACACCGGTCGCGAGCGTGGTGGGCAACTTGGCGTCCACGTCCACGGCCACATGCTTGACCGTGACGCGGGGGTATTTTTTGTTGAATGCGGGGATGGTGGCGTGGAAAACCTGGAAGAGGTCGCCCGCACGGTCCCAGATCACGATTGTGCCCTCGGGTGGACGGGCTACATATGGAGCGCTGACGCGGCCCGTTTCCGATGCGGCTAGGGCCGACGCGGCCGGAGCGGCGAGGAAGGCGCCGGCGGTGGCTGCGGCGCCTTTGAGGAGCGTGCCGCGTGAGATGGGACGAGGAGGTGTAGAGAGGGAAGAATCCGAGGCAGCCGTGTCGGGCCTGTCGTGTTGTGTTTCCATCGGGCTATGTCCTTTCTCAATTGTTGAGCGAGCGTGACACGATCATACATCATGGCACCTGCCGGCAAATGTGAGGCGACTACCCCCTTTCGCGCGGTCGCGCACTTTAGGCATCCCGTGGGCATCTTAGGCATCGCAGCGATAGGCGCGATGATTCGCATCGGGCCTGCGTGGTACGACGTCGACTCCCATTAGCACAACGTTGAACCTTTCTGATTTACACCATACTAGCATCCTGCTGCACCTTTGTCAATAGAGCTTCTCCAGATCTCCAGATCTCCAGATTGGCAGGGCTTCTGCGTCAGTAGTTCATCTTAGCAATAGGAGGAGAGACGCATGGCCCCCTCCCTGTTGATCGGGTTACGCCGCCCGGCGCCGTTGTTGGCGGTCGAGGCGGCGGTTGACCAGGCCGCACACGGCGCGCGTCCGCTCCGTGTGCTTGGCCCGGTAGTGCCGGTCCGCCTGGCTCAGGCAGTCGTAGCGGCGCACCCGTCGGATACCGTGCTCGACGATGATGCGCTCCCGCGCGAAGGCCCGATTGTACGCCTTGTCCTCCTCCGACTGCTCCTGCCCACGCGGCTTGCGCCGTGGCGTCGCGCCGCCCCCGTGCAGTTTGTCGATGCCGGGATAGCCCTTGTCGCCTCCGATGCCGCCCTCGGGGGGCACCCGCGTGCACAGCCCGCTGCGTTCCAGCAGCGTGATGTCGGCCGTCGGTCCCGGCACGCTCTCGGACACGTCCGCGATTTTGCCGGTCTCGGGGTCCACCGCCACCTGCACCTTCACGGTATGCGCCTTCTTCTTGCCCGAGTAGTACTCCTGTTGCCCCACGCCCGGCCGCTGCACCCGCTGCTCGAACGAGTCGACCAGCACCGTGAGTGCGGGGATGTCCGCGAGCAGCGCCTCGGCGTGCCGGTGCCGCCGGGCACCGGGGTCGGGCAGGCGCATCGTGTCCCGTCCGGCCGCCTCCAACAGGGGCAGCACCCGTTCGATCACGGCGCGTGCCCCCGTGTCCGACACCCCGAAGAAGTAGCCGAGCGCTTCCTGCGTGGGATACTGCCGCAACCACACCACCGTCAGCAGCAGCTGGTCGCGCGGGCCGAGCGCGAAGGGGTGGCCGCCGCCGATCGCCCGCTTGCGGCCGGGCCGAGTCAGGCGGGCGTGCGCTGCCGCCGCATAGACCGGGCGCAGGTCCCGCACCAGTTCGTCGAAGACGACCACCGGCAGCCCCGTCATGGTCAGGAACACGCGCGGGTGGCGCGACAGGTAGCAATAGCGCAGGATCATCGCCAGCTCTCTCCTCCCCTTTTCCTGTCACTATACTCGCTCATCCCTTATTGCTAAGATGAACTAGTGATTTGCCGGGTGAAATGTCGTGCAACAGGGCCGGCCGGATGATGCCCTCTATGGAGATCACAGATGTACAGCGGCGGAACAGTGCTCTGGGCTTGGCTCCGTTAGCGCGGATATGCCCTGCTCCTTCCCTAGCTGACGCATAATTTCCTTCACGCATAAGCCCTGACTCCGGAGGCAGGGCAATCGCATCTCACTTTTTGGCCTTGGGGGCTCAAATCCAGGCCGTCGTGCGCCAGTAACGCGCCAATGCATTGCGTTGTCGCCCCAAGTAGATTTGTAGGCGCGTGGCCATACGAGCCAATTGCAGGATGTTCGACCGCATGAGTCGCATCATAACTAGTAAATTCGGTCCACTGTGGCGTGAATGCTAATTTAGACGCAATTGCCCTGGGTCCATAGGCACGATTGTGGTGGACAGACCCGGCCGGGCGTTATACTGGGATAGCTTCGAAGATCTAATGTGGTGAGTGATGGACGATGTCCAGGTAGGGCACTTTTCAAGGGCGGTCCCGGTCACCACTTCCGCCCCATTGGTGCTGCCGCGAGGATACACGGTTGTCCCCAACTAAGGTATCGGCGACGGAAAAGAGATTCGCGTGATGACGACACGACTCAAAGACATTGCGGAGTACGTGGGCGTTTCGATCAAGACCGTTTCCAATGTGGTCAACGGCAACCATGCCCGCGTCAGTCCGGAGAAACGCCGGCAGGTGCTGGAGGCGGTCGAGGCCTTCCACTATCAGCCCAATAGCGCGGCGCGACACCTCCGGAAGGGGCGCGTCGGCATCATCGCGCTCGCCGTCCCCGACTTCGCCAACCCTTACTACGCTGACCTCGGCAACGCTATCGTCCTCGCTGCCGCCGCCCGCGACTATACCGTGCTGCTCGATCACACACGGTTCGACCGGGCCAGCGAGTATCAGATCCTCGGCGGTCTGCGCCCACATGCGATCGACGGGGTCATCCTTGACCCGCAGGCCCTCGAGACAGGCGACCTGCCGGCGTCACAGGGGCGCGTCCCGGTCGTCCTCGTGGGCGAAAACCTCCTCGATGCCCCGTACGACCACGTTGTCACCGACAACGTGGCCGCTGCGCGTGCGGCCACAGACCACCTGCTTGCCCTCGGCCGGCGCCGTATCGCTGCGCTCGGGGTGGACGAACGCAAGACGACCGGCGCGGCGCACCTCCGCGCTCAAGGCTATGCCAAGGCGCTGGCGGAGGCCGGGCGTCCGGTCGACCCGCGCCTCTTCGTCTCCGGCCACTACTGGCACCGTAAGGGCGGGGCGGAGGCGATGCGCGCGGTGCTTGCACTGGACGACCCGCCCGACGCCGTCTTCTGCTTCAACGACCTTCTGGCCCTGGGGGCTATGTGGACCCTCCACGAGGCCGGCTGCCGTATCCCGGACGATGTCGCGGTGGTGGGGTTCGACGATATCGACGACGGGCGCTTCGCCAGACCGTCGCTGACCACGATCGCGCCAGACAAGGGGGAGATCGGACGGCTGGCCGTGGCGCTATTGATGGGTCGCATCGACGGCACGCGCACGGGGCCGCCCGAGCACGTCGAGGCCCCCTTCCACCTCCACGCGCGCGGAAGCACCCTCGGTCCGACCGGTCGGGTCGATGCTGTCTAGCGTCGTCAGAGGCAGGGATGGCGTCTCTGGGCTATCCCTCTACAGCGAGAGGCGCCTGTCGCCACGCTCCACGATTCTACGATCATGCCCGGCGATAGGCGGTGCGTAGGACCAGTCGTTGCGATGGGGCGCGTAGAGTTGATGCCAGGTAACCGGGGCTCGGCCGCGATAGGGACCGCGACGAGTTCCGCGTGATCCTGGTCTCGGTGGCTATTGTCGATGAACGACACGTCCTCGTTGATCGCCGCCGTCCGTGCCAGCCACCCGAGTGTATCCTCCAGTCGGGGCGGCTCCCTGCCTTCACCCTGGTACAATTCCTGCCCCCCACGGACACGCAGGAGGAACGATGGAACGAACCACACTAGGACGTACCGGTATCGAGATTACGCGCCTCTGTATCGGCTGCTGGCAAGCCGCAGGCTGGATGTCCTCTGATGATGATCGCTTCGTCGCCACGGTGCGCCACGCCCTCGACGAGGGCCTTACCTTCCTGGACACGGCCGCGGGGTACGGCGACGGGCATTCCGAGGAGTTGGTGGCGCGAGCGATCGCGAGGCGGCGGGACGGGGTGGTCCTCGCGACCAAATTCGCCCACACCGACAGCCGCCCCGCCGCGGTGCGGCAGAGCTTGGAGGCGTCGCTGCGCCGCCTGCGCACCGACTACGTCGACCTGTTCCAGCAGCACTGGCCGCCGCCGGACATTCCGCTGGCCGAGACGCTCGGCGCACTGGAGCGGCTCAAAGAGGAGGGCAAGATCCGGGCAATCGGGGTCTCGAACTGGATGGAGCCGGAATGGGCCGAGTTGGCCGATCCCACCCGCGTAGACAGCGTGCAGCCGTGCTATAGCCTGCTGTGGCGCTCGATCGAGCCGCACGTCCTGCCGTTATGCCGCGCCCACGACATCGCCGTCCTCCCGTATTCCCCGCTGTGCCAGGGTGTCCTGGCCGGGCGCTTCGCTGATGCGGCCGACATCCCCCGGGACATGCGGCAGGCCAACCACCAGTTGCAGCCGGGGATGTTCCCGCGCGTACGGGAGGTCGTGCAGGCCGTAGAGGACGTGGGGCGAACGTACGGGAAGACAGCGGGGCAGACGGCGCTACGCTGGCTGCTGGATCAAGAGGGTGTCACAGCGCCGATCGTGGGAGCGTCACGGCCGGAACAAGTGGATGAGAACCTCGGGGCACTGGACTGGCGCCTGGACCGCGCGGACTGGCAGCGCCTGGCGGATCTCAGCTGGCCGCTGTCGGCAGAGTTGGGGCCGCACGACACGCTGTGGGACTCGCATCCCCGGGAGGCGTGAACGCGGGGGGCTACAGGGACGGGTGGTGTAGCCGGTCCTTATGCCTTGTCGACTACGGTTAGTGTCGTCTTCAAGCGGTCTGCTTGCAGCGGACAAAGCCTGCGACTGTGGTTCATAGGAGTGGGCAGGTTATGGCACAGGGGTATGTGTAATCGCAACAAGGAGTCCGGATGTCGTCTACCGGAGTACTATTGCAGCGCATTTGCCGCGTCATGGCCCTGCAGGCGAACTACTGGCGGCATTCTCGCCTCGATTTCACCACCTTGCACGCCATACTACCACACCCTGCCTACTCCTATGGACTGCGGTTGCATGGCAAACCACGGGCCGACCGCGATCCGTTGTTCGTCGGCACAGCAACGTACGCTCCTTAATTCTGCACGAGGCAAACATCCGTGGCGATAAAGTCTGGAGGCAAGTATGACGATGGAGCCTACGAAGCCCGCGTTCTACTGGGGAATCGGCATCGGAAATTGTTGGATGGCTGAGCACAATGAGACAAACCGTGCGCCAAAGCGATTACTCGACGTTTTCTTGCAGATGCAGCATTACACAATGTGGCGTGAGGATCTTGACAAAGCGGCCGAGCTTGGTATCACAGCCATTCGTTACAGCGTTCCCTGGTACAAGGCCAATCCTAAACCGGGAGTATTTGACTGGAGTTGGATTTCACAGTCGTTGGAGTACATCGTCAACGAACTGGGCCTCATTCCGGTCATTGACCTCATTCACTATGGTACGCCACTGTGGATGGATAACAGCGTCCTGCACCACGACTATCCTGAACGTCTTGCCGACTATGCCGCTGCCTTCGCGCGCCAATTTAAGGGTCTGGTGAATCATTATACACCCCACAATGAGCCTCAGCTAGGTGCGACTTATGGCGGTTTCTCCGCCTACTGGCCCCCGTATCTAACCGGTATAGACGGGTGGGCCAAGGTCGGGCTTAATATCGGCCGGGGCATGAGGATGACCGCGCAGGCGCTACGGGCGGAGTTACCAGACGCAGTCCTAATCTCCGCCGACTGCCTTGTTAGCCCGGACCCGGCTGACGTACAGGAGCATCTCGGTGTAACTATGCGAGCGGAGGAGCGTGAAGACTTTGGCTATCAGGTACAGTCCTTCCCCGCGTCGCTTGCGTACGGCAAGGTGCGACCCGACCACCCCTTTGGGCAGGCGCTGATCCGCACGGGAACCACCACGGAGGAGCTTGCCTGGTTCAACACGAACGCCCAATTGCCTGACATCGTCGGCCACAACTATTATCCCGTCTGCTTCGATCAAGAGGGCATAACCGACGAAGAGGGACTAAGTAAGGCGGTGCTCGAACTCCAAACCCGCCTCGAGCGTGCGCTGGCGTTCTTCGGTCGTCCCGTGTACCTTAGCGAGACGAGTGCAGGCTACAACGACAAGCAAAAGGCTGCCTGGATGCATGCGGCCTGCGATGTCATCATGAAACTGAGAGCCAAAGACATGCCTGTCGTAGGGATGAATTGGTGGCCCCTCTTCGAAACGGTGCAGTGGGAGTATCGGGATAACACTAAAACGATTACGGAGTGCATTTATCCCGGTACGTGGAACAACGGGCTCTACACGATAAACCAGCAATTCGACGGGACGCTCGTGCGCATGCGTACCGACGCGGTGGACGCCTACCGGGCTCTCGTCGCGGCCCATCAGCTGAGCTAAGAAGGCCGAACGGTGGGTGATCCATGTAGGCTTAATTGGAGTGTGACCAGAATCCGTGGGCCGCTCATGCGGCATTGGCAAGGACCTGTGCTTCCGCTGTCCCTGTAAGGGCGCGAACGCCCGTCCTATGCGGAAACTGGCGCTTCAAGCTGCGGTGCGGTCATAATCGTGGATGAGGCCGCCGAGGATGTTGCGACACTCGACGACGCCGTCCACGGAGGCGGGCGCACGGGGCTCCGGGCGCCGCTGGCACAGGCCTCGATGCGGCCGGTGCTCATTGTAGTAGGCGACATACGCTGTGAGCACATGCCTTAGGTGCCGCTCGGCTTTGCCCATAAAGTCGGCCTCTGCCGAACGTTCATCGCTTACTAGGCTGTGACGAGCATCTCTATTCGGATCTGTACCATGCACGGTGCACCAAACCGTACAGGATGCGGAACTGTCGGACTTTATGGGCAAAGCTGGTGCCGCTCACTCACAATGAGCAGGTGACGCACCACCTCCGCACGCACGGAGCGAATCCAGCGTTCCGCCACCGCATTCGCGTTGGGTGCCTGGTACGGGGTGCGGATAATCTCTACGCCCACGCTCTCGAAAACCGTGTCGAAGCTCGCGGGGAACTTGGCGTCGCGGTCATGTATTAGGAAGCGGATGGGCAGCGTGCCATCCTGGATTTGCCAACTCAAATGGCCCTATGCTGGCTACTTGCCTCATCCGGGCAATGAAACAGCTCGGATGAGGCAAGTAGCCAGCACAATGGCACGGCGTACGATTGGACGGGCCTCCCATGACCACACACATGAGGCGCCGGATAGCGCCGTTTAGGGAGGGACAGGACAGGCTCCCGCGCGCCGCCTTTACGCGGGGGGCGTGTGTGGGCTACAATGCTCATCATGAAGGAGTGCGCTATGTAGCACAATGCGCGGCCGTTACGGCCGCAAAAGGTAGAGGCCCACCGGCT
>JAABUX010006454.1_pt1 | contig 13999 bp, 10 predicted proteins | sample 5561851 | NCBI WGS metagenome assembly JAABUX01 (sample SAMN10711883, study PRJNA513361) | rock metagenome | isolation source: Antarctica rocks | place: Antarctica: Victoria Land, Richard Nunatak red sandstone | collected 2016-01-03 | reverse complement strand
CTGGTCGGCGGCCATGGTGATCCTCCTGGGTGCTTCGGGACCGAGGAGGAGGATTACCATAAATCGAGGTCGTTCACCACTTTTCGCCGTCACATCAGAGCGTCCTCATGGTGCTCCGACCCTGCGTTCTACAAGCCCTACTTCTCGGACGGGATGAATTCCCAGAGAATGTACATATTTATGATGTGCGACCCAGAGAAGGGCGTCACCGTTTCCGCCGTCGCCTCTGGGCTAGAAATCGACCTACCCGCCGTGTCCGGCATCCTCGACCGCATGGAGCAGGACGGGTTGATCGTGCGGGAGCGGACGCCGGAAAGCCGCCGTGAAGTTAAGGTACGGCTGACCAAGAGCGGGCGGGCGATAAGGGACGCACACAGCAAGAAGTTGGCCGAAGCCGATACCCAGCTTTTGCAGCACGTTGCTGAGGATGACATCCCGGCAGTGCGGCGGCTCGTTCAGGGACTTCGTACCGCCCTCCACGACCGGGAGGGCGGTTGAACAGTGACCCAGCAAAGGGAAACCGGATGAACCGACATTTCATCAGCTGCACCGCCCTGGGGCGCGGTCTGGCTCTTGGGGCCACGGCTGGTTGTCGCCCGCCTGACGCCAAGCAACATACCGCCGATCCGGCAGGACAGCCGGTTCCAAACCACAAGGAGAAGATCGTGGGCAACGTGGAAGTCGTGAAGAGGATGTACGAGGCGTTCGGCAAGCGTGACCGGGACACCATCCTTGCCCTGTTCGACCCGAACATCGAGTGGGTGCAGAACGAGGGCTTCCCCGGCGGCGGTAGGCACGTCGGAGCCGAATCTGTGCTGGAAGATGTGTTCGCCAAGTTCCGCCGTGATTGGGATGTCTGGCAGGCTCCCGTGAGCGAGTGGCTGGACGCTGGGGGGATCGTGGTGGCGGTGGGTGAGTACCGGGGGACGTACAAGGCCACGGGCCGGTCGATGACGGCGGCTTTCGCCGGACTGTACCGAGTCAAGGACGGGCGGATCGTCCAGTTCCGGCAATTTGCCGACACGGCCATGATTGCCGGGGCCATGAAGCAGATCACCACGGAGAAGAAGTAATGGCTCACTTACTGCACATCGACGCCAGCCCTCGTGGGGAGCGTTCGCACTCCCGCAAATACAGCGGCGAGTTCGTGCGGGCGTGGCGAGTCGCCCACCCCGACGATACTGTGACCGTCCGTGACATCGGACGCCATCCGCTTATTCATGTCACCGAAGATTGGGTGGCGGCGGCTTTCGCACCCCTGGCCCAGCGAACTCCGCAGATGGCCGATGCCTTGCGGTTGAGTGACGAACTAGTGGACGAACTCCTTGCCGCCGACGTGCTCGTGGTCGGTGTGCCGATGTACAACTTCGGGATGCCGAGTGGTTTCAAGGCGTATATCGACCAAATCATCCGAGTGGGACGAACCTTCTCGTTCGATCCAACTGACGCCGAACATCCCTGCAAGCCTCTGGTGAGCGGAAAGAAGTTGTATGTCGTGTCTGTGAGTGGTGAAGGCGGCTTCCTGGGCGGTGGATATAGCGCAGCGAGCAACCACCTGCACCCGCACCTGCGGACGGTGTTCGGCTTTATCGGGATTTCGGACATCGACATCGTTCATGTCGAGTACCTGATGATGGCGGGCGACCAGCTCGATAAGTCGATGGAGTCGGCCCGCCAGCAAATAGACAAGCTCGTTGCGAATCGCCGGTCAGAGTCTGTTCCATAAAGTGAACCTCGGGTGCCGGTCGGCGTAGAAGTGGGATGAGAACACACCACTATCCCAGCGACGTGTCCGACGAGCAGTGGGCCTTGATCGAGCCGCACATCCCGGTCTACCGCGGCGGGCGACACCGCAAGACCATCACAAAAATTGGTGTCAAATCATGTTTCCAGTTCAGACACCAATTTTGCCTACTCGCAACCGGCCAACTCCGAAAACTTTCGCCTTTTCAAAAATAGTGTGATAACGAGTCCCCAAAACAAAGATGGTATCTCCCGGACGGACTGTGCTCGCGTCATCGACGAACACCCCACACCCGGAAGGTTGCCCATCATGGCTTGCTCACCCGCTCGACATCTCGCCAACTGTGCCAACGCCGCCAAGTCGACCGGCCCTCGGACGCCCGAAGGCAAGCTTGCTTCGAGGCGAAACGCCCTCAAACATGGTCTGACCGGCGAGGGGGTGGTCGTCCTGGACGAGGACTCGGGCGAGATCGCCGAGCGGGCCGAGGTGCTCCAGGCCGAGTTGGCCCCGGGGGGGAGCTTGATGACCCAGATTCTGGTCAAGCGAGTCGCCGCGATGTCGGTCCGGGCCGAGCGGTGCGTCCGGCATGAGACGTCGATGATCGCCGACCGGGTCCGCACGGCTCCCGAGGATTTCGACGAGGTTCGACAGGCACGGGCCAGCCAGCTTTTCGACGACATCGCCCTCGACCCGGCGACCAACCACCGACGGCTGCTCGCCATGCCCGAAGGGGTCGACCTGCTCCTGGAAACGATGGGCCAGCTTCGCTTCGAGCTGGCCCGAAGGTCCCCATCCACCTGGACCGAGGCCCACTCGAAGACCTTCGACGATTGCACCGGTCGCCGCTCGGGGTCGATCGGCGCGTCGATCGCCTCGAACTTGACCGAGGCGATCCTCGACCGCTCCGACCGCTTCGACCCGTCCCAGGTGGCCGAGGTCGCCCTCGAAGCCCGGAGCGATTGGGCCGCCGACCGGATGCTCGAACTGATCGAACAGGAGATCGGCCGCCTCGAAATCCACCGCGAGTGCCTCGACTTCGAAGCGATCGAACTCAGCCGAGCCGAAGCCCCCCAGCGAGCCCTGTTCGACCCAAGCCACGAGGGGTCGCTCGCCCGGAAGTACGAGGCCGCCGCCGAGCGGGCGATGTACAAGGCCCTCAAGGAGTTGAGGGAAGTTCAGGCCAATACCAAGGCCGAAACCCAACGCCCCGACGCGGCCCGGTCGCCCCAATCTGTCGGCACGCGGCCCCCGTTGGGTTCGTTTTTCTCCGGCGCCGAACTCACCGGTTTTCCGGAAAACTGGGCCGACTCATCCAACATCGCTGGCCTATCCGCCGCCCAATCTCGCGAAACTTCGCCGAGTTTGCCTCATCAGATGCAGTAGATTCCTCCGGACCGCCCTGATAACCGACGTTGATGAAGGGGATCAGCAACCTGATCGGTCCCGGTCGGGCCTGATCGCGAACTCGACAGCGATCAAGGGAGGGCGACGACCACGGACCGGCGTCTCGGCTCGCCCCGAGCATCGGATCAACCCTTGAAGCGATCTCGATCTTCCGAGAGGGCCAGGTCCGATCTCGATGGTTCCGAACATTTTGAGAAATGGTTCGACCCTTGAGTGCCGAATGTTAGACTGGACCCCGATCCGCCGATTCGTGGAACGGGGTTCGCGGGGATGGATCGTCCCGAGCGAAGGTTTCATCCGGCTTGCCTCGGGCCGACGCGATGGGGCGGGTTTGCTCCGAGCAGAGAAAAGGAGGGCGATCATGGCCCGACGGTCGACCGCCACCCTTTCGCCCGCCTGGTCGGGCACCCTGGCCGTCCACGAACGGCTCTTACCCAACGGCCTCCGGGCCTTGGTCCTCCCTCGCCACCATGCCCCGGTCGTGGTCTGCGACCTTTATTATCCGGTCGGTTCCTTCAACGAGCCTGCGGGCAAGACCGGCCTGGCCCACTTCGTCGAGCACATGCTGTTCAAGGGGACGAAGCGATTCCCCAAGGGGCAGATCGACCGGCTCGCGTTCGTCGCGGCGGGGCAGTCGAACGCCGAGACCGGCGAGGACTTCACGCATTATTGGTTCGCGTTCCCCTCGAACCGGTGGGAACTCGCCTTGGCGATCGAGGCCGACCGGATGAGGGGGGCGACGTTCGACCCCCTGGAAGTCGAAGCCGAGCGGCAGGTGATCGCCGAAGAGCGCGCCCGAGACGCCGAGTCGCCGATGTCCCGACTCGACTCGGCCCACCTGACCCACAGCTACGTCCGCCATCCGTACCGGAACCCGATCCTCGGCTGGCCCGACGACCTCGCGGCGATCGAAGTTGCGGACTTGAAGCGGTTCTACCGCCAGCACTATCGCCCGGACGGAGCCGTCCTGGTGATCGTCGGCGACGTCGACCCGGATCGGGCGCTCGACACGGCGGAATCGTGGTTCAAGCCGCTGGCGGGCGGTCTCGTCGCCTCCCTCGAACCCGCGCTGATCGCCGAACCCCACCAGATCGGTCGCCGCGACTTCACCTTGATCGAACACGAGTCGGTCGCCCGAGGGTTGTTCGGCTGGCACACGGTCCCGATCGGCCACCCTGATGGCCCCGCGCTCGACGTCCTGTCAGATATTCTCACCTGCGGTCGTCGATCCCGGCTCTGGGCTGGCCTGGTCGAAGATCAAAAGCTGGCCACCTGGATCGACACCGGCCAGGAAGGGGCGAAGCGGGCAGGGCAGTTCCTCCTCCAGGTCGAAGCGATGCCGGGGGTGGACCCGAGCAGGGTCGACCGAGCGATCCTCGAATCCCTGAGCACCTTGGCCGAAGACGGCCCCACGCCCGTCGAGTTGCGGCGGTCGAGGCATCGCCTGGAAGCTGCCTGGCGCTGGGAGCAGGAAGACCTGGCGGGCCTGGCGGCCGGACTGGGGCATTTCGCCCTTGGCGGCGACTGGCGAAACTGGCAGACCGACCATCAGGCGGCCATCGCCGTCACGGCCGACGACCTCAAGCGAGTCGCCTCGACGTACCTCATGCTCGACAACCTCACCGTCGGCTGGTCGATCCCTCGGGGGGACTCCTCGGCGACGGTCCGACTGTCCGGCGACGGAGTGGGCCAACCCTCGCCCAAGGCGGTCGGACTTGCCTCCCCTCCGCCTCGGGAAATCAGCCTTCGGTTGCCCAAGCTCCCGGCTCGTTTGGCCGAGTTCGCCCCGGAGAAACGCCGACTGCCCAACGGGATGGGAGTCTTGACCGAGATCCGCGCCGGCACGGGCGTGGTCGCCCTGGAGCTTTTCGTCGACGCCGGGATGCTCCGGGAGGCGAAGCCTGGGTTGGCCGCTCTGACCGGGCGGATGCTCGAAGAAGGGACGACCCGGCGCAGCGCCGAGGCGATGGCCGAGGCGATCGAGGACGTCGGCGGTGCCCTCGATGTCGGCTCGACGGGGGCTTCGCTCCGGGTCCGCGCCGAGGACCTGCCGATGGCGGTCGAGTGGCTGGCCGACCTGGCGATCCGCCCCGCGTTCCCCCCCGAGGAGTTCGCCTGGCTCCGTCGCAAGATGGTCGCCGAGCTCCAATCCGACCGCGACGATCCCTCGTTCCGCGCCGATCTGTTGTTTCGAGGCCTGGTTTACGGCGATCATCCCTACGGCCGAGACCCTCGGGGGACCGCCCGGGAGATCACCAAGCTTGCTTGGGACGACGTCGTCGAGCACCACGCCCGCCACTTCGCCCCCGACCGGGCGTTCCTCGTGGCGGTGGGGGATTTCGACCCGTTGGCCCTCAACAAGCTTGTCGCTAAGCACTTCGGAGGCTGGTCGGGGACGGGCCTTGGGGAGTCGGACGCATTGCCTCGCTTGGTCCGGTCCGGTCGCCCCAGGTCGAGGCGAGTCTCGGCCGACGGCGAGCAGGTCCACATCCTGCTCGGGCACCTCGGGGTCGCTCGGAACCACCCCGACTTCGACGCCCTGGCCGTGGCGGACCACATCCTCGGGAGCGGGCCGGGCTTCACCGACCGCTTGAGCCGGGTAATCCGCGACGAGATGGGCCTGGCTTACTCCGTCGGCGGCGGGATGACCGACTCGGCCGACCGAGAGCCGGGGATGTTCCGGGTCAGCATCGGCACGGGTCCCGATGAGGTCGACCGGGCCGTGATGGCGGCCCTGGAGCAAATTCGACTGGTCCACGCCGGGGCGTTCGGCGACGACGAGGTGGCCCGTGCTTGCCAGTACCTCGCCGGGTCGTGGGTGTTCGACTACCAGACCGTCGAGCAACGCGCCGAGCGGATCGTCGAACTGGAGTGGTGGGGCCTCCCGCTCGACGAGCCGACCCGATGGCCCGACCGGATCAGCCAGATCACCCCCCGACAGGTCCGAGACGCCACCCGAGTCCACATCGACCCCAACGCCCTGATCCGCGTCGAGTACGGCCCGATCCACCGCCGAGAACGCGACAGCAAAGTCGAATGCGCTTGAACCGAAGATCCCCGGCAGGAAATTTATTGATTCGCCTTGGTTCGCTCAAATTTTTTTGGCAAAGAATCAAGAATTTATAGGCTAGTCAGCCTGTACATTTTTAGGATCGTCCCGTCTCGACCATTTCTCCACAATCGACGCAATGATCCACACTCAGATCTGACCGCGCCGCACGCACGACTTGCAAGAACACATTGCACCCCCCGGGAGACAACTCCATGCGATCGAAACGTGCCCGCTCGCGCCGGAACTTTCGCCCTTCGGTCACTCGGCTGGAAGCGCTTCAACTGCTCGACGCTTCGCGATTAGCGACGCTGCCGTTCCTTGCGGCCGGGCTACCCCTCGGCGGTGCCTTGCCCGCGACGTTGAGCGGATCGAGGTTTCCTCTCGCGACCGAGGCGAGTGCATCTTCCATCAACTCCGCGCCCTTGCCCAACGCCGTGATGACGCCGCTCGGCCTTGAGGATGTCGCGCCTCGGCCCGCGGCGGTCGCGGCCCCGGGGGCGCCGGCCGCACTTAATTCGAGTTTGCGGGGCCGTCTGGCGGCCGGCCTGGGGATGGTCGAGGCTTCGCCGCGAGTCGCAACCTCGTCGCCGTTGGCTGCACCGCCCGCCTTGCCCTCGGCCGGATCGCTCCCGAGGAGTGGATCGCCCGTCGTCCGCCCGCTCGCCATCCGGCCGATGGCCCTAGCCGCGACCACGAATCCGAAGGCCCTTGCCGCCTTGGTCCCTTCGAGGGGCGCGGCCCTATCGCGGGCCGGGTTGGGCGGCAGCGGCGTCGCGCTAAGCAACATGGTCGCGGCTCTCGCGGGAACCTCCGATTCCGGGTCGGGGTCGGGTTCTGGATCAAGCTCCGGTTCCGGGTCGTCGACCGGCTCTGGCGGCGACGGTTCGGATGTCCCCTTTTACGGGACGGCCACATTGGACGACGGGAGCGATTCGCTCTCGGAAACGGTGACCTACAACCCGACCCCGGATGGTGGCGCCACCGTGACGGTGAAGATTACCAGGACCTACGGTACCGTTTCCACCGACGACAACAACGCCACCAACGGCGGTTCCGACTCGCTGACCTATAACCTGGCGATCACCCCCAGCGGGGCCACCGCCAAGCTCGACGAGGTTGATACCGACTCTTACACCGACCAAGAAACCCTGGCCGGGCCGAACGGGAGCGGGACCTGGAACTCGTCGGGTCATGACAAGTATGACGACCACGAGTCGGTAACGCTCAACCCCGATGGCACGGGCACCGAGACCAACTCGGGCGACTCGCTCTCGACCGACAAGTACAACCTCTCGCTCACCGCGAACAACCCCGACGGCACGACGACCACCTTCACCGACTCGGGCAACGACAAGCTGACCTCCGACTCGTCGGGCACGGACGACGGTCAAGGCAGTGAGTCTGATCAGTACGACAACGACGTCAACTCGGCCGAGAACACGACCGTCGGCGTCAATGGGAACGGCTTGAACGCGACCGGCACCTCGACCGAAACCGTCGACCAGCAAGACAACGGGTCCGACAAGAACGGCGTGGCGACCGAAACCACCACCGTGACCAACGACGGCAACGACTCGACGAATTACCACAAATCGGGCACGGCCGTCGACGGCGCGACTTACAACGTGTCCGACAAGAAGTCCGACAAATACGACGATTCCGACACCGCGAACACCGGCACCTCGACCGGCCTGACCGAGGAGAAGAAGATCGACTCGTCGAACTCCGACGACTTCAACCTGAACGTCGCGGGAGTTCCCGACTCCGGGGCATCCGACAGCATCACCATCAAAGACTCATCCACCAACACTGATCACGAAGACGACGTGACCGCGCCCGACTCGAGCGGGTCGGAGGTGACCCAGGAAGAGGACGACATCACGGGCACCCACTCGGACGGCGCGTCGGGGACTTATGCTGGCGGGGCGTTCAGTTCCTCGGGCAGTGGCAACGACAGCAGCGACATCACGGGGACGCAAGGCCCCGGGGGCTACACCCAGACGGGCGACACGTTCACGACGAGCCCGCCGAATACGGTTACGACGGGCAACCTGCCCGGGCAATCCGAACTCCGGGCCGACGAGATGGCCCCCTCGATCGAAGCCAACCAGGGGATCACCGCCGGCCCGGCGGCGATGATCGCCTCGATGACCACGACGGAGGTCACCCCCGTCGGGGCCGATCCGAACCCCGACCCCATGCCAGTCGACGAAGGAACACTCGCTCAAACCCAGGCGGATTTCAACACCGCCTTGGCAGAGTTGCAGCAGAATGCTTCTTTCGCCAAGCTCCATGGTCGGTTGTTCGACAAGGACGGCAACCCCAAGCAAGGGTTTGGCTACACGGTGGACCTCACGTCTGATGATGGCGTCCTTGGTTCAACCCCTCCAAAAGGTCAGTCGCAGAAGATTACGATCTACCTTAATAGGCTGGAGTTCCGCATCCTCCGGGCCACCGACCCGGCCAACTACTGGCGGCTCCTCAAAGATTCGATCGCCCACGAGACGATCCACGCCTTCATCAATATCAACGGAAGCAGCAAGGTCAACGGAACGGATTTTGACCACCATCCGTCCTTGGGCAACAACCTGAAAACCGCCTTCGGATACCCTACCAACTACGGCAGCCTTGCCACTTACATGAACGACAGATTTCCTCTCGTCCCATCAAATAAAGAGGTGCTGAGTAAGCACCGGATGAAGTATCAGGGGCTGTTCCTCGACATCGACCGTGCCTCTCAGAAGTTCATTCAGAAGATTGTTCCTTGACGTGCCGACTCGTTTAGAATCGCCAAGGGAAACAGCCGCCCCAAGTCGAACCCGGGAGGGTCTGCGGGTCATCACGACTCGAAACCACTTCAGGGATTTGTCTCCTTGGTAGTTCTCAAATTTCGAGTTCGAGGCGGAATGCGAGCGATCATCGGAGCTCAGAGTTTTATGCGAACCCTGCTGATTTTGTTCCTCATCGCGGTGCCGTGGGCGACCGTCTCCGCTCAAGACGACTTGCCTCCCGATCCTCCGGAATTAGCACAAATCGGGGCCTTCATTTATCACGATCGGGATGGTCGGATCAATGCCATCTCATTACAAGGCGAGATTAGGGACGCCGATCTTGCGGCGCTTCGCGGCTTCCCGGAAGTTCGCCGACTTTCGTTGGAAGGCACGAAGATCACTGATTCCGGGCTCACTGCGTTGGTACCGTTGATCAATCTTAGAGAATTTGATCTTTCCAATACCGTGGTGACAGGTGTTGGTCTTGCTCGGCTCGCCCCATTCTCCAAGCTCGTTGACCTCAAAATCAACGGAACGATGATCGACGATGCCGCGGCGGAATTCGTGGGCCGGTGTGCGGCGTTGACGCACATCGAGGCAAACCACACGCGAGCCGGCGACGGCTTTTTGGAAGGGATTGCAAGGCTTTCCCATCTCGAATGGCTTTCCCTGATCGGGACGGCGGTGAGCGACGCCGGGATGGCCCACCTCGCCGGGATGACGCGGATAACACATCTTGGCCTGTCCGGGACGGCGGTGGGCGACGCCGGGATGGCCCACCTCGCCGGAATGACACGGATGGCGTCCCTCAACCTTCCAAATACCAAAGTGGGCGACGCCGGGATGGCCCACCTCGCCGGAATGACTCAGATGTCATGGCTCGACTTGAACGGGACGGCGGTGGGAGACGCCGGGCTGGCCCACCTCGCCAAGATGACGCGGATGTCGACCCTCGACCTCGCCGGGACGAAAGTAAGCGACGCTGGGCTAGCCCACCTCGCCGGGATGAAACGGATGTGGCGTTTGGACCTTTCCGGGACGGCGGTGGGAGACGCCGGGATGGTCCACCTGGCCAAGATGACGCGGCTCGAGACGCTCGATCTGGCGGATACGGCCGTGGGGGATGGCGGGGTCTTCCAGTTCGCGGGCTTCCAGAAACTCTACGAGCTAAACCTGTCCCGCACCAATGTCGGCAACGCCGGCCTGGCCCGGCTGGATCGGTGCCAAGAACTCTACCGGCTCAACCTCGCCGGGACCAAGGCTGGCGACGGCGGCATGGCCCACCTGGCGGCGCTCCGCAAGTTGCGCGAACTCGACCTATCCGGGACGGGCGTCGGCAATGCCGGGCTGGGTCAACTAGCCGCTTCCAAATCATTGACAACTCTCCACCTGGAACGGACGGCGGTGGACGACGCCGGCCTGGTCCACTGCGTCCGCTTCCCCAAACTGGACGCCCTCCACCTGTCCGGGACGACCATCGGCGATGCCGGGTTGGCCCACCTCGGCGGCCTGGAGAAGCTCAAGGTTTTGGAACTCTCGGCGACCCGGATCACCGACGCCGGGCTGGATCACCTCACGAACCTGCGTTCGCTGGAAACGCTCGACCTGTCCGACACCGCCATCACCGACGCCGGGCTGGAACGGCTCGCCGAGGACAACAACCTCACCTCGCTCATGGTCCTCGACCTGACCAACACCCGGACGACCGACGAGGCCGTCCGGCGGATCGCCAAGCAGTTCGCCAACGGCGACGAGTGGATCGTGACCCGCGACCGCTACCGGCCCCGCCGCAACATCCTCTGATGCAAATGGCTCTCGTCATGCCATGACCCGAAATCGACCGCCGCCGGGCCGCGAGCGCCATCCGACTCCGGCCAAATCCGGTCGGCGGGGTCGCTTGACTTGGTTCGAGCGGATATCCTACGATGCCAACTCGCATTCATTCGCGAAGCGGTGGGCCAGCCCTTGGCTCGATCCGTCTTGGTGATGCGACTCGCTTCTGATCCGTTTGGCCGTTGTTTTCGCCTTTGATCTCGGAGATTGGATTCATGCGGATTGCCTTGGACGCGATGGGCGGCGACCATGCTCCCGGCCCGATCGTGGCCGGAGCCGTCGAGGCCGTCCGGGAGCGTCCCGACCTGACCGTGATGCTCGTCGGCGACCAGGCTCGCGTCGAGGCGGAACTGACGAACTACCCCGAAGCCGACCGCGACCGCCTGCCGATCGTCCACGCCAGCCAGGTCATCACGATGGAGGACAAGCCGGTCGAGGCCCTCCGCAAGAAGCGGGATAACTCGATCTCGAAAAGTTGGGGCCTGCTCGCCTCGGGCGATGCCGACGCCGTGGTTTCCGCCGGGAGCACCGGCGCGATGGTGGCGTCGGCCTTCTTGAACGCCAAGATGTTCCTGCCCGGCGTCCGACGCCCCGGGATCGCGGCGATCTTCCCGTCGGACCGAGGCCCGATCGTCATCATCGACGTCGGCGCCAACATGAACGCCAAGGCCGAAGACTTGTACCAGTACGCGATCATGGGATCGATCTACGCCGAGCACGTCCTGGGGATCGCCGAGCCGAAAATCGGCCTGCTCAACGTCGGCTCCGAGGACGACAAGGGGACCGACCTCACCCGGGCCACCCGCGCCTTGTTCCTGAACGGTTCGCTCAGCGGTCGGTTCGTCGGCAACGTCGAAGGCCGCGACATCTATGAGGGGAATGCCCGGGTCGTCGTCTGCGAGGGGTTCGTCGGCAACGTCCTCTTGAAAGCGGGCGAAGGCGCGGTCGAGTTCCTCTTCGCCGCGCTGAAGCAGGAACTCGGCAAGCTCGCCCCCGAGCTTGGCCCCGAGGTGATCGGCAAGCTCGCCGGGTCGTTCAAAGGTCTGAAAACCCAGTTCGAGTACCAGGAGTTCGGCGGCGCCCCGCTCCTGGGGCTTCGAGGGGCTTGCATCATCTGCCACGGCTCATCAGGCTCGCGGGCGATCCAGAACGCGATCAAGGTCGCCTCGACGATGGCCAATGAGCAGGTCAACGCCGAACTTGTCGGCCAACTGTCGGCGGCCCTCGCCGAGATCCCGACCGCGACGACTTGACCCTTCGGTTTCCGACCCCGTCTCTTTCTCCTCCCGACATAACATAAAGACTCGCTCCGATGCCCAAGATCGCTTTTCTTTTTCCCGGTCAAGGGGCCCAGTTCGTCGGGATGGGGCGAGGGCTTTACGACGAAGTCCCCGAGGCACGCGCCTTGTTCGACCAGGCCGGGGAGATCCTCGGCTTCGACCTCAAGCAGGTCTGCTTCGACGGGCCGACCGAAGCGCTCGAATCGACCGACGTCAGCCAGCCGGCGATCTTCGTCAGCAGCCTGGCCGCTCTGGAAGGCTTGAAGAGGTCCGACCCCGGGCTGGTCGAGCAATGCGACGGGGCGGCGGGCTTGAGCCTGGGGGAATACACCGCCCTGGCGTTCGCCGGGTCGCTCGACTTCGAGTCGGGCTTGAAGATCGTCAGGAGGCGCGGGGAGGCGATGCAAGCCGCCGCCTCGGCTTCTCCCAGCGGGATGACCAGCATCATCGGCCTCGACGAGGCGGCGATCGACGAGCTTTGCCGACGGGTCGAGCCGAAGGGCCGGTTGTGGAAGGCCAACCTCCTCGGGCCGGGCAACATCGTGGTCTCGGGCGAACTCGAAGCCCTGGCGGCGGTCGAACAGGTCGCCACCGAGCTCGGGGCGGGACGGGTGATCGCCTTGAAGGTGGCCGGGGCGTTCCATTGCCCGCTGATGAAGCCCGCCGACGACCAGCTCGCCGAGGTCCTGGCCTCGGCCCCGATGGTCTCGCCCCGACTCCCGGTCTACTCGAACGTCGACGCCGAGACCCACACCGACCCCGACAACCTCCGGGCCACTTTGGTCGCGCAGGTGATCGCCGGGGTCCGGTGGGACGACTCGATCCGCCGGATGCTCGCTGACGGGTTCGACACCTTCTATGAGGTCGGGCCGGGTCGTGTCTTGACCGGCCTGCTCAAGCGGATCGACCGAAAGATCCCTTGCACGAGCGTCCCGGCCCGGTAATCTTCTCTCTGGTTTCGACGGATCGGCGGCCCGCATCCTGGGCCGCTCCAGCCTGCAAAGGATGCCGACATCATGGCGGAACTCGAAAAGCCAAAGCCCTCGGGCGTGAAGGTCGATCTGACCGGGCAAGTCGCCCTCGTCACCGGGGCTTCCAGAGGGATCGGCCGGGCGATCGCCGTCCACCTCGCCGGTTGCGGCGCGACCGTGGCCGGCGTGGCCCGCACCATCGACGCACTCCAAGGGACGCTCGGGGTGATCCGGGAGGCTGGGGGGACCGCCGAGGGGTTCGCCGCCAACGTGGGCGACTCGGGCGACGTGACCCGGGTCCTCGAAGAGATCGAGGCGAAGTTTCCCAAGATTCAGATCCTGGTCAACAACGCCGGGGTCACCCGAGACGGCCTGATGCTCCGGATGGAAGACGCCGCCTGGCAGGAGGTCATGGACGTCAACCTTAAGGGGACGTTCCTGTTCTGCCGGGCGTTGGGCGCGATCATGATGCGGCAGCGGTACGGGCGGATGATCAACATCACCTCCATCTCGGGCCTGATGGGCAACCCCGGCCAGGCCAACTACTCGGCGAGCAAGGCGGGGGTGATCGGCTTCACCAAGACCATCGCCCGCGAACTCGCTTCGAGGGGGATCACCGTCAACGCCGTCGCCCCGGGCTTCATCACCACCGACATGACCAACGTCCTGCCCGAGAAGATCAAGGCCGAGGTCAAGGAGCGCGTCCCGGTCCGTCGGCTGGGGGAACCCGAGGACATCGCCGACCTGGTGGCCTACCTCGCCAGCCCTTCGGCCGGCTACATCACCGGCCAGGTGATCGCCGTCGACGGCGGGATGACCGCCTAGTGCACCCTGGCGTAATTGACTTGGCGGTTATTGCTTGAGCGGTTTGTAGGTCCACTGGAACGGCCTGGCCATCGTCCGGTTGTAGTACTCGATGAAGGCCAGCACCTTCGCCTTCAGGT